>JAEEGH010003201.1_pt1 | contig 43423 bp, 43 predicted proteins | sample 9134181 | NCBI WGS metagenome assembly JAEEGH01 (sample SAMN16246544, study PRJNA631951) | gut metagenome | biome: gut microbiome; feature: rumen; material: DP-attached | host: Bos | place: Iran: Karaj | collected 2018-10 | reverse complement strand
TCTTTTCCATCTGGATCAAAGAAAACAAGAGGATTGTCTCCACAGTAAACGTATGAACTTTCGTTTGGATATTTGTCACTCATCGGGTCCACGCTCAACCAGATGCTTAAATCACTACTGTAATACCGTGAGCCAAAGTAAGAAAGGCCGGTTTCGGAGTCCTTTTCTTTGGCAGAGAAGGTGTAACAATGCATAATGCATGATTCATAATTCATAATTGGTTGGGGGACAACGGGATGCGTGGCAGTGATTCGGGACGGCAGGCTATCCCCGTCAGGGGATGCCTCTCTGTAGCCGTAGGTGGTCCGATGCGTAGCCCGAATCCCCGTGAGGGGATTCATGGGGCTCCACGGATCTCGCGAATTGCACGAATTTCCGCGGAGAGGGTCTGCGGGAATCGGCGAAAGCGGCGGGGGATATTGTTGGGGGTGGTTCATTGGTGATGGGGTAATAAGTACATAAATAGCGACAATTAGTTTTTCTATTCGTAAAATCGAATGCCCTGAAGAGATTCTTTTCTGACAACTGTAGTATCATTATGAAAATGGTGGACAATAAACTGTTTACAATTCCCCATAGGAACAGAAAAGTTGAAATTACCAGGTGAGTAACTTCCAGAGATATCTATTGATTGATTTCGTAAAGGAATCGAGAATGAAATACTCTGGTTATTCAACAAATACATAACGGCACGTTTTTGAGAACACTGGTATATCACAAAATCATAATTATACGAAGCGTACCCATCTGTTGTATGGTCATCCAAGTATGTACATTCCGAAAAATTTGAGGGAGTGTATTTGTCGTACAGCTGCACCCCATTTATTGTTATAGAAAACGTGTCGTTTTCGCATATATAAAAACGGAACAACATGATCTCACCATCCGCAAATTTGGGGTTATCCATCACTGCATAAAACGAATTAGGTAATGTGTTCTTATACGTGTTACAACCATATAAGAAACAAAAAGCGAAGAAAGCAATCATGGGTAAGACTATCCCTCTTTGTTTTAACATAAAATTCATGATTTATGGGGTGGTGTACCTAAAGAATTTCTGCGTCTCATTCGTTGTTGGTAATAAAAGAAACCATTCCCCTGATTCATTTTGTTGCTTCGAAAATTGCTCAAAGCAGTGTTGATTTGCCCAGTTGTAATTACGGTTCCTTCTGTTTTCTCATTCATCAAATTATTATCAGCCTTATCATGAGCCAAATTCAAGAAATGCCCGAATTCGTGCGCCACTGTTCTTTCAAAAGTGTTGGACATATTTGAAACACGTTGGTCGTTAATGTTGTCGCACACTGCCAAACTTAGTTCCATATCTCGACCTCCTTCTTCCGCCATGCCTGCTTTAGTATAATCCGAGCAATGATCCTTTATGAAAATGTTGTGACGATCTGTCAAACAATAAGAAAGGTCATCTTTATCATATATTTGTAAATCAACAGAAACATTCACTGTTGTTCCATCGTCGTATGAACCACCGTAATGATTTTTCAAAGATGTTTCAATACTGGATTTATATAATTCCATCTTTTCAGAAGAAATGAATCTGGAGGATTTATTAACCAACGCAGCCGTGAAATGAATATTAATCACCTTATTCCCATTGTTATCGGTCGTTTCCGTTATCACAATCTCCTCCCCATTCGGATCCACCACCTTCACCGGGTTATTAGCGCAATACGTATAAGGCGAAAGCGACGGATATTTGTCACTCATCGGGTCCACGCTCAGCCAGATGCTCAGGTCACTGCTGTAATACCGTGAGCCAAAGTAGGATAAGCCCGTTTCGGAGTCCTTTTCTTTGGCGGAGAAGGTGTAACTCGAACAATGTACAATGTACAATGAACAATGTACATTGCGGTGTAGGCGGCGGGGTACGGGTGCTCTCCCGCGCAGGCCGTAGGTCTGTAGGGCTCGGTAGCGATGGCAGCGCACGGTCGCGGGTGCACGCCGTAGGTGTGCGGGCGCATGGAGCCGTCCGCATCCTGCAGACGAGATGCGGGGATGTGGGGGACGGTGCTATATGATTGGTTGTGGTTCATTGGTGGTTTTCGATGGGGCGAAAGAACGAACAATATGGAATTATTCATCGTCTGAATCATCAGTAAGAGTAATTCCTTCTTTCCTTTCATCAATTGTAATGTTATTTATTATTGAAAACATTAGCTTTTTATCCAAAGAATCTGGAAAAACAACATCAACACATTTAAACTGACGGTATAACTCAGGATGTTTTAACGTACAATCATCCACTTTTGTTAGCATAAGAGAATCACCAACTAACGATTTGACTGGCAATATCCGATAAATATTTCTAATTTCTTTAGATTCTGATTTCAGATATCGGTTAGAATAAAGGCAAACGTTGTGTCCTTTATGGAACCATTTCCCAAATACAGAATCTGTCAGAGAGATTGAGATACTTTGCATATTTGAAATCGTAAACTCATAATACATAAACTGCCCCTTATGGTCAAGTCGAAGAAAGTGCAAATAAGATACTTGTGCATTGGGTTGAAATAGGATATAGGTGCCCGTTTGTGAAAAAACAAGAATACTATTTGCACAAATAATGAATAGCAAGAAAAAGATAATTTTTTTCATTTCAATTACTGTTTGGGCTTAAAATAAAACATATTCTTATAGATGGGAGTGGTGGATATTGTTCCTTGAAAAGAAAAGTCTATATCGGGATGCGCTTTTCGCATATCATCACATGATGAATCTCTATTGGTTGGTGATATTCCACAGTTCTTATAAGGATATTTTTCCCCGTCAAAAATATTTCTCACCCAGTCTTCAGTTAAAGGTTTGATAATGCTAAAAGGAAGTGATGTGTTGTCGTAAGCAGCTTGATTACTATAAGCTTCAAGTTCGTCATAAATATCGGAAAGAGCCAGTCCTGATTTTCGATGGAAGCCAATCCAACCTTTTTCAAATTGTCCACAATGGGTGATCTCATGAATGAATCCAGATGTGTTAGAAAAACTAACTGTCAAAGAATTGTCCTTGTTGTTGTATTTAAGAGATGACACAGAACCTCCACATCTAGACATTTTATAAACTTGCGAACTTACTTCCATGGTCTCCATTGTCGTTAAAGTTCTATCAATAGCCGTGTATTTATCTGTCGCCCCACCGCACAGCATACCATGTGTACTTTTTTCAATTTGCATGCACATTTTAGCGATTTTTTTCTCAACATTTAAAGAAAAACGCATAATGTTCCATAAATTTGAACTTTCGGGATCTATCTCCTCCCCATTCGGGTCCACCAACTTCACCGGGTTATTCGCGCAATAAACATACGGCGATAAAGACGGATATTTGTCACTCATCGGGTCCACGCTCAACCAGATGCTCAACTCGCTGCTGTAATAGCGTGAGCCAAAGTAACTTAAACCCGTTTCGGAGTCCTTTTCTTTGGCGGAGAAGGTGTAAGTCCAATGCTGAATGCTGAATGTTGAATGCCGAATGAGGAACGCTGGCGAGACGGGGGTTGCAACAGTCGAGTTTGCAGTTAGCAGTGAGTAGTTAGCGGTTGAGCGGGAACCGCCAGCCTTCATTAATGTTATATGAGTCCTATTGGTTGTCATTTGAGGTTTAACGAACACATCTTCTTTGCCGCCTCGAAATTGCGCTTCATGTAATTGGCGGCATCTGCGGAGTTCATCGGCGACTTCATGGATTCTGCGAATTTCCGCAGTTTCCTCATCACCGCCTCTTTGTGATATTTGTTTAAAAAAGTCATCGGTCGTTCTATATTATAAAGTTTCGATTAAAAAGCTATAATTCCACTAAGAATTTCCAACTGCAAAAATATGAATTTTTCTTTTCTATGGCATCCTTTGGTAGAATTAGCACTTGTACCCATCTTCTGCCAAACTTCCAGCACATCCATATTAGGGGATGCCTCTTTGTTGCGGAGGGCGTGAATCCAAAATGAAATCTTGAGAATCACTGTCCCATACAATTTCGGTTCGAATATAATTTGAGAATTGTTGAAGGAATTTTATTGCCGATTCATTGCCTTGATCCGCAGCTCTATATGCATACCTAAAACACTTTTTCCATGATTTTCTGCAACCTTCACCGTCAAGATAATACGTAATTAGCCTTGTCATGGCTGCCGTGTCTCCACAATCTGCCGCTTTTTTTAAATAGACAAAAGATTTACGTTTGGAGGCTTTTACCCCATAACCATTGTAATAGCAGACTGCCATCTTTCGTAATGAAGCTATATTACCCATGGATGCTGCTTTTTGGTATAGCCAAAAGGCTGTGTCGTATGATTGTGTGCGGACTCCATCACCATAAAAATATTCTTCAGCTTCCAAATAAATCCAGTATGCTTGACCGGAACAAAGCCCGAAGAGCCCCATAACTATTAGTGTTGTAAAATATTTTTTCATTATGTTATTTTCACAGGATTCAATTGTTTTTCTTTTTGCAAACATCGAAAGGTATCCATTGCAAAGAATTGGGCATATAGGGTTCTCCTTTCCGATTGATCATACGGACAAAGTATGTGGTGTTGTCGGGATTCTTAAAAGTATAACCTGTTCGATAAGGTAATCCAAGCTCTTTTCGTATGAGATTTTCTTTATAAACAGCTCTCCATTCTGAACGCACCCCTCCTTTTGTACACAAATCATTTAATCCATTAATTTTTCTTGCGTTGTCGTAAACATGAGATAACTCATGTGCCAAGTCGGTGGTACTGCTTTTTTGTACTCCATTCGTGGTTTGCACGTCAGTTCCTTCAGTATTCCAAAGGATAGTTTGACTGACAAATTCTCCAGCGGAGTTGATTGTTAGATTATCGCAAGTGCTTTTGGAAGCACTTTTAATGATTACATCTTTATTGTCCGGTCCTTCAAAAGCACTAATCAATTTGTTACCAGTTGTTGTTCCTTTTAGTTTATCAATAGCATTTCCTGCTGTTGATAAAAAAGATCCTGCCTCTGGTGTATAAAGTTTGCCATCTTTTGTGTAAAAATTACCGTTGTTGTATTTGTACTGGTTCCCGTCTTCTCCAACAATCCAGATTTCCTCCCCATTCGGATCCACCACCCTCACCGGGTTATTCGCGCAATAAACGTAAGGCGACAGCGACGGATATTTTGCAGCCATCGGGTCCACGCTCAGCCAGATGCTCAAATCGCTGCTGTAATACCGTGAGCCAAAGTAAGATAGGCCGGTTTCGGAGTCCTTTTCTTTGGCGGAGAAGGTGTAAAACGAGTCACTGCGTGGGTTATGGAGGAGGTTCCGCCACACGGTTGTGGCCTGCCGTGGCCAGAAACGACAGGGTGTGTGGAGGAATGGTGGTGGGGAAAGTTCCGCGTATCGTGCGTATCTGCACAGATATGCTCGCAGATGATCGGCAGGAATCGGCAGGAGAGGCGGGCGGTATGGGCGTAGACGGGTCATTTGCGATTATTTACGGTGCGAAAATACAATAATAATGACATTGCAGATTTTGCCGAACATCCTTAAAATCTACGAGAACAGTTTCTTTTATAACAAGTCCCGCAGAAAATCCATTTGCTATTTTTTATTATTTTATATGCCTTCCGATTTCTATAAGTTAACGACAGGTATTCAAAGTTAGGCATATTTACGCGGAAGTGATTGTCATTGTTTTCAGTAATATATTTAATATTTATTGTGGGGTCAGAAGAAAATGATATATAATATTTATAAAAAGCATCGTTAGGGTATATGGTTATTGTAAATTCTCGGATACAGACATCTTTAGGCTTTGGGGTTCGAATGGACCCTGACAAACAAAAGCGATGTTTCTCATTAAAATCCTGTTCAAAAACTTTCCCTGAAAAATTACTGTCGCAAAGTATTTGGATATGATAAGCATAAATGGCATAGTTCATATTCTTTTGAATTATTTGCTCGTATGGCGAGAAAAACTCAATAAATAAACTGTCGTTCCCCTCGTATGAGGAAATGATGTTATACATTCGCATACTATCAGTTTTCACGGAAGAATTAAGAATGTAACAACCTTTCTTTTCGGAATAATTTCCCGAATCTATGATACACTGAGAACAATATTGATTGGGAAATTGCAATATCGTCTCATCAATGGTTTCAATATAGGTGCCGTCTGTATAAAAAACATAGTCCTGAAGGCCATGTGTGAATCTTTTTGCTTTAATATCTTGAGCAAAACTCGAACAGCTGTTTATAAGCAAAAGGGAAACAGTCAGAACGAACCATTTTATTCCTATTTGACTATTGCTTGTCATATGACATACGTTTTTTAACAAAAGACTCATTTATGTCGTATAATCTATTAATTTGGGGGAACCTTGTTCCATCTCTAGAAAATGACCATTCGGAACGATAGGCATGTGTTTCAGCTGAAAGGCTATTTGTGCTCCCTAGGTAACCTTCCTTATTAAAATTATGATTACTTGGGTCGTTGAGATAATCTATTACATGCACGCATTCATGCCATTGTATATTTGTCTGTTCATTAACATTGATTTTGATGATATATTTGTCGCCATTATATGCTTTATTTACATTATGGCGAGTACTACCGTTAACAATATTAAAATGGAAAACTTGCTTGTCTGTCCCCATATTTTGAATCCCCTCTATCCCTTCTTCCAACAATGAATTTTGTCCTTTGATGTCGTTAACAAAATCATCATGTGCCTCTTGTGAAATCTTTCCTCTTTGCAGTCTTTTTTCAGACTGTTTTATAAGATTGTTATTAGATTTTATTTGTTTTTCGGCACATGTGATAAGTTTATTTGCTGTCGATTCATCTTCCGGTGTCTCCCATGCCTCCCCATTCGGATCCACCACCTTCACCGGGTTATTAGCGCAATACGTATAAGGCGAAAGCGACGGATATTTGTCACTCATCGGGTCCACGCTCAACCATACACTCAAATCGCTGCTGTAATAGCGTGAGCCAAAGTAAGATAGGCCGGTTTCGGAGTCGCGTTCTTTGGCGGAGAACGTGTAAGACTGACAATGTACAATGTATAATGAACAATGTACAATTGTTGTGAGGTGAGCCTTTTCCCCGTTAGGGGATACATGCCAATAGCCAGGGTCGGTGGCAGGTTCGTCCCAAATCCCCAGATGGGGATTCATGAATCTCCGCGTATCGCACGTATCTGCACGTATGTGATCTGCAGGGATTTGCAGAGGCTTTTGGCGATATGGTTGGTGGCGGTTCATTTGCGTTTATGAATGGCTAATAGGTGGTATATTTTGCCGAATTACAGTATATTAATCATCGTAAAAAGGAAGCAGCACTTTCACATAAAATCCTTTTGTGATATTTGTATCAAATTCAGAAAGTAAATATGCGGCAGGACAAAACCCTTCAACTGCCTTATTGTAGAAATCCACATTCATCAGAACAACAAGGAACAATTGCTGCCTATAATCAAGACAGGAAAATTTCTTAATCGAATACACATCTCCTATATATTTGTAAGCGAGCACATACCTAGACATTTGTTGGACAATCTTTTCTTTCAGAGTATCTGTTGCACAGTATTGAACAATAGATTTATAAAAAGAATAGGGCCAATGTGCTACAACATAGACATCTTCGTTAAAAAGACTGTATAAATATTGGTCTTTGGGCATACAAATCAGTTTGTGTACATTTCTTTTCTCAGTAGCATAGCTGTATGAACGGTTTGCAGCTTTAAAATCTTGTGACTTGTCGTAAAATCGATAAGACTCTGGGGGCGAAACCGAAGTTAATGTGTCGAAATGCTTTAACCCCATTATGAAAATATCATTACAATAACAGGAGTCATTAGCTGGTTCTAAACGATACTGGCCGAACAAGCAAATACAGACACTGTTGATGCACATCAAGAGTATTATTGTTCTACTATATTTATTCATAATTGTATTACAGTTTCTTTATTATACCAATAGCTTTCTTTGTCTCCATTTTAAAATCTTTGGATCGATTGATGGTGAAACCACTATGGAACGAGGGTAAACGATACCCTTTTACGCTTAAAATTGTTGCAATATGAGACTTGTTTATGACATCACTTGTTCCACCACTGGTCATTAATTGTCCGAAATCCTCTTGATCAGGTCCAGGTAAACTCCAATCTCCAATACCTAAAGTGTGCCCTATTTCGTGAGACATTGTGCGGGTACTCGCCTCTGGTCTGAAATGAATAATATTGTTGCTGGCCTCTCCGTTGATAGCATCACCGTTTTCATTGTAAATTTCAGTGGAACTTTCTACAAAATTTGCAAATCCGCTCTCATCACTATTAAATGCTGACGAAGCTGTGGCCGTATTATATTCCCCATCAGCTACAGTTAATTCAAAATTGATGGTATATGTTTTTTTGTTATCTCCTTTACCTGTTTCATATGAATATACTCCAGACTGTGCATTCCAGGCATCCAATCCCTGTTGTAATTTTGCTTTGTTTTCACTTGCCGTATAATATACAGCCCTAATTGTAATTGTGTTTCCTTCTACCACCACTTCATAATCCTCCCCATCCGGATCCACCAACCTCACCGGGTTGTTCGCGCAGTAAACGTAAGGCGAAAGCGACGGATATTTCGAAGCCATCGGGTCCACGCTCAGCCACACACTCAAATCGGAGGAGTAATATCTTGAGCCAAAGTAAGATAGGCCGGTTTCGGAGTCCTTTTCTTTGGCGGAGAACGTGTAAATGTCCGCAAAGAAAGTGGGCAGGGGTGTTGTTGAATATGTAATATGCTGGTTCATACCCGATTGTTTGACGGTGCAAAGGTAACATTTTTTTCGTAATGCGTAAAAAGGTTATCTTTGCGCCATCGGGTTTTTCAACAATCGTTTGAAATATCTTTGATATTAAGACTTTCTGTTAATTGAACTGCGCCAGAAACGTGCCATGAACCATGAAATCACGACTTTTTCGGGAAATATAACACTAATTTTATATATACAATATTTTTAATTTCATTGTTAATTTGTTATGGCAACTCCATTCGTCGATTTCAGACCCGCACAAATCATGGGAGACAAGGAAGTCTATGTCTGTTACTACGTCCTTGACCCGACTAACGACAAACTCAAACGCATGCGCATACGCTGCAACCGTATCAAAAACCCTCGTGAGCTGACAAAATACGCTACACTGCTCTGTGGCGAAATCAACCGGAAACTCTACAATGGGTGGAACCCGCTGATGGGAGAGGATTCCACATCCAAGAAAAGAGTCTCTATTGTGGAAGCAGCCACTAACTATGTTCACAAGAAGGGAAAAGAACTTCGAAAGGATTCTGTTCGTAGTTATCGGTCAAAACTGTCGTTTTTCACCAGATGGTGCGAAAAGGCCGGCATATCGGACTGGCTCTGCGGACGATTCACCAGCAGTCATGCCGCGAATATCCTTGACGAGTACGGAGGGGGAGGAAGAAGCACCTACGCATATAACAGCATGCTTCAATTCCTGAAAAGCCTGTTCAGATCGTTTGTCACCGACGGCCTCGCGGTACATAATCCGTTTGCTGCTTTCAAAGGGAAAAAGAGGGAAACCAAACGTCGAATCACCATTCCCAAGCAGGATCGCAAGAGAATTCTCAACTATTTCCACAAACGGGAAATGAGTGGATATGTTGCCATGATCCGCCTCTGTTTCAGGTACTTGGTTCGCCCCAAAGCCATCACGTTGGCGATAATATTGTTTATGATATTTAATTTGTGAGTCCACTTGAAAAAGTGCCAACTGGCAAATTTTAGTACAATGGTCTCCAAATTTCAAACGCCAAACCAACCCGATTATTTTGTACCTTCGCCGCGTCAATAACCACCGATGAACCGCCTCCAACCATATCGCCCGCCTATCCCCGCAGACCCTCTTCGCGGAGATCCGTGCGATCCGTGCGATCCGCGGAGCCCCATGAATCCCCTCGCGGGGATTCGGGCTACGCATCGGACCACCTACGGCTACAGAGAGGCATCCCCTGACGGGGATAGTCCGCCGTTCCGAATCACCGCCACGCATCCCGTTGTCCCCCAACCAATTATGAATCATGAATCATGCATTATGCATTGTTACACCTTCTCCGCCAAGGAAAAGGACTCCGAAACCGGCCTATCCTACTTTGGCTCACGGTATTACAGCAGCGACCTGAGTGTATGGTTGAGCGTGGACCCGATGAGTGAAAAATATCCGTCTTTATCACCGTTTGTTTATTGCGCGAATAACCCGGTGAAGGTGGTGGACCCGAATGGGGAGGATTGGTTTGAGAATGAATTGACAGGAGATGTATATTACAATCGAGAATACCGCAAAGGCGATGAAAAATCCATCGAAGGAAAGGGCTGGAAATGGATGGGGAATAATAATATGTTCGAAAAGTCTGACAATGATGCTATCAATACTAATTTAGATAAAGTTAGCGATGTGTCTTGTCGCCAAGATGGAATTGATGGAATTGCAAACGCAACATTTAAGGGAGACAATGCCGAATCATTTATGAACAATATGGGTTATGAGAAAAGACCTCTTGTTCAAGATGTTGAAGTGAGAAGTGTTACACAATCTTTCCCAGATGCTATGGGACCAAATTCTTTTTCACACACTGAAACGTCAGAATATGCTGTTAAAACTCTTTCATGGACATATGCTAAAAATACATCATCTAGTAAATATTCAGTTTTGTCACGAAAAAATGTCAAAGATAATATTAATATCCTTTCAGCCACTCATACCTTTTCTGCAATTGAGCGACGCAAGTATGATTACTCTTTATCATCAAAGGGACAATCATTCATAAATGCATTTATTGAAGTTCTCAATGGTGTTTCTAAAATGTTTTAAAAATATGCAAAAACACATATTATCGTTACAAATAATATATTTAATCCTTTGTTCTGCATCGTGTCAAAATCTTCATAAATCTTCATTTTTTAAAAATGATTACGTTATCCCTGATAGTGTTTTTTATGATTTTGATACAATAAAAAATTTTTCACTAATTGAGATGGGTGGAGATATTATTGATCGCCAATACCCTTATTTTACAGATGAATTTGAGCTGCTGTGCCGATGGAAGGTGTATCAATGCAAAGATTCCAGTCAGATGCAACGATTCCTGAACCAATGCCTACAATCTGCGGCATATGTTGTTGATCCAAATGACAGCTTGTTTTTCAGGTTTGATAATGAACGATTTCTGAAATTTGAATACGACACTGTTATGTTGGATAGTCTTTTCAAGAACACACTTGACTGTGGACATCTCATCCCCAATTTCAATAATATTTATGATTTTCGCTCAAACACCACTAAACATTATCGGTATTCTCCAGACTCAATCGTCTTCTATGTGATGAAATATGGAAACGGGTTCATTTTACCACAAGATTATGAGTATAGTTGGGATCTACTGCCTGAAAGGATAAGACACGGTTATAATAGCGGAGTCGCCTTTGACAAGAACACACAGGATTGCTTCTACAGTTGGACTATCGCATGGTGATTTTTTTTCGTTTCGAAACTGTTCTTTATTAGTAGAGGATGTAATAGATTCCAGATTTTGTACAGCAAATTAACCACCAAATCGTTTTTTCGCCCCATCAAAAACCTATATGCCCACAACTGCTAACTGTTCACTGCTCACTGTTCACTGGACTTACACCTTCTCCGCCAAAGAAAAGGACTCCGAAACCGGCCTATCTTACTTTGGCTCAAGATATTACTCCTCCGATTTGTGTGTATGGCTGAGCGTGGACCCGATGAGTGACAAATATCCAAACGAAAGTTCATACGTTTACTGTGGAGACAATCCTCTTGTTTTCTTTTATCCAGATTGAAAAGAAAAACTCATTTGGATTAATAAATTGAACAATAAATTTATTGCATCTGGTGCCGAAAAATATCAAGACGACGGTGCTATTCACATTTTTGCTCATGGTTCATCTCGTGGTTTAACTGTAAACATTAATGGGGAAAATCAGACAGTGAGAACCGCAAAACAATTAGACAACCTTTTATCTCAATATAGCGAAATTTGGCAAAACAGAAACGAGGAAGTCGAAACAGTTATCGTTTTGCATTCTTGCAGAACCGGAGAGGGCGACAACTCCTTCGCAGAAAAAGTGTCACGTGAACTCGGAGTGACCGTTGTCGCTCCAGACCAGAGAGTTTATTATGACAATAATGGTGAAATAGGGACTTACAAGGCTAAATACGTTGACCAGAACAATGAATATAAACTCAACGAAAATGGCAATCCTAAAAATAAAGAGAGATCAACAATAAAGGGGAATTGGAGAGTTTTCCAAAAAGGGAAAGAAACACACTCATTCAAAGGGGACTGGCATCCGAGAGAGAAACCGGACATCTTGGAAATTATTAGATACTGTAATTATTAAAAAACTGCTATGAAAATAATACTTCGTTTTGTCATTGTTGTAAGTTCAATAATAGGGTTTGGTTGCCAACACCATCATGAAAAATCATTCTCGATGAACTATGTGACCAAACCGATTTCCGATCTTAAGCAACAGGTAATAGAATGTGGCGATAGTTGCGCCTATGAAGATTTAAAAATACAACTTTTGGATTTTGTGTATGGCAGTGAAGATTTATTATCATATGCCATGATTATGGCTAATAAGTACGACTATACACAAGCATATTTCGATATTTTTGATTGCTTAACTATTCCTTATTTGCCCGATATAAGTCATATAGATTCCAAAACAGCCCAAATTGCTTTAGAGTATTTGTTAGTTGCAGCCGAAAAAGGTCATGAACAGGCATCTGACATCGTTGTGTCTTGTTCTATTACACCTAATTGTTCAAATCCAGTTGCACAAATATGCAAAATTTATCAATAGCGTAAAATATCACACTTATATCAGACTCTATGCTGATAATTTTTTACCCCCGTCAAAAATCTCATGCCCGCCACCCTCACATATAACCCATCTCCTCTGCAGAACCCCGTAGGAATACTCCGTGCAGATCCGTGCGATCCGTGGAGACACTCAACAGTGCCATCCACTGCGTCCCACCCAAGGGGATTCATGAAACCCGCGCCGCCGTTTCCTATTGGGCTTTTGCCCTTGCCGGGGTTGGCGATCTCGGTTCCCGGCCAACTGCTCACTACTCACTGCTCACTGTTAAATACTCGCTGCTCACTGTCCGAGGCGCACGCACTAAAAAAAGAGACACCCGAAAAAGGTGTCTCTTTCTGTCTTATAACACAAGATTGTACTATTTCCGCACATCCATCTCTTTCAGCAGGTAGCCGGCGCCGCCGAACTTGTCGATGACGAAGAGGACGTAGCGCACATCCACGTTGATGCAGCGTTGCAGCTCGGTGTTGAACACGATGTCGCTGCTCAAGGCCTCCCAGTTGCCGTCGAAAGCCAGGCCGATGAGCTCGCCGTTGGCATTCATGATCGGGCTGCCGGAGTTACCGCCCGTGATGTCGTTGTTGGAGAGGAAGCAGACGTGCATGGTGCCGTCCTTGTCCAAATATTGGCCGAAGTCTTTCTTCAGGATGAGGTCTTTCAGCTTGGCGGGCACGTCGAACTCGAAATCACCGGGAACTTCTTTTTCCAAGATACCTTTTGTGGTGGTGTAGTAGTTGTAATGCACACCGTCAGCGGGATAGTAGTCGCAGATGGTGCCGAAAGTGGTACGCATGGTGCTGTTGGCATCCGGATACATCGGCGTGTTGGCGTTCATCTCCTTCAATGCGGCGATGTAGGTGCGGCGCGGAACCTCTAACTTCTCATCCACATCCATTGCCGAAGAAGCGGCCACGATATATTGGAACAGTGCCTGATAATATTGATAAGCGGGGTCGTTCTCCAACACTTTGTTGGACGGTTTTTTGACAAATTTCTCGAAATTATCCTTGCTGATGAAGATGGAGTTGAGCATGGCTTTCTCGAAAGCGTCGTAGTTGCCTTTATAGTTCTTGGTGAAGAAGGTGAGGTCGGGACGGTTGGCTTCGGAATGGCTCTGCCAAGTCTTGAGGCATGCCACCACGATCTTGGCTTCAGTAGCGGGATCTGTGTCGTTGTTGTACTTGTCAAAAGCTTTCAAAAGCTTCTCCACTTTGCTGTCATCGAATTTTTTCTCGCCTTTGTTGAGCTTCAGCTGTCCTTGCAGACGCAGAGTGGCGAGCAGGGTGGGGGAGGCGGAGAACTGCAGGTTGCCGTTCAATGCGGATTTGTACTTTGCGCCGTCAACCTCTTTGCAGATTTTCTCGATTTCGGCCAGACAATTACCATATTTCTCTTTGCGCTTTTTGTCAGCGTTGATCCATTTGGTCAACTCGGCCTCTTGCTTTGCTTTGGATTCCACCACTTTGAGGGCTTTCAGGCTCTCTACTTCACCATGCTGGTTCTTCCAGTAGTTGGCCAGACCGGCGTGTTTGTCGGCATATTGGAGGTTCACCTTGTTGGAAGCCTCCATGGCGTCGTGCATCACGGGCAGGATGACATCTAACGGCTCATAGATAGCCGGGGCGTTGATGTCAATCTCATTTTGCACCTCGTAGGAAGTCATGAAACGGTTGGTAGTGCCGGGATAACCCCAAATCATGGTATAATCACCAGGTTTATAACCCTTTAAGCTGATGGGCAGATAATGCTTCGGATGCATCGGAACATTGTCCTTGGAGTATTTGGCGGGGGAACCGTCGGGGGCGGTGTAGATGCGGAACACGGTGAAGTCGCCGGTGTGACGGGGCCACATCCAGTTGTCGGTGTCGCCGCCGAATTTGCCGATGGCACTCGGGGGAGCCACCACGAGGCGCACATCCTCATACATGGTATAGACGAACATGTAGTACTCGTTGCCTTCGTAGAAAGGTTTCACGATGACTTTGTAGCGTCCGTCTGCAGAATTCTCCTTCTTCAGTTTCTTGATGGCCTCTTCCACAAACTTTGCACGGTCGCTTTCGGAGGTTTTTTCATCAACCTTGGCGAGCACGATGCTGGTCACATCTTCCATTCTTTCAAGGAAATGCACGTGGAAATCAACGGGCAGTTCCTCTTCTTTGCTCATGGCGAAGAAGCCGTTGTTGAGGTAGTCGTGCTCCACGGAGGAGAGTTCCACCACGGAAGAGTAGCCGCAGTGGTGGTTGGTGAACATCAAACCGTCTTTGGAGACCATCTCACCAGTGCAGAAACCGTCGCCGAGTTGCACGATGGCGTCTTTCAGGGACGAATTGTTGATGTTGTAAAGTTGCTCGGCCGTCAGTTTCAAGCCCATCTTCTGCATTGTCGCATAGTTGTAGTTCTTGATGAACATCGGCAGCCACATGCCTTCATCGGGCGGATTCACGGCAAAAACAGGAGCCGTGATCGCCAAAACTGCTAATAACAGCAGTTGCTTTTTCAAAAATGTTAATACTTTCATTGTTTGTTTATTTATTTGTTAGAATTGTTTGTTTTTTTGTGATTGGTGATCAGTGATTGGTGATTAGTGATTTGATTCAATTCACAATTCACAAATCACAATTCACTATTACTTATAGACGCCACGTCCTCCTCTTTTACTACATCCTTTTCGGAATTGTCATCCAAATCATTGAAAATCCGTTTGTTAAAAATAATAGCCAACACAATGCCGATTGTAATGCAGGAATCAGCGAAGTTGAAGATGGCGGGGAAGAAGTAGGAACCGCCCCAAAGCGGGAATTTGTCTGGGATGGGGAAGAGCTTGAGGTAGAACATATCGACCACCTTGCCGAAGAAGAAGGGCGCGTAGCCGTGCCCGGGCGACCATTGCGCCACCTCCAAATAGTTGCTTTCGGTGAAAAGGAGGCCGTAAAACATGCTGTCGATAATGTTACCGAATGCACCGGCAATCACCAGACAAAAGATGGTCAGTACAACTCCGTCCATCTTGTCGCGCTTCAACCGGTAAACGAAATACCAGCAAAGTGCGCCAACGAGGAGAATACGGACAATGGAAAGGACCAGTTTTCCGATTTGCTGTCCGAAACTGATACCGAAAGCCATCCCTTCGTTCTCGACAAAGTGAATGTTAAACCACTGTCCTATCAAGGGAAGTGTTTGCCCTACAGTCAAATGAGTTTTTACCCAGAATTTGATAACTTGATCAATTATGATGAGCAAAAGCACCACAATTGCAGCAATCCAAGCATATTTCTTTTTCAATTTGACTTTTTTAATAAGTTAGACAATAATATTTATAAGTCGGCAAAAATACAAAAATATCAGAAAAATTCCTGTGTTCCGAAATATTTTATATTTTTGCATTTCGTTTTAAAGAAATGTAGTATGAAAAAGAAAAAATTTTTTCTGCCGATAATGATCATCCTGTTAGGTGTGTTTTTTTTCTCGCAATGTAAGAAAGACACTGATTGCACCTTGCGGCTCACTTGCAATTATTCTCCAAACAATACATTAATACCAGCAGAGAATGCGTTCATTACTTTTGAAACCAACCTGTATGATACTACTCATCCTAAAAAAATTGATTCGCTCATCTTAAGTGTCAATTTTTTTGAAAATGGTACTATTAAAAATGTGGATGATATACCTGATAGTGTTTTGTTTAAAGAGTTATCAAAGTCATATCAACATACCACTAACCCCAATGGAGTGTTCACCTATATTCTTCCATATCCTGCGTTGCTCCTTGTCAAAGCCACAAAAGTTGACACTATCCATGATCAAACAGGCAATATCGTATATAAAAGATACACACGCTCAACCCAAGTTATGTTAAAAGAGGGTGAAACGAGTGATGTTAAGATAGAGCTGCTTGATATGCAAAACTAAATATCTGGTTTTGAGCAAAAAGAAACATCTTAGTTATCTGTTTTTGGTCGTTGCTTCCTTGTTACTTGCCGTCGGAGTGTTCTCGCACGGACGGTTTATTCCTAAATTGCATATTCCTAAGCTGGAGAAAAAGCAGCACATAGAACATAGCGATACATTGTCGGTGTGTCTGTTTTATCATGCTGCCGACTATTTTGTGTATCAAGGTTCTGTCATAGGTTTTCAGTATGACATATTGAAACAGATGGAGAAGGATTTGCATCATCCAGTCAATATTTCCATTGAGTCTGATCCCGATGAGATGTTTGTCACAGCCTTGTCCAACCAGTATGACATCGTCTGTTTCGACTTTGACAAGACCCATTATCTGCCGGATTATATCGCCATATCCAATCCGGTGGCTTACACATATCCAGTGCTGATTATGCGCAAGAAAGACAGTGCGTATGATACGTTGCCACATATTGTCAATACTGCCGCGAAGTATCAGAACAAGCTGGATTTCAGTTCTTTGGAGAATTATAGAGAATGGAAAGTGAAACACAATCCTGACTTGGCTATTGAAGATTTGATGGATATGCTGGTAGATCGGCAGATTGACTATGCGGTCTGCAACTACAACGAGGCGGTCACCCTAATGCCATTCTACAAACAATTGACGATAGGGCCCCGTGTCGGTGAAAATTTTCCGAGAACATGGATTCTGAACACGCACAACAAACTGCTGAATGATTCGATCAATAGGTGGCTTGAGGAATTTAAGGAGACAAATAAGTACCAGTCGTTGTGCGAAAAGTACCTTTCCCCGCATTCGTATGTCATATCCCGTTCTTTTGGCAAGAGTCGCAACAGCACCTCTCAATATGACGCCGTACTGAAAAAAGCAGCTGAAAAGCATGGATTTGACTGGCGGCTGATATCCTCCATCATATATCAGGAATCACGGTTTATTCCAGACCTCGTTGGTTTTGGCGGCAGCTATGGGATCATGCAGATGATGCCGGTTACCTGCGAACGCTACGGAATCACCGATTCTTCTTCCGTGGAGGATCAGATTTGGGCGGGTGCCAAGTACATATCTTTCCTGTGCAATATCTTCAGAGAGAAAGTGGACACTGGCGATTTGTACTACTTTGTGGCGGGTGCCTATAATTCAGGTCCTGGACATATTCTTGATGCGATGGAGTTGTGTAAGAAGTATGGTAAGGACCATACCAAATGGGTAGATGTTTCAGATTATCTCATCTTGAAATCCCATAAGGAATATTATCGGGATCCTGTGGTGAAGTGCGGTTATTATCCTGGAAAACATACGGTTAACTATGTGGAAGAGGTGATGACGCGCTATAATGGATTTGCATTAACAAAAGAAGAATGAAAATATTGGTAATCGGACGCGGTGGTCGTGAACATGCCATCGCTTGGAAAATGGCTCAGTCGGCTTTGAAGCCGGAAATTTTTATCGCCCCCGGGAATGTGGGCATGAGGGATATCACTCGACAGTCGGGTGCTCCTGTCACGTTGGTCAACATTGATGAGAATGCGACGGAGGCATTGCGCGATTTTGCTTTGCAGAACGGTATTGACCTGACGGTGGTGGGGCCCGAGGCTGCGCTTGCCAACGACATAGCCTCCGTTTTCGCCGCCGCCGGATTGCGCATTTTCGCGCCGACCGCCGCTGCTGCGCAAATTGAGAGTAGCAAGGAGTTTGCCAAGGATTTGATGAAGAAATACGACATCCCCACTGCTGCCTATTGCACGTTTGATCAATATGAGAACGCGAAAGCCTATTTAGACGAAAAGGGTGCCCCCATTGTCATCAAATACGACGGATTGGCCGCCGGCAAAGGGGTGGTGGTCGCCATGACCGTGGAAGAGGCTGACCAGGCGTTAAAGGACATGTTGTTGGACAACCGTTTCGGCAAAGGCAAGGTGGTGATGGAGGAATTCCTGCAAGGACCTGAATTTTCGTTGCTCACGCTTGTGAATGGGGAACAGGTGGTGCCGCTTGTCATCGCGCAGGACCACAAGCGTGCTTACGATGGCGATAAGGGACCAAACACAGGCGGTATGGGTGCCTATTCACCTGTGACGGTCATTCCGCAGGATCAAATCACCTGGGCAGTGGAACATATCATGAAGCCGACGGCAAAAGCTTTGATTGCAGAGGGTTGTCCGTTTTGTGGGGTGCTCTATGGTGGCTTGATGTTGACGAAAAACGGTCCAAAAGTCATTGAGTTCAATGCCCGCTTCGGCGATCCCGAAACCGAAGTGGTATTGCCAAAACTCAAGAGCGATCTTGTCCAAATGATGTTGGATATTCTTGATAATAAAGAAGTTAAACCAGAATTTTACGAGGATGCCTTTTTGGGTGTGGTGTTAGCCGCCATGGGCTATCCGGGTAGTTATACGAAAAACATTCAGTTGAACAATCCGGCTGAGATTCCCCAGCAAGTGTTTTGTATGGGCGTGAAAGAGGAAAACGGACAACTGTTTTCCAATGGTGGACGTGTACTTTTTGTGGTAGGCAGAGGAAAAACGCTCAAGGAAGCGCAACAAGATGCATATCAAGGGGTTGAAAAGATGGCGCACCCCGATTTGTTCTACCGCAAAGATATCGGTTGGCAAGCGGTGTAATGTAAACATCGTCAATATTAATGAAAAATGACGAATGTGGTAGGGGCGAATAATTATTCGCCCCTACCATTATCATATATTATCAACTTGCACCATCTCCTTTTTCCAACGGAAGTAACCGAGAATGGCTACGATAACATAGACGATAAACAGCACTCCGGTAGGGTAAAGTCCTTTCCAGAAGTAGAGGATAGTGGAAACGATGTTGACCACTATCCACAACAACCATTGTTCCAGGTATTTCTGAGCCAGCATCCATGTGGCCACGATGCTGACCGATGTGGTGAAGGCATCGCCTAATGGTATCGGACTGTCGGTAACGGTTTTCAGAATCCAATAGAGAAGCATCCACAAGGCGAATGTGACGATGCCTAACGGCAGGATTCGCTTTGCGGGCAGGTGTGTGATGGGCAATTCTGTTGTCTTCCCGTTTCCTTCTAATGGTTTTTTGCGCGAGCGTGTCCATAGGAGCAGCCCGTATGTGTTCGCTCCAATATAATAAAGGTATATCGCGGCGTCGGCATAAAACTTGCTATGGAAGAAAATGACCACGTAAAAGATCGACATCACAACACCCACCGGCCAAAGCCATACATTGGCCTTGTATTCCAAAAAGAGGTATATCAGTCCGATAACGGCACCTATTATCTCAATGACAAGCTCTGATGACATTTTTTAATCAGTTTGGAAAAAACGCGCAAAAATAGAAAATATATTGAAAGCGATTAACGTTAGTGTGTTCATAAAAATGCTGGGATTTTAAGGAGAAAATGTAAATATCTGTTATTTTTGCAGGTTATATTATTCTATATGAAGAATTTTCGAACGGGATATGGTCAGTTGGCGGTCTGCCTGTTGTGTCTGTTAGGCATGTTGCTTTTTTCTGTGCAAGGGTTTGCGCAGAGTGGGAAAAGTAGCACGCAGCTTAAAAAGGACAAACAGAAAATCGAAAATGAGATAGCCAATACACAGAAATTATTGAAGAAGACGGAGTCTAACCAAAAGGCTGCCGTGCAGCAGGCGGCGTTGTTGCGGCAGCAGATCCAAAACCGTGAAAAAGTCATCACCAACCTCAATTCCCAAATCATTCAGATGGATGATGAACAGGAACAAAACCAACAGGAAATCAGCCAATTGGAAAAGAAATTGTCTTATATGAAGGCGGATTATGCGCAGGTGGTTTACAATGCATACCGGAACCGCCGACTAATGGACAAAGTCACATTCATCTTGGCGGCGGATGATTTCTCCCAGATGTTTCGCCGGTTGCGCTATTATACTATTTTTTCTCGGAATGTTCGCGAACAATCCGAAAGAATTCTCAAAACAACAGAGGAATTGACAAAAAAGAACGAAGAACTTGTCGTTTTGAGAAATGACAAATTGAATACGCTTTCGTCAAAAGAGCAGGAAATCAAGAATCTGGAGGTGGATCGTCGTAAAAAGACGCAGAATGCCGAACAGCTGAAAAAGGAGTCGAAAAAGTTGAATGATGAGCTCAAAAAGAAGCAGCAACAGAGAAAAGACATTGATGCCGCAATACAACGGGCAGTCAAGGAGGAGATAGCCAGAGCCAATGCCGAGCGCGAAAAGAAAGCCAAGGCATCAAAGGGAAAGTCCTCCGGAACTTCCGGTTCCACCACTCCAAGTACTTCCTCCAAGGCTTCCCCAACCATTTCCCTGACCCCAGAGGAGCAAAACTTGAACACCTCCTTCATCAACAATAAGGGAAGACTGCCGTGGCCAGTCGCCAAAGGGGCTAAGGTGAGCGATTTCGGCAGCTATCCGCATCCGGATGTGCCTTCCGTGCAGATTGAAAACCACGGCATTGACATCATGGTGGAGGCAGGAACACCCGCACGCGCCGTGTTCGAGGGCGTTGTGACAGGCGTGATGAACATTATGGGCACAACGGTAGTGATGATTCGTCACGGAGAGTTTCTGACGGTGTATCAGAACCTTTCTTCTTCCAGTGTGAAAAAGGGCGATAAGGTCTCCACAAAACAGACCATCGGTACGGTGGCGAAGAACCCCTCCTCCAATACGTATGAACTTCATTTTGAGGTATGGAAAAACGACCGATATGTCAATCCGAATGAATGGTTAACGAGAAAATAGGATTCATGGAAATCAAAACGGCCGTATATTTGCAGAGTGAGGCGGACTGGCGCAAATGCCCAGCACCTAACATGCCCGAATATGCTTTCATAGGCAGGTCCAATGTGGGCAAATCGTCCCTCATCAATATGCTGGTGAATAATAAAAATTTGGCTAAAACCTCATCAAAGCCAGGTAAAACCCAAACAATCAATCACTTTATCATCAACAAAAATTGGTATCTCGTGGATTTGCCTGGTTACGGCTTCGCCAAAACCTCCAAAACCAATCGGGAAAAATGGCAGAAGATGATTTCCGAATATCTTCTCCACCGTGAAAACCTGCAAGTGGTCTTTGAATTGGTGGATTCTCGTTTGGAACCGCAGCAGATTGATGTTGATTTCATCAATAAACTGGGCGAAAGTGGCATTCCTTTTGTCATTGTTTTCACCAAAGCAGACAAGATATCTACAAGTAAAGCCATGAGTAATATCCAGAAAATGAAAAATAGGCTTTGTGAGACGTGGGAAGAGCTTCCTCTGATGATCAAATCATCTTCTCTTTCCAGACTTGGCAAGGATCAGATTTTGGATTATATAGAAGAAATAAACCAACAGTTTTATAACACTAAACAATTATAGTTATGAAAAAAACAGTGTATTGCCTGATGGCTATCGCTCTCATTTTGATCTGCAGTTGTTGCAAGACATCTAAGAAAAATGTAAAAACCGAGAAATATCCATTGATTGGTACACAGTGGATGCTGGTAGCTTTGGAGGGGGAGGAATTCGCTAAAGAATTCGCATTGCATCCCTTTATCGTATTTGACACCGCAGGCTCTTTTCAGGGCAATCTCGGTTGCAACTCGTTTTTTGGTTCATACGAGGTCTCCAAAAAACAGAAAATGCGTATTGAGTTCCAGGGTGCCACCAAGCGTTTATGTTCCAAAATGGAGGTGGAAAGACGTTTTCTCGCTATTTTGAAACGTGACGTCACTCGTTATGAAAAGCATGGTGATGAATTAATCCTATTTTCAGCGGATGAAGAACTTATGCGTTTTAAAGGGGTGAATTTGGAAGAAGTTGAATAGCTTTATAACAGGGGATGGCATTCCATCGTTTCGGGCAGATTTTCCATCCTGAAAGTGTCATTTAAAGGCAGAACAATGATTCTGTTTTTTTTTGTGTCACCGGTTCCCAAATCCATGTCACATTGGAAAATCACTCGCGTGTTTGTAACTTGGTAACCAAATCGGGAATAGAAACCGATGAGCTCTTTTTCGGCTGGAATGAGAAAAGAGAAAGTGTAACCGTTGTCTTTGCATTTTTCTAACATTTTGTGAATTAGTCTGGTGGAGATTCCTTGATGCTGAAATTCGGGGTCTGTGGCAATGCCGTACAGATAAGCACCAAGCCCCAGTTCAGTTTGGCAGGGAATCATGAAAACCATAGAAACCACTTTACCATCCACTTTTTCAGAAAGGGAACAATGGTTGAAGTAGTACCGCGACAAAAACGGATAGATGGATAAATCATTTTCTCCGAAGCATTTGCTCCAAATCTGCATCACGCCATGCATTTCGGAGGTCAGTTTCAGGGCAGTTGTTTTATACGCCAGAAATTCAGGCTCGTAGGAGAGTTTCGATTTCCGCAAGCCGGCAATCCCCAAATCCTCTTCCCTATTAATATAGATGTATTTTTCTGGAACATGCTGGGCAAAGAGGTAGTTGATCATCTGATAGATGCCGTCGTAGCGAATGTCTCCTTTCTCCACGTGTGTGCAGAAAATATGGTCATTGACGGCGGATCCGTATGTGAAAGCTACGATTTGACGGTCAACGTAGAGGGCTCCGCCTAAGAGTTCGAGTTCTTCAAAGTGCTGTAATGCCCGTTGAATGGTGTCATATTCTGCCCGAGCGGATTCGTCGTGATCATGCTGGGCAATCCAGAATTCCTCCAGTTGCAGGCAATCTGCGATATTATTGCGTGCAATAGGTTCATAATGATATGAATAAAGCGATTTGAACTTGTTGACATGATTTCGTTTTTGTGCATATTTGCGACCTTTGAGCATGCGTAAATCATCAGCCCGATAGATATAATCTGCGAAATCTCGGTTGCGGTCATATACAAAAGCATCAGGAAACTGTTGTTGGAGCAAGGCACACTCATCATCATTGAGTCCCATCAATGACAGTGGTTGATTGTTTTGCCTCGCGTCAGCTTCCAATAGAGAGATAATTTCAGAATAATCGGGTGTGTTATTTTGAGAAATAGCAATGTATGCTGCTTTGCGTTCTCCGTTGATGTACGCACGCACAACCAACCATCCATCTACTTCCGCCCATTGGGTGTGATAATGATGTTGCCAGCAGAACATGTTGGCGAATGCGCGGTCACAAGTTTGTGAATGTTTCCTCAAATATGGTTGAAGGTTTGCGCGATGCTGGATTTCCACTGGTTGAAACTGTAATTTATTCAGCATAAAGATATAAAAAGAGACCTCTTTCGCAAGGAAAGAGGTCGTGTTCGTTATTATCGGTATTGGAAATTATTAACGTCTGCCTTGGGTTTGGGATCCGACACGAGACATAGCGCAGCGGAATCCGATATAATCGGTGGCTTCGTCTTCATCCAGGTAGCGACGTGTGCCGGGAGAGGACCAATAAGGGATGTCCTTCCAGGAACCGCCTTTATAGACGCGGGCATGGTCGCCTACGAGAGAGAAGTCATAGTTCGCAGAGGTTTTGGCGTACATCTGGTCAGTGGCTTCCTCATTCGTGGTGGCATTTTTCCAGTCATCCATGTTTTTGAGAGACTGCCAGTCACCGTCCAAGTAGTTCTTGTTGTCAGCGGCACGGTAGTTGCGTCTTCTGTCGTTCTTGAAGTCAGAGACGGGAACCATGGGGATTTTACCCACGCTGTCACGTTCGGCAACGGTACCGTCCTCCAATAATTTTTTGGTTTCGAAGTAGTTGCCACGGAACGGATTGTATTCAGTTACATCATCGTGAGAAGTCTGACGATAAACATCCATAACCCATTCGGAGACATTGCCGCCCATTTGGTAAAGACCGTAATCGTTCGGCCAGTCAGATTTAACATCTTTGGTGTAGAAACCACCATCATTAAGCGCGCTGGCGACACCCATATAGTCACCACGACCGCGGCGCATGTCGGTCATATAGTCGCCGTAGTATTTCCGGTCTTCAGTACGCAATTGCTGACCGTTCCAAGGATAGACTTTGCGTTCCAAAACACGCTCGTTCAAGGTGTTGCCGATGGTGGCGTAGGCGGCGTATTCCCATTCTGCTTCGGTAGGTAGGCGATATTTAGGCAGAAGGATACCATCTTCCATCTTCACATTGCGGTATTCGCCGCTGGAGATGTATCTGAGGCGTTTCTGACCCTCAGCCTCGTAAGACTCGTAGGTCAGGTAAGCATCGGTGTTGAAATAGCCTTCAGCAGAGGGTGTTTCAGCAAATTCTATGTAACCGCGGTCCACGAGGATCTGCTCATTGACGCGGTCGGTACGCCAAGCGGCATAGTTGGTGGCCTGCAGCCAGTTGACACCCACCACGGGATAGTGCCTGTAGGCTGGGTGGCGGAAGTAGTTCTCCACCTGAGGCTCATTATAGCTCAAGCGGTCGCGCCAAACAGCTTCATCAGGAACGGCATTGTCATAGACTACCTTCAAATCTTGTGGGATGAAAACACGTTCCAACCAATAGAGATATTCGAGATAGTCAATATTGGCAATTTCGCATTCGTCCATATAGAAGGATGCGACGGAGACGCGGCGCGGGGTGTTGTTCCAGTCTTTCATGACATCCTCTTCCATCTGGCCCATCACGAAAGAGCCGCCTTCAATGAAGACGAGACCAGGCCCGGTAGCTTGTTCCTCAAAGGGGGCCACCTCGAAACCGCCGTTTTTGGCATCATTGTAGTTCCATCCGGTGGTGGCGGATTTTTCCTTCTGGCAAGAGGACATTCCAAGCAGCAGTGCTGCTATGGTAAACAATCCTAATAATTTTTTTGCTGTATTCATTGTATTTTATTGATTATCTGTTTCAAGTGATAAAAATGGTGTTTTTAGAATGAAGGGCAGGAAAGGTCTCTGATAGCTTTCCGTTTGTTGGGGCAGGGGAGCATGAATTGAAGAGACACCTCATGGGAACCGCCCGTCTGACTGACCAATTTTCCAATGGTTACATCGTATGAATAGGCCACTTTGATCCAATCGTATTCCAAGCCGAACATCACGATAAGAGCGTCCATATTGTGGTAAAATTTAGGGCTCGTGGAAGGATTGCCATTCGGATCCAGATTGTTTTGAATGGCCCTTTTGTACGTCAGGCCGTGGCGCAGCCATAAACCTACGGTAAAAGGATAGAAATTGAGATAACAACCTTCACTGAAGTAGTTGAAGTTTTGTTGATGCTGGTAGATGAAGTTCGGACTGATGGAGATGTCGCCGAAAGAATGGTCTATTTTACTGTTACGTTTCAGATCAAAATAGGCACCGACATGGGCTGTCCATTTGACAGGACGGAATTCGTAAGCACTTGCATCTGAATTTCCCTCTGTCCGGAAACCTTTGTAATTTACTGGAATCATGTGGTGGGCGGCCAAGCCAAAAAACAGATGAGGGGTGTAACCGATAAAACCGGCGGCCATGTCAAAAGAGTTGATGTCCATAGTGTAGTTGCCGGGATTTTCTTGGGTCTCGTAAATGAATCCGTATTTAGGGTCTATCATGTCGGGGAAAGTGAGAGCTTCCCAGTTAAGGTGGCGGTGTTCGTAAGTCGCTTGCAGGGCAAAGCGCATATTGAAATTCTTTGTGACTTTTAATTTGAAGGAATACATGGCACTGGCTGTGTAAGTGTCGATAATACCGCCCTCGCCTGCACGGTCGCCAAACAACAAAACTCCCACTCCACCGGATATCTTATCAAAATGTTCATCGTATGATGCCGTATAGGTCATGAATGTTCCTGGCATGCTGGGCCATTGATCGCGAAAATGGAACGCCAGTCGTGGACAAACATTAGTACCCGCAAATGCTGGATTCAAATATAGCGGGTTGGCATAATATTGCGAAAACATGGCGTCTTGAGCCTGAATTCGCAAGCCTGCTAAAGCCAGCACGATGGATATTATGATAGCAATTCGTTTCATCAGAATGATTTTATTATAGCGGGCAAAAATACAAAATAATTTAACGCGTCTATCCTTGATTTGTTACATTTTTTCTGCAATATTTTTAACGTCGTTTCGTTAAGAATTATTGTAGGCTTTCTTTTCAAATAAACGTAAAATGAAACATAAATCTTGGGCTCGAACATTATTTTTTATTATTTTTTTAATACAACTTGCTGATTGTCAGCCTCAAACAATCAAAAAAAATTATTCTTTCGATTGGCGTAAACCGCAGACACATACATTTGAAAATGGATATTCGGAGAAGTTTCTCTATTTTGAACATGCGGTTTTTGGCCGCGATTTCCCCGAGTTGCCCTCTGTTTATGAAGCCTTTCCTGTTGAAAACTTTTTTTCCGAATATGAGGTCAGAGTTGTTTCCCAGGAATTTGCGGACATGAATGCGGAGGAATGTTTGCTGGTGCCTTCTGGATTCAAACAGAAAGCGGTCGATTATCAGGTTGTCTCCGCTTACGACAGGAAAGACATTTTTGCTCTACTCACTTTTATCCCTATTGTGATGACCACGGAAGGACATTATCAGAAATTACTGTCCGTCACTTTGGAGATTTCAGGGAAGAGTGTGGCTGAACCCAAAGGAGTGCGCGGATATGTCACGCAATCGGTGTTGGCGTCGGGACAATGGTACAACTTCTCGTTAACAGAAACGGGTATTTACAAGGTGACAGGCCAGGAGTTGGCGTCGATGGGAATGTCCATCCCCGTTGCTTCTTCACAGCTGGCACTTTTCGGAAACAGCGGCAGGATGCTGCCCGAGTCGAATGCCGTGAATCGTATAGACGACTTGCGCGAGATTCCGATACAGGTCGTTGATGGTGGTGATGGCTCTTTTGACAACGGAGACTATTTCCTGTTTTACGGAGAATCACCGCATGGCATTTCGTATGATTCCATGAATCATAGGTTTACCCATTCTTACAATGTTTATTCGGATTCTTCTGTCTATTTTATCACTCCCTCTACAGGAGTTGGTGAGAAAAAAAGGATTCAAACAATCGACAATGAGCAGTTGTCTGATAATTTATCGGTACAAGATTTCCAATACTTTGGCTTTTATGAGTCGGATGTGGTTAACTTGTGCGAAACGGGTAAGACTTGGTTCGGAGACCGTTTTGATGCCACTCTTACCCGCAGTTACAATATGCGACTTCCAGGGACACCCTCTGGAACAGGACGTGTTTCTGTCAGGGGCGCTTCTTCTGCAAGTGTATCTTCGGCTTTCCAAGTTTCAGTAAATCAAAATAATGTAGGAAATATTGGGATAGGAGCATCAAGTGGTTATATTGTCTGCATTTACACGGGAAATCTGGCATTGAATGCTTCATCAAGGGATTTGAATATCTCGTTGACCTATAATAAGCCAACCACCTCTTCTGTGGGATATCTGGACTGGATTGAGGTGGAGATTCCTTGCTCCTTGACCTTGCGGGACGGGCAGACTTGTTTCAGGAACCTTACGACAGTGGGAAGTGGAAATATCACCAGATTCAATATTTCGGGAGTTTCCGCCGCGGCATCACTATGGGATGTCACGGATCCTGCCCAAACGGTACGAATTGCGCTGACTTCAGACGGACAGGGTGCTCATTTCAAATCCCCGACCGACATTCTTCGCGAGTTCATTGTCTTTGATGGTTCTAATTACAAATCCATAACCCCGTTGTCCTCTGTGGCCAATCAGAATCTACATGCTACTGGTGCGGTGGATATGGTGATTGTCACGCATCCTGATTTCATGGCTCAAGCCAATCGACTGGCCCAATTCCGAGTCGAAAATGATGGTTTGAGTGTGAAAGTGGTGACTCCGCAGCAGATTTACAACGAGTTTTCCAGCGGTTCGCAAGACCCTATTGCCATTAGGGATTATTTGAAGCTTATTTATGACAAAACCGGCAAAGAATATCCAAAATACCTCCTTCTTTTTGGACGTCCAAGCTATGATTTTCGAGGCCGGGAGCAAGGAACAAGTCTTTTTGTTCCCAATTATCAGTATAATACAGAGATAGTCAATCCGAGTAACCCTATATATTTACATCTTTCGGACACTCGTCAATATTCTAATGATGATGTGCTGGGCATTTTGGACGATGACGAAGGCGCAAATGGTTACGGGCTGTTTGACATTGGTGTCGGACGGTTTCCTTGTGCAACCAATTCTCAGGCCGTCACAGCGGTGGACAAGAGCATACGATATACGGAGAAGCATAATCTGGTGGACGAAAACTCTGTGCAGATTTCCAATTTTGGGGATTGGCGTAATGTGATGGCGTTTGTGGCAGATGACGAGGAAAGCAATGATTTCGTGATCAACGCGGATTCGTTCACTGTAATCGTGGATGCTGCAAATCCCAACATCAATTTCGACAAAATATATTTGGATGCATATCAGCAGGTTTCCAATGCCGGAGGTCAGCGCTACCCGGATGCGGTAACGGATATTAACAGTAGGATGAACAGAGGGGCGTTGTTCTACACCTATATCGGTCACAGTGGAAAAGATGGCTGGGCGGCGGAGCGAGTGTTGGAAAACTCCGATATCAACAGCTGGACCAATAAATACAACTTGACGTCTTTGCTCTCACTCTCCTGTACATTTGCCTTTTATGACAGGGCTACGTTGTCACCTGCCGATCTCATTTTCTTTCATCCCAACGGTGGCGCCTTTTCGGTGATTGCTGCCACCCGGGAGGCATGGTCGTTGCCGAATAACCATTTCGGCGAGTATTTTTTCAAACAGGTGTTCACAAAGGATGATGACGGACAATACTATTCTGTGAGTGATATTCAGCGGAAGGCGAAAAATCGGTATTTCCCAAGAAAGAATTTGGAAATGTTTGTTTTTATCGGGGATCCCTCCATCAAATTAGCTGTTCCAAAATTCAACATCGTCACGGATTCAATCAACCATCATGCGGTGGCATCTTCCACCGACACACTCAGAGCCCTTTCTAAGGTGACGGTCAGCGGACATGTGACGGATAGCAACATGCAACCTATAACCTCTTTTAACGGAACTCTTTTCCCATTAGTGTATGACAAAAAGGTACACACACAGACTTTGCTCAATGATCCCAATCCTAATGTGAGTCCTTTTGAATTTGATATTCAGAAGAGTGTGCTCTTCAAGGGGAATGTGACGGTCAAGGACGGGCGTTTCCAATTTTCGTTTTATGTTCCCAAGGATATTGACTATAGTTATGGAAACGGAAAAATCAGTTATTATGCAAGGACCGCTGAATACGATGCAGCAGGTGCGTTCACGGATTTTATCATCGGAGGCGTGGACACAACAGGCATTGACGATCACGAAAGCCCGGTGATAGAATTGTATATGAACGATGAGAACTTTGTGAACGGTGGTATTACGAATCCGAATCCAGTATTGATTGCCAAAATCTCGGACAATTTCGGAGTTAACACCACGGGAAATGGCATCGGACATGATTTGACTGGCGTGTTAGATCGTGCCACAGGATCCAAAATTGTGCTGAATGACTATTACCAAACGGAGAAGGATAGTTTTAACAGGGGTGTAGTCCGTTATCGTCTGCAGGATCTGACTCCCGGTGAGCACACTGTCGCTGTCCGGGCATGGGATGTGAACAATAACAGTGCCGAGCAGGAACTCACTTTTAAGGTGATGAATGAAGACAAGTTTGAGTTGAGACACGTATTGAATTACCCGAATCCGTTCACTACCCATACCGATTTTTATTTTGAACATAACCAGCCGGGCGGTTCTTTTGACATCCAAGTCCAAATCTTCACCATTTCAGGTAAATTGGTGAAAACCATATTTGACACACAATACATGGAAGGGAACCGTTGCCGTGCCATTTCATGGGACGGTTTGGATGATTATGGGGACAAGTTGGCAAAAGGCACGTATCTCTATAGACTTCGCGTAAAAAACCAAGACAATCAAACAGCGGAAGTGATTGAGAAGTTGGTGATACTGTGATGACAATAAGGCGATGAAGTTTTATCGTGCTATGAAACAGTATGTTAGCTTCCGTTGTTTTGTGTGAAACTTTTTTTTTGGATATTCGTAATAATAAAAATCCGAAAAGGCCGTTATTGGTTTTTTTGAAATATATATAGTAAAAACAATAAAACGCTAAAGAATATCAATGAATAAACCAATTATGAAAAAGGTAGCTACTGTATTAACCTGTATTCTATTGTTCTTTTCTGTACAACTTTTTGCACAAAATAATCCGATAAATCCCGGTCAGTTAAATGGGCGCGAATATGCGGATTATATGAACACCATTACTACTGCGGTTCCGTTTTTAACCATTGCTCCCGACTCACGCGCGGGCGCCATGGGGGATATTGGCTGTGCCACATCTGCAGATGCCAATTCGCAAAGCTATAATGCAGCCAAGAATGTGTTCAACAAGAACAAATTCGGAATAGGCGTTTCTTATAGTCCTTGGCTGAAAAGCTTGGTTTCCGATGTTCATTTGTTATATCTTTCTGGTTATTGGAGAATTACAGAAATGGATGCTATTGCCGCTTCGTTACGCTATTTTTCCTTGGGTGATATTGAATTCATGGATGATCAGGGTGCGTCACAAGGTCAGTATAATCCTAATGAATTTGCTATTGACTTTAGCTATTCCCGTAAGCTTATTGATCAATTATCCCTGGCTATCACACCTCGTTTCATCTTTTCCGGTCTGACGGCAGGTCAGTTTGTAGATGGTGAGGAAACCAAGGCTGGTTTGGCAGGTGCGGCAGACATTTCGCTTTTTTATGAGCAGGATTTTAGAGCCAAGGGAATGAACAACAGCACTTTGCGTGCCGGTTTGTGTATTTCGAATATGGGGAATAAGATGTCGTATTCTTCCGGTACATTGCGCCGCGATTTCCTGCCGTCCAACCTGAAAATCGGGCTTGGTTATGAGATGGATTTTGATGGTTATAACAAATTGACAGTAAATGGAGAAATCAACAAACTGCTTGTTCCGACGAATCCTGTTTATGCTACCGATTCTTCTGGTAGCATCATATACAATGAAGTTGGAGAACCCGTAATTGCCGCAGGCAGAAACCCTGATGTTCCAGTGCTTATGGGCATGATACAGTCTTTTTATGATGCTCCTGGTGGTTTCAAAGAAGAGATGAGAGAAATTATGTGGTCGTTGGGTGCAGAGTACAGTTATCGCGACCTTTTCTTTGTGCGTCTTGGGTATTTCCATGAGAGCCAGTACAAAGGCAACCGTCAGTTCCTGACTGTCGGTGCGGGCATCAAATACAGTGTCTTTAGTATAGATGTTTCTTATTTGGTTGCCACCAAGCAATACCATCCTTTGGCCAACACGCTTCGTTTCTCGCTGAACTTTGATTTCGTTTCTGCTAACAAGAATGAGATCAAACAGCAGGGTCGTTTAAGATAACCCAAATGTGAACAATATGACGGATTTTCGCGTTGGCTTCGGCTACGATTCCCATAGATTCGCCCCCGACAGACCTTTGGTCATTGGGGGCGTTGTCATTCCATACGAGCTGGGTTTGGCCGCCCATTCCGACGGTGACGTGCTGATTCACGCCGTTTGTGACGCGCTGTTGGGTGCGGCAGGATTGCGTGACATCGGCACCTACTTTCCCGATACGGACAACACCTGGAAGAACGTGGACAGCACCAAACTGCTGGCCAAAGTAGTGGATCTTATCGCTGAAAAAGGGTGGAAAGTCAATAATTTGGACTGTACGCTCATCTTGGAAAAGCCCAAGATGAAACCATATATCGAACTGATTATCAGCAGATTGGCGGAATTGCTACGCATTGAACCCGACCGTGTGGCGGTAAAGGCCAAGACCAATGAAAAAATGGGATTTACGGGTGCGGGCGAAGGCATTGCCGCCACCGCTGCGGTGAGCCTGGCTAAATAGTTAGCAGTTAGCAGTTAGTAGTTTGTAGTTGTCAGGTCGTATCCTAAGCTAATAGTCAAAAGCAAAAGCCGAAGTAAGGTTACTCATTAACAATTTCCATCAAATCAAGCGGATGTTCAATGATATATCGAGCACCGGCCTCCTGTAATTCTTCCAAAGGGCGGTAACCCCACAATACGCCCACGGGGACAATTCCCGCGTTGTGCGCAAGTTGCATGTCTGTGGCGGTGTCGCCGACATGCAACGTTTCTGACGGCACGCAGCCAGTCTCTTTCAGAATATCGAACATGATTTGCGGGGCAGGCTTTACGGGAACACCCTCCCGTTGCCCGATCATCGAATCGAAACGGATAGTCGGGAAATATTTGGCCATTAGCGGAGCAACGGCGATATGCACTTTGTTCGTGGCCACGGCAATCTTCAGCCCACGTTTTTTCAATTCAGTGAGCAAATCCGTAATCCCTTCATATACAGATGTTTTATCCTCCATGTGAACTTTGTAATAAGTCACAAATTCCTGTCGGCACAGTTCGATTGTGGCCTCATTGCGTTCTTCTGTCGGCAATATCCGTTCAATGAGCTTACGCACCCCGTCGCCTACAAAATAGCGATAGGCATCCACGGGATGGGTGGGAAAATCATGTTGTGTCAACACATGGTTGGCTGAATCCGCCAGGTCTTCCAGCGAATTGAGCAGCGTGCCGTCGAGGTCGAAAACGATGAGTTTCATTTAATGGTTATTGGTTATAGGTTATAGGTTATTGAAGCAGGTTAAAAGTTATGGGGTGAGGAGTTGGATTATTTCTTGAGGAGAAACGTTGTTGAAATATTTGTGTAAGTTTGTGTTTTTCAAAACATTAGATATGGAATCTTTCTCAAATTTGATTCCGATTAGCTGGCTGACAAGATCTTGCGGGTCTTTTTCGGAAAAGAAGTCGCCGTAGAAGCGCAGGTCGCGGATGATGCCTTTTTGGATGTCAGCAACAACTTGCACAGTACCGCCTTTGGTGCGGATTTTTTTGTTCATAGAGTAATTGGGGGAGTTGCCGTAGTTCCATTCCCATGTCTGGTACTTTTTCGTCATAAGTTGCTCCACAACAGCCTCTTCTTCGTTCGTAAGATTCTGTAATTCAGTTATCTGATTCTGCTTCATAATGAAGTCCATCAGGTAGCCCTTGAACTGCAAAACGGTCATGGGTTCGGGAAGATGTTCGGAGATATTCGTCACGCGGCTGCGAATGGACTTCACCGCCTTGTCGTCGAATTTGCTCGGATCAGCCTTAAGGGCATTTGCGATATCCGCCATTTGAGACGAGAACAGCAAAGTGCCATGTTCCAACACGCGGTTTTTGTAGAACATCATGGCGTTGCCGGAAATCTTTTTGCCGTCTATCACGAGGTCGTTGCGTCCCGAAAACTCTGCTGGAACACCTAACGACTGTAGCGCATCCACAATGGGTTGCAGATACTTCAGGAAGTCGATTTCCTTGCTGCCGGGTTCAATGTTTTGGATGAAGGAAAAGTTGAGATTGCCGATGTCGTGGAATACCGCTCCGCCTCCAGTCTGTCGTCTAACCACGTTAACATGGTGGGTATCAACGTATTCCTGGTTGATTTCCGCGGCCGTATTCTGATGCCGCCCGATGACAATCGCGTTGTCGTTTTGCCACAACATGAACACATTGTCCGTGGTCTGCTGTAGCAGATACTCCTCTACCGCGAGGTTATGGTAGGGGGAGGTGGAGTTGAGGGAGATGTAACGTATCTGTTCCATTTTTTCTTATTTAGACGTATGACTTAAGACGTAAGACTATTGGGGTTTTACGATGATATTTGTTGATTTATTCTTTTGTCCTTCGTATTTCATTTCTTTTTTTAATGTTTTTATGTCCTATCTCAAGTCTTAAGTCTCACGTCTCAACCTCTCAAAGAAAGTCCAGCCATCAGCGTGTCCGGCCGGAAGTCCATGACGGAGCGCATTTCGCCGGCCATGCAGAACCCGCATTGGTCGCAGACGCCCGCACTCTTGCCCACGCACTCGGGCAGGCGTGTGCCGTCGGGGAGAATGTAGTTGCACATCCAGCAGACCTTCTCGAACGAAAGATCTTTCATTCGCTTTAATCCAGAAACGGAATTCATAATCGGCATCCGTTTCCTTTTTTGTTCTATCAATTTGTCAATCACCTCAATACGCTTATCCCAATTCAAAATCAGCGGATCTTCGTCTTTGAAAAAAGCAGGCGTATAGAAGTTGAAGGCGATGCTTTTGAAGGAGGGATGTTCTTTCACGAACTGTAATGTGTCCATTACGTTCACGTAGTTGTTGGAGTCAATGACCATATTGGCACTCAGTGCTTTATGGCTGCAGCTGTCCACGTTTGTCACTAACTTTTCGAAAGTGCCTTGTCCGCGCACTGCATCGTGGTATTCGTGGATGCCGTCCATGCTGACCCATATTGAGTTGGCTTTGAGTCCGGCGAAAGGTTGTTGCGCGTTGGTGGTCACGGTGGTGGTGAAGAAGCCGATTTCATGCGCCAGGTCGATGAGGTCGTTAAGCCGTCGGTCGCCGTCACGCCACAAAGTCGGTTCGCCGCCCTCAAAATCCACGAAACGCGAGCCTAACTTGTAAGAGTAGAGCAGTTCCTCTTTGATTTGGTCGTAACTTTTGACGGTCGGGTGCTCATGGTCAAACACGCTACAGTGTGAGCACGAAAGGTTGCACTGATTGGTGATGAACAGCACGGTCTGAAGCGGTTTGCGCCGTTTCAGGAATTTCGTCTGGAAATACCAGCTGCCTAAGTAGAATATCATCATTGCGAATGGGTTTTTTCGGGCGGCAAAGATAACATTTTTGACTATAGACTGTTGGCTTTCAGCTCTTGGATAATGTAAGAGGAAAAAGTGTATTTTTGCCCTCTGTTTGTAAGGATTATTAAACAAGCATAAAAAGTAATAATGAAGAAAATTCTTTTCGGTTTATCATTGGTTATGATAATGGTAAGTGGTTGTAAACAAGCAAAAAACGAGAATAATGACGCGGTGATTTGCAAAGAGAACCGCGAGACGCCCGACTTTTCCAAGGGGGTGATGGACGAGAAAATCCTATGGTATCTGGGTCGGTTGGGCGATGTGCAGGTCTCACCGGACGGGCAAACGCTGCTCTATGCTGTAACCTATTACGACTATCGTGCCAACAAAGGAAATACGGAACTTTACACAATGCCCACTGCAGGCGGCGATTCCAAGCGTATAACAGTCTCTGAGGAAAATGAGATGCAGCCCATTTGGCGTCCTGACGGCAAAAAAATCGCTTACTTGCGAGCAAACGAGAAAGGGATGCAAATTTGGGAGGCCGACCCTGATGGCAGCAACGCCAAAGCTATCAGCAATGTGGAAGGCGACATCAACGGCTTCGGTTATTCACCTGATATGAAACATATTTGCTATTTCCAGAATGTGCGATTGGAGCAAACAATTGAGGATCGTTATCCAGACCTACCCAAGGCCGATGCCATGATCTACGACGACCTCATGTATCGCCATTGGAACTATTGGGCTGACGGCACATACAGTCACCTTTTCGTGGCTGATTATCCTTCGTTGGAAAATGTTGTGGATTTACAGGATGGACAGAAGTACCACTGTCCAAACCCACCGTTTGGCGGCATGGAGGAAATATGCTGGCATCCCGACGGCACCAAACTTGTCTATTGTTGTAAAAAACTGACGGGAAAGGATTTCGCTGAAAGTACGAACACGGATATATTTCTATACGACCTTAAAACGAAAATCACCCAAAACCTGACAGAATTCAACAAAGGTTACGATATGGATCCCGTGATTTCACCCAATGGTAAGAAAATGGTCTGGTGGAATATGAAAACCGATGGTTTTGAGTCCGAAAAGCACAGTTTGATGATATACGACTTCGAGTCAGGCAATGCGGAAGACTACAGTGTTGATTTCGATCAAGATGCCACGGGGTTTGCATGGAGCGAGGACAGCAAAACGGTTTATTTCATCAGCTGCATAGAGGCCACTCATCATGTCTATAAGATGGATGTAGAGTCCCGTATCATTGAGAAATTAACCGAAGGCGATTATGATTATAATTCCGTACAAGTAAATGGTAGTCAGTTGATTGTCACGCGAACCACACACGCTCAGCCGTCTGAGATTTACGCTGTGAACTTGAGTGACCAGTCGGTTCAGCAGCTGAGTTTCATCAATAAGGAAATTTTGGACAAGATTACGCCGGCCAAGTCGGTGAAACGTTGGGTGAAGACCTCCGATGGCAAGCAGATGTTGGTATGGGTGATCCTGCCCCCGAATTTCGATTCCACGAAGAAATATCCTACTTTGCTTTACTGTCAAGGCGGCCCGCAATCGTCTGTGAGCCAGTTCTTCTCTTATCGTTGGAATTTCCAGATGATGGCGGCTCACGATTATATCATCGTGGCACCGAACCGTCGGGGACTGCCTGGCTTCGGTCACGAGTGGAACGACCAGATCAGCGGAGACTACGGTGGACAGAACATGAAAGACTATCTCGCTGCCATTGATGACGTAGCGAAAGAACCATACGTGGATGAGAATCGGTTAGGCTGTGTGGGTGCCAGCTATGGCGGATTCAGTGTCTATTGGCTTGCTGGCCACCATCAGAAACGGTTCAAAGCGTTCATCGCACATTGCGGAATGTTCAATTTAGAGAGCTGGTACGGCACCACAGAAGAGCTCTTCTTCGCCAACCACGACATCGAAGGCCCATACTGGCAGAAACCGATGCCGAAGAGTTACAATTTTTCGCCGCACAAGTTCGTGGGTCTTTGGGATACTCCGATTTTGGTTATTCATGGAGGCAAAGACTTCCGCATTCCTTACACTGAGGGTATGCAAGCTTTCGACGCCGCGCAGATGCAGGGAATTCCGAGCCGTTTCCTCTATTTCCCCGAGGAGTGCCACTTCGTGTCGAAGCCGCAAAACTCCATGTTGTGGCAACGGGAGTTCTTTAGGTGGCTGGACCAATGGCTGAAAAATTAGTTGGCAGTTAGTGATTAATAGTAAGCAGTGACAACGCGAATGAACGTCATAAACCGTATAAAGGAGTGGAACGAGCGTTTTCGGGAGAAGATAGGATGGAAGATTATCGACAGCTATCTGCTCAAGAAAATGTTGGGTACGGTGGTGTTTGCCATCACCTTGCTGATGACCATTGTGGTGGTTTTCGATGTTTCGGAGAACATTCAACGATTTATGAGCCACAATATTCCGGCCAAAGAGGTGATCACCGGATATTATTTGAACTTCATCCCTTATTTCATAAATTTGTTTATTCCTCTGTTCACGTTCATCAGTGTCATTTGGTTCACTTCCAAGCTCTCTTCACGCAACGAGATCATCTCTATCTTTGATAATGGCATCAGTTTCAATCGAATGTTGGTGCCCTACATTGTCGGAGCGGTTTTCATTATGTTGTTGTCGTTGGTGTTATCCAATTTCATCGTTCCTACAACTAACGGAAAGTTGAACGATTTTAAATACCAGTATTTCGGTCGCAGGAATGTGGCCACCACATATCTGCACATTAAAAACTCCAAAAACAGTTATATTTTTGTGGAGCGCTGGGATAAGATGGAAGAGACAGGGTATAATTTCACCTACGAGGAGTTTGACCATAACGCCATTAGACAGAAAATTTCGGCGCAGACCATTGATTATAATGAAGAAAAACAGGTATGGCAGTTGCATCGCTTCACGCGTCGGGTTATCACACCTGACAATGAAGAGGTAATCACCAGGGGGGAGCAATTTGACACAGTTCTGAATATTTTACCAAGAAACCTTTACCAAGATGCCTTTGTTAGCGAAACAATGTCTTATAAGGAGTTACGTCAATTTATCAAGGAAGAACGCATGAGAGGGTCCTCGTTGTTGGCTAACTATCAGATTGAGCAGCATAAACGTCTGGCCAACCCTCTTGGCATCTTGATTATGACATTGTTGGGGGTGAGTGTGTCGTGCCGGAAATCTACGAGAGGAGTGGGTGTCCATGTCTTCATCGGCATGGGATTAGCCTTCTCGTTCATATTTCTACAGCAGGTTTCCACGGTGTTTTCTGTTTCCGGTGGCCTCCCGCCGGTGCTTGGTACATGGTTTCCTAATATCATTTTCTTGATAATCACGATTGTGATGTTGCGGCTGACACCGAAATAATGGATAATGAAGCGGAGTAGGATTAAGATTCTTTAAATAGGCTTAAAAACACGAAATATGAAAAACGCAACGATAAATTTAAAAGGGATGCAGTTTTATGCTTATCACGGATGTTTTGAGGAGGAACAGCAGATTGGTACGCATTTCACTGTGGATGTGACGCTTACGTATGATGCAGAGGCGGCTGTTGCAGGTGATGATGTGGAGAAGTCCGTGAATTACCAGCAGGTTTACAAGACCATACAGCGGGTGATGAATGTGCCGAGACATCTCATTGAGACTGTCGCGGACCATATTATTCGCAATATCAAGCAGGATTTTCCTCAGGTAAGAACGGTTACCGTGAAATTGTGCAAACTCAACCCGCCATTGGATGGCAAAACAGAATATGTGGCGGTGCAAATGGAAGGATAATGGGCAAAAAGGATATCATACGGCAGCTCTCTGAGCATTTTCGGCGGCAAAACATCCGGAAAGTGGTGGTTTTGACGGATGAAAATGTGGAAAAGTACTATCCAGACTACTTCTCTGAACTGTCGGATGTGGTTTCCGTGAGTAAATTCGTGTTGCCTACTGGCGAGCGTACAAAATCCATTGATTCAGCCATTCGTCTTTGGCAATATCTTGCTGACAAGCAATACGATAGAGATACTTTTTTGCTGAACTTCGGAGGTGGAATGGTGTGTGATCTCGGTGGTTTTGTGGCTTCTACCTACAAACGTGGTATTCGATTTGCTAATATCCCAACGACGTTATTAGCTATGATAGATGCCGCTGTTGGCGGCAAGACAAGTGTAAATCTGCATTATTTGAAAAATATTGTCGGGACTTTTTATTTTCCTGACATTCAACTTTCTGCAGATATATCTTTACTGGAGACACTTCCTCAAGAAGAGATGCATAGCGGTTTTGGCGAGTTAGTGAAATATGCGCTCATTGGTTCTGCGGAATTGTTTCATGAATTACGCCAGTCAGAAGTCTTCCCTGTCATAAAGCCAGAACATGTTGATTTTTGTGTAAAGTTTAAGCAAAAAGTGGTTGAAAAAGATCCCAAAGATCAGGATTTCCGACATATTTTGAATTTTGGGCATACTTTTGGCCACGCGATTGAAAGTTACTGTTCAGAGAAGGGTTTTCCCATTGCACATGGTCTCGCAGTAGCGCAAGGCCTCTATTATGAAAGCTTCCTCTCTGCAAAACTCGGTCACCTCTCACAAGAGGAATGGCATCAAATCGACGAATTTCTGACAAAACATTTCGAAATAATGCCAATCACTGATGAAATTATGCCTAAATTGCTCAATTATATGCAAAACGACAAAAAAAATCAACATGCGGAAATCAACTTCACCCTCCTTGACCGTATTGGCCATGCCACGTATAATCACCAAATCCTTGATTTAACTCTCAATAACCTATAACCCATAACCTATAACCATTATAATCATGTTAAAATCCAAAGATGACATCGTAAAAAACTGGCTCCCGCGCTACACTGGGATGCCGCTTGAAGAATTCGGACAGTACATTCTGCTGACGAACTTCCAGTCGTATGTGAACAATTTTGCCGAACTGACCGGCACGAAAGTTTATGGAATGGAAAAGTCGATGCAGTGTGCCACGAGTGACAACATCACCATCATAAATTTCCAAATGGGCAGCCCGAACGCAGCCACTATTATGGATTTGCTGACGGCGGTAAAGCCCAAAGCCGTTCTGTTTCTCGGCAAATGCGGAAGTTTGAAGTCCTATATCGGGTTGGGGGCGATGTTGCTGCCCATTGCGGGTATCCGTGGTGAAGGTACTTCATTGGACTACTTTCCCGAAGAGGTGCCTGCGTTGCCTGCCTTCAATCTCGAAAAGGCCATTTCAGCTACAATAAGTAGCTATGGGTTAGAATATTGGACAGGTACAGTCTATACCACTAACCGTCGCGTGTGGGAGCACGATGAAGATTTCAAGGAGTATCTTCGCAGCATCCGCGCCACGGCTGTCGATATGGAAACTGCTACACTCTTTTCCGTTGGGTTTTATAATCGCATCCCAACAGGTGCATTGTTGATGGTTTCTGACCAACCGATGCTTCCAGACGGCATTAAAACCGAGCAGTCGGACAAAAAAGTGACAGAGAATTTTGCGCTGACGCATCTGAAAATCGGTATCCAGTCGTTGCAGGAACTGCAAAACAAGGGTATCTCGGTAAAGCACCTGCGTTTCGATTATTACGATGGGTTGTAGAGCGTTTTAAGATGAAAGGACGTAACGACAAGCCGCACATCGGCATTTTCGGGCGGAGGAACAACGGCAAGAGCTCGCTGATCAACGCCATCACGGGACAGGAGGTCGCCATTGTGGATGCCACGGCCGGCACCACCACAGATCCCGTGCGCAAATCCATCGAGATTTTCGGCATCGGGCCGTGCATCATCATCGACACCGCCGGCATCGACGACGAAGGCACCATCGGGGCAAAACGTATCCAAAAATCACTGGAAGTGCTGAAAACCATTGACTTGGCCATCCTTGTGATTACCGAATACGAGGTGAGCATTCCCGAACGGCAACTGATAGAGCAGTTCCGCCAATTCGAGCTTCCTTACCTCATCGTCAACAACAAATGCGACCTGACCGCTCCTCGAGAGATGGATGTTGACAATCGCAAAGTCTTGAATGTCAGCACGAAAACGCATAGCGGTATTGACGAAATGCTGAAAGAAGTGGTGCGGATAATGCCGGAATCCGCTTACCGTACCCGCTCGCTGCTCGGCGACCTCATCAACGAGGGCGATGAGGTGCTGTTAGTGACCCCTATTGACACAGAAGCACCCGAGGGCCGGCTCATTCTCCCGCAAGTGCAGATGATTCGCGATGTCCTGGACAACGAGGCTGTTGCCATCGTGCTGAAGGAGGACAAAGTTGCGGCGTATCTGCAAAGTCATTGCGCCCCGAAACTGGTCATTACCGACAGCCAGGCGTTCCATGTGGTAGAAAAGGTTGTGCCGGAAAGCATCCCGCTGACGGGCTTCAGCGTGGTATTGGCGCACCAGAAGGGTGAGTTCGGAGCATATCTCGAAGGAACTCCGAAACTGCGAAACCTCCGCGACGGCGACCGCATCCTGATGTTGGAGTCGTGTACGCACCTTACCTCTTGCGAGGACATCGGTCGGGTAAAACTTCCGCGACTTATCCGCAAGTTCACGGGCAAGGAGTTGCACTTCGACTTTGTGTCGGGTCTCAACCAGATTCCTGACATCCAGCAATATGCGATGGTTATCCAGTGCGGTGGCTGTATGGTCACCCGCAAGCAGTTGAAGGAGCGTCTGCGTCCGGCCATCGAAGCGGGCATCCCCGTCAGCAACTACGGCATGGTGCTCGCCTACGTCAACGGCATCTTCGACCGGGCGGTGGCACCGTTTGCCGCACTGTAGGGACGCGATTTATCGCGTCCGCAATGCGATTTATCGCGTCCGCAATACGGTTTATCGCGTCCGTGTTTCCATGATTTGCCGCGTTCATATTTAATAGGCGGACGCGATTTGGTTTGTTTGCCGGCCGCGATTTGGTTTGATTGGCGGACGCGATAAATCGCGTCCCTACGGGGGATTAAACGCGATTTAGTGAATATTGCAATTCCCATTTGGCCGGGTTTAGTTCGATATATTTGGCAATTTTGTTCATTTCATCCCTGTTGCGGATAATGCGATCGTGGTAACGGGGTTGCCATTTGAATGGGATATTGTTTTGTCGGGCGAATTGTGTTACCCGAGCCTTCAATCCTCGCACAACCGTCCCCAGTGTTGCATTCAGCATCGGATTCTTTTTCCCCGTAATTCCCCCTGTAGGGACGCGATTTATCGCGTCCGCATTATGATTTATCGCGTCCGCATTTTCCCGATTCCACGTATCTTTACGTATTTCCATAATCAAATGAACATGATCAGGCATGATTACATATATCGGTATTTCAGCGTATGGATAAAAGTCCTGCACTTTCTCAATTTCTGTCTTCAAATATTTTCCTACCTTTGTCAATTCTGTCTGACCGTTACGCACAGCACCAAAATAATGCCTTCGTTCATAGGTGCAGAAGGTGACGAAATATTCCGAACCGCTGTAATTATGCCACTTGGCGCGATAAGATTTACGGTCGGGCAAAGAAGAAGAATTCGATGGTTTGTTTTGTCTTTGGTTAGTTGATGATACATTCTCTTTTTTCATATTTTTGCTTTCAGAATTATTATATTGTTTTCATTTACAAATGGTTGTGGGTAGATTCCCTTTCCATATTGTTTGTTGGCAATAATAACATTTTTTTAAACACTCTCTATGGTTATATAAATAAAATTTAATTTTTTGTTTATTTGCGGGTATAAGGCACTACCTATACCAAAAAAGGTCGCAGGATTTTTCCTGCGACCTTTTTCATAGCATTCGTGTTTGGATTATGCCAGATCGGCGCGCTCCATAGCGTCTTTGTAGTACTTCTGGTTGATGAAGACATCTTCCTTGTACGGGTTGATGTGACGCTTCTTGGCCTGGGCGATGATGTAGCACAGGGCGACAG
>JAEEGH010003200.1_pt1 | contig 43426 bp, 36 predicted proteins | sample 9134181 | NCBI WGS metagenome assembly JAEEGH01 (sample SAMN16246544, study PRJNA631951) | gut metagenome | biome: gut microbiome; feature: rumen; material: DP-attached | host: Bos | place: Iran: Karaj | collected 2018-10 | reverse complement strand
TTGGCTTTGTTAATTCAGACCACAACCCTGTAGTTCTTACAGTAACACTGAACAATTGAAGCTGAGGCGTGATATTTCTATTGGTCCTGAAATCGTGAAAAACTTCTCCAAGATGCTTGTTATATTCGTTATTATCCATAAGTTACCTCAAAAGGGTTGTGAATAGCGTAAAGATGCCGAAATAATAGACGTAATTGTGGCTTTGTTTAACACCAGGTAGTTTTATCAGATGTTGCTTATAGAGGTAAGTCTATGATCCAGTATCGTTATGCTCTTGATGATAATCTTAGCATGCCGGAGATGATAGATAAAATCAAAAATTCTTCGGAATATCTTGATGGCAAAAAAGGTCTTTTGCAGCTGATCGAGCCTAGCAATGACTCAGAGGTGATACAAAAGGACCTTGATATACTGTGCGAAAATCTTCCAGGCCTTTCTGTATTTGGAATGACCAATCACGGGGCCTTAAGCCGTGAAAACCATTCTGTAGAAGTAGTTGTGTGCTGCGTTTTGTTTTTTGACAATGCAACTTTTGATATAGATGTATTTGACTGTTCAAAAGGACTGACAACTTATGATGCCGGCGAAGAGTTTGTAAAGATCCTCCCAAACAAGGAAGATCTTAAAGGCATACTGATGATGTCTTCAGCCTTTGATCTATGTCCTGAGACCTTTATAGACAGAGTAGATAATTACGATAGTGACATAGTTATTTTTGGCGCCCTGGCTGGAACCCACAAAATGGGAGATGACAGGTCCAAGATATTTGTTGGTACCAGAATCTATAACAGAGCTATTCTGACAGTATCTTTCTGTGGCAAGGATCTGAATATAGATCATTATTACAACCTTGGATTTAAACCTCTTGGCAAAGAGCTTGTTGTAACTAAATCTGACAAAAAAGGCGTTGTCTATGAGATCAATAATAAACCTGCCTTTTCCATATATAAAGAACACCTTGGAATAGGTATGAACGAATACTTTTTTGAAAATACCAGTTCTTTTCCTTTCTTCTTGAAAGACAATGGAATACCTCTTGCCAGAGTTGCTCTTGAGTATCGGGAAGATGGATCCCTTGGTTTTGCTACAGAGATACCTCAGGGAAGCTCTGTAAGTCTTAGCTATTCAACAACTGATATGCTACTTATTGAGTCTGGACAAAATGCCGTAAAGCTTTCTGAGTTTTATCCTCAGGCAATACTTATATATGCCTGCATGAGTAGGAGAATGCTAATGGGCGATGCCATGGCAGATCTGGAGTTTGATTTTTATAAACATGTCCTTCGAACATCGACATGGGCAAGCGGATATGGTGAGATTCTGCATGCAGATGGAATGAGAGGATTTTTGAATGCATCCTGCGTTGTTATAGGAATGAGGGAAGGCCCTATTCCGGAAGATAGTAAAAGACCTGTATACCATTTTGATAATAAATATATGAATAGTGAAGTCGATATTTCGGAAGACGGATTCCTCCCATTATCAACCCGCCTTGTAAATTTCCTTGAATCAACTACGTTTGACCTAAGAGAGGCTATAGATCAGCTGTTTAAGGTTGCAAGCCTTGATGAACTTACGCAGATCTATAACAGAAGAGCTCTTAATTACTTCATGAATCAGTTTCTGGAAAATAGAAGCAGATATCGTAACATTGCTGTTATGATGGTAGATGTAGACCATTTCAAACACGTTAATGATACCTATGGCCATGATGCAGGAGATATGGTCCTTAGAGATGGAGTTGGACAGGTCAAATATCTCTTTAATCAGGCAGATGTTATTGGTAGATGGGGCGGTGAAGAATTTATTGGAATTAAGCCAAACCTCTCTCTTGAAGAAGCCAAAGAGTTTTGTGAGATGATGCGCAAGGGAGTGGCCGAAATTGAGTTTGAAGGTGTTGGACACATTACTGTTAGTATAGGTCTTACCATGGTTAATGATAAAGATAATATAGACACCATCTTTAAGAGAATTGACGAAGCACTTTATGAAGCCAAGGAAACAGGCAGGAATAGAGTGGTTGTAAGATAAAAATAAGGGGCGCTTGCTTTGGATGATCAGATCCAGGCGAGGCCCCTTTTTTAGTGGATTTTTATTTATCAGTTACTCTAAATTGAGCTTATGCTTGGTGATATATACACAGCCAAAATACATAACTGCAGAGACTAACAGATATTCAACTGCTTTTATGATTGCAGCCATAACAAATAATGAACCTACATTAACGTCAGAATAATATGAAATATCCACGGTATCAGAAATATCATTGTTAGCTAATGCAATTTTGATAAAAGTATAAACTATAGATATTACGATCTTAATTCCGAAATAGCTTACAATTGCACCGATTATTCTGTGTTTTTGCCATAACTGGCCAAGGCTTATGGCAAAAAAGAATGTCATAAGGAAGTAAATGAGCCGAGTTAATGCACAAAAAATACCGGAAATTGCAACTGGTACATCATAAAAATACTCAGACATATCTTCCCAAAGATTCGTAAATACAGTACTCATATAGTAAGAATTATCAATTGACCAGGATACAATTCCCCACATTACCAGACCAAAGCTGAGAATGATACATAATATATTGATAAGTTCAAAAATGTAAGCAACCAGCATTTTTGAAAAAAGAATCTCATTGGTAGTTGCAGGGAGTGTAAATGTAAGATATCCCTGAGAACTGTAAAGGCTTTTATAATAACGAACTCCGATATAAATAAGAGTTATGGTTCCAAGAGAAGGCAGTATCAATACATATAAAGTGAATCCCATTGTCATGATAAGAGATGTTGAATTTGAATAATCATCTGCATTTAATATGGCGTTTATATAAAGTCCTAAAATAGCGCCAACGATTATTGTTAAAACATCCAAAAGAACAAGTAGCTTCCAATTATCTATAAATTCATGCTTAATTAATTTCCCCAGCATCTGAATACCTCCCTGAACAATTCATCGATAGTCTTTCCTTCTCTTTGCTTGATATCATTAGCTGATGCATGGAGTGCGATATGTCCATTCTGCAAAAAGATAACTTCGTCAAGTACGCTTTCAACGTCAGAGATAAGGTGTGTTGAGATAAGGATTGTAGCCTCATGATCATAGTTAGAGATAATAGTGTTAAGGATATAATCTCTTGCTGCAGGATCAACACCGGCAATAGGCTCATCCAGAATATATAATTTGGCATGTCTGCTCATTACAAGAATAAGCTGAACCTTCTCCTTGTTACCTTTGGACAGAGTTTTGATCTTGGCGTCTGGATTCAGACCGAGCCTTCCCAGCATATTGTAGGCACGTGAAGAGTCAAAGTCCTGATAGAAATCCATGAAAAGCTCTATGTTTTGTTTGATAGTCCTGTTTTCATCAAGATAAGTCTTGTCTGGAAGATAAGATATGACACTTTTAGTCTCTACACCTATTTCGTGTCCATCCACGAGAACGGTACCACTTGTAGGTTTAAGTAGTCCGCACAGAATTTTGATCATAGTGGTCTTGCCACTACCATTGGGACCAAGAAGTCCAACTATATGACCGCTCTCAATCTGGAGATTTACATTGTCGAGAGCGGTAACGGAAGAATAGGACTTGGTCAATCCGTTAAGTTCTATAAGTTTACTCATTTGAATTTCCCCCTTTTTTTCATGGGCAATTTTAGCATTTATTTACCGATGTTGTAAACCATATGCGATAAGCAGTTAGTTTTATAGGATAAAAAACATATTCACTGATCAGGGTTGATTATCAGAAAAAACAATTTGAAAACTATAAAAAAACAGCACCTGATAAAGCTTATTCTCTATCAGGTGCTGTATTAAATCATATTGTTATTATTGACTTATTTTTCTAAGTCTTACTCAGCGTCTGCAAACTGAGACTCATGCTTCTTGAAGAAGTCTACTCTTGGAAGAAGCTCTTTGAGCTCGTGATTATCAAGATCACCAACATAAGATGAGATAGGATCAAGAATCTTATCCCAGTTCCAAAGAGACTTGTCGATGTTCATGTACTCTCTGAACATCTCGCATCCGTCTGGAGCGATAGGGTGAACTAAGATAGCGATGATCTTGCATGCATAGAAGCAGTCTGCAACGATCTGCTTTCTAAGCTCAGGATCACCAGTGTTATCAGCCTTCTTAACGTTGTTAACCCAGTGCTTGTTGATCTCTCTGATGTAGTCATCAAGAGTATATGAGATACGATGGAAGTCATGATTGTACATATGACGCTCGTACTCAGCAATAGTCTTTTTGGACAGCTCAACGATTGAAGGTGTGATCTCGTTTGAAGGAATCTTGCCCTCGTAGTTGTTCTGTACAGCATAGAAGCAGGATCTGATAAGTCTGTTGTATACGTTGGTAAGAAGGTTACCTTCTTTAAGTACCATATCGATACCTTCCTGCTCTTCCTTAGGCATGTAAACCTGAGGCTTGAAGCTTACGCTCTTAGAAGAAAGACCAAGGCTCATAAAGTGCATACGAAGCTGTTCTGGTGTGTAGTATGCAAGAAGCTCATCAGCCATCGGAGGCTTGATATCTGAGCTTGAGCTTGCCTTCTTGTCCATGAAAAGAACGTGTCTGTTAGGAATGATATGAGGAAGGTTGATGGCAGCCATATCAGGATGCTCTTCCTTCTTGTATTTAAGGCCTGTGAAGATACCCATTTCAGCAATAGCATAGAAATAGATATTGTCTTCGCCGATGAACTGGTAAACCATAGCGTCATCGCTATCCCACCATTTCTTCCATTCATCTTCAGGAAGGCCCTTGCTCTCAAGATAAGTTCTTGTGAATGAGATAGGAGCCCAGAGTGATTCAGGCCATACCCAGAAAGTAAGATCCTTCTGATCTTCCTTATCAGGAACCTTTACGCCCCAGTCAACATTACCTGAAAGTCTGAATGGAACAAGTGTTTTACCTGATGTATAGTGAACACCCTTTTCCTCAAGAACCTTCTTAACTTCGTCACGTGCATCAAGATTTTCAAAGATGTACTGAACGAAGGACTTCTTTTCCTCATCAATCTTTTCAAACTTAGGGAAAAGAGATTCAAGACCAGCCTGATCTTCCATGTTCTTACGAGGAATGATCACGCTTGGCTTTCCAAGAAATTCGCCTATTGTATCAAGTGAGTAGCGACGTGTGTTTGATCCTCTTCTAAGAGCATCATTGCGCTCTTTCATAAGGTCGATAAGATCTTCAAGGCAGAAGTACCAGTTTGTAACAGCCTTAAGTGAAGGCTTTTTACCTGAAAGTGCGCTTATAGGATTGATAAGCTCTGATGGCATGTACTGATGACCAAGAGAACATTCATCAGCATAAGCCTTGTCTGAGCAGCAACCAGGAATAGGGCACTTACCAAGAACCTGACGTCCGTTAAGGAAAACCTGCTTCTCTTCATCATAGAACTGAAGAGTAGAGAGCTTTTCGATATATCCGTTTTCGTAGAGCTTGTTGAAGATCTCAGCAGATACCTTTGTGTGCATCTTGCCTGCTTCACCAAGAGCAGAAGCACCGAAAAGGTTAGGGCTGATCTTATAATCAGCAAGAGTCTTTTTCTGCTTCTCGTGATTACCCTTAACGTATTCTTCTATAGTTCCTTCGTAGCCGTCTTCCTTAAGCTTTCTGTAAGCTTCCATGATAGGAGAGCCGTAGCAGTCAGTACCTGATACGAAGATAACGTTCTCTTCACCGATCCTGTCTCTTAAAAAGCGTGCAAAGATATCAGCGTGGATAAACATTCCGCCAACGTGACCGAAGTGAAGAGTCTTGTTGCCGTAAGGCATACCGCCGGTTATGACCGCGCGCTTTGGCCATACAGGCTTATCATCTCTCATAAGTCTTTTGTTCATCTAATAATTCCTCCATGATAAAAAAGGTAGTTCGGGAACAAAATAAAAAAGCCCCTGCAACTACCGTTTAGTAGTTACAGGGACGAATGATCGTGTTGCCACCCTTGTTCCTTAAACCGTCACCGGCTTAAGCTTATTAAGTACGCATCAACTAAATGACTTAATACTCTTGTTCTGTAACGGGAACTCCCGTCATAGCATCACCTAAAAAAGGATCCGTATGCGGCTCCGAGGCCTGGTTCATCCGGTCTGTGTCACTTCCTTTCAGCAGCGAATATTACGTGAATACTCTACGGAAGCTCTCTGTGGACATCAAAAGGGATTACTCTTCTCTTCACAGCCTTTTTGAATAATAAAGTTTGATAATGGACCTGAAGATCATATATTGTCAGGTCATTGTCAGGTATCAAAAGTCATTTTGAAACCTACTCTTTATAATGACTCAATCAAAAAGAGATGTCAACTAAAAAAATAAATCAAGGGTGTTGACATAATAAGTGTTATAGGTGTATATATAACACATGAACAGTTACAACAACATAAGAGACCCGTTATCAGGATAAATATTATTTAAATGCTGAAATGGCGGCTCCTGACAGCAGGGACATGAGGACAACACAATGAAGATATCGCAGAATTCTAAAGTTCCTATCTATCAGCAGATAGCAGACAGCTTTCGAACAGATATTCTTGAAGGCAGGCTAGGGCAGGGAGAGTACCTCCCATCCATAAGAGGCCTTGCAAAGGAACTTAAGATAAGTGTTATCACAACCATGAAAGCATATGAAGAGCTTGAGAGCGAAGGAATGGTAACAGCAGTCCAGGGTAAAGGCTATTATATAAACCCTCAGGACGGCGAGATGCTTAGAGAGCAGCATATGCGTAAGGTTGAGGATGCACTTATGGAAGCTATCAAGAGTGCTAAGATAGCAGGAATGACAGATGACGAACTGACAGACACACTTAAGACACTACTAAGGTTTGAGGAGGAATGACATGGAAACACAGGCAGTAATTACTTGCAAAAATATAGAGAAGAAATATAAGAATTTTAAACTTAAAGTTGATAAGGTTGACTTCCCTAAAGGATTTGCAACAGCACTTATCGGAGAGAACGGAGCAGGTAAGACAACTCTTCTTGAACTTATCGCAGGACTCAGATTAGATCACGAAGGCGAGATAAGTTATTTTGGAAAGTATTCAGAAAAGGATAGAGAAGAAGACCCGGTAGTAAAGAACAACATCGGATATACAGGAACAGGTAATTACTTTATGCCAGGATGGAATCTTAAACAGACCAAAGAAGTTCAGGAACTTTTATTTGATGGCTTTGATGGTAATAAATATGACGAGATTTTGAAAGAACTGGCTTTTTCTGCTGATAATAAGACTGATGCTAATAAAAAGGTAAACTCATTATCAGATGGTAATAAGACCAAGCTTATGCTGGCAGGAGTTCTTTCAAGAAACACAGATCTTCTTTTGATGGATGAACCGGCATCTGCGCTTGATCCTCTTATGAGAGAAAAACTCTGTGAGATCATAAGAGAGTATCTTGCTGAAGCAGAAGGAGAAAAGTCAGTCATTTTTTCCACACATAATATAGCAGATATGGAAAATGTCACTGACTATGCAGTTATTGTAGAAAATGGTGAGATAGCTGAACAGGGCTTTGTAGAAGATCTTAAGGAAAAATATACATACGTCAAAGGCGATAAAAAAGACGAAGAACTTGGTAAGAAATATATGTATGACATGACTACCAATAATTACGGCTTTGAAGGACTTTGCCTTTCAGACAATCTGGATAAATTGGCAGGCGCCGACATTATCACTGAGACTCCTACACTTACGCAGCTTTCAGTTGGCATCATGCGTGCTAACACAAGACTTAAACTTGCATAAGTAAAGTGACAGGAGATTGATCATGAAAGATATGTTAAAGGTATACAGGATATTTTGTAATAGGATATACAGTATTGTTGTGTTAGTTCTTTTTCCAGTTTTGACTATTGGAATTCATACGATGCTTACAGGCAGGCTTGCCGAATGGAGTCTATTTATTATTGCTTTTTATATGATGGTACTTGGGGTGTTCGGAGATTTCTTTTGCTATAACGGGATAAATTCTAAAGATTTTCAGTTTGGACTTTTTAGAAATACCCTTAATGGAAGAAAAAATATTAAACTTGCCATTGTTACAGATCAGGTAAGAAGATTTTTGCAGATATGTTTTGTTCTTCTGATATGCGGCGCTATAACACTTATCAGTAAGCCGGCCCTAAATAAAAGTGAAATAGTATTACTAACACTTATACTCATAGCATTTGTTTATGGCGCTAATTCGATCATTATATCTATTCTTAGGTTCATTACAGAATATACGATATATATGGGAACGGCATTTATACTGGTTGCATTATTTGGCGCAGCTGTCAGCGTACTTGTTTTATATAGGTATGAGTATATGACGATCAATCTGCGGGCGTGGCTGATCATATTTATAGGACTTGCTATAATAGGCAGCTTTTTGGTAGTGAAAATGCCCTTAAGGAATTTTGACAGAAGTTTTAAAGAACGTGAGGTTTGAAAATGTTAAAAGATTTTATTACTGCAGTTAAGTTATTAAAATACAATCCCAAAGTTAAAAGTCATGCCGTGTTTTCGGGAATCTTCTTTGCAATAGGACTGATCTTTGAATTTACAGGGGAAGCTGATTCGATTCTGGGAGTTATCTATTTATTGTGCCCTGCCACAACATTCTGGCAATCACATTATACATCCTGCATGTGTGGCCTTGTTCAATCATCACAGGCCAAGAAGAAAATGCAGACATATTATCCGTTTTTGCTATGTATACCATATCTATTATTAGTATACGTAATCGTATTTACCTATCATTTGTATCTTGCCAAAAATGGAGTAGAGGGTGTTGCGTATGCTGTAAATTATGGAATTCAGAGTAAGTATCTCTTCTTTGCAGGAGCAATGCTTGGTACTTTGCTTATATATTCTGTGGTAAGCTATAAAGAATTTGTTATTTCTTTTATTGTGCTGGTAGTAGTTGAATTATCAATTATCTTTCTGGGACTGAGCGAATCACAAAAGCTGATATCCTTCTTTGGCAGACATTTTGCTCAGTCAGTGGCTTTTAGCATCATATTTGTTGTGATTGGATGTGTCGGAGCTGTTATTATGGCGAATCTCTTATACAAAAAAGATATTGATGAGATCGCAGTAAACGGAATTGCCAGAAGTCTTAATAAATAATGATAAGTGATAAAAAAAGAGATGATCGATAAGATCATCTCTTTTTTTAGAGCGATAGACGGGGCTCGAACCCGCGGTCTCGACCTTGGCAAGGTCGCGCGTTACCAACTACGCCACTATCGCATTTATTCTGTTTCGCTTCGGTGCTCACCTCAGCGACATGTATGATATTACCGCAATTGAATTCTGTTGTCAACGACTATTTTCAAAAAATCAAAAAATTATTTTGTATCAGGTACAGAAATTAGTATATAGGCAGCATGGAGCTTTAAAATAATGCACTCGTCCAACCTTTTTTGACCATGAGAGATCTTAAGTCAAAATCTTCATCGAATCTGAAATAGTTACAACTTGCATCGAATGCCCCGAAGATTATCTTTCTTTTGGCTATGGCATTTATCTGCTTTATAACAACTTCTCTGTCCCTATGCACTCCTTTACAATAATCCCAGGTTGAGTACTCGGGGTGGTTGACCATTAATGGACCATATTCCTGTATATAATCTATGGCTTGGCATGTTTTAGCATACTTGACAAAGAAAAGCATGGAAAATGCCATTTCAAAACATCCAAATTCTGGAACTGTGAATAGCATAGCAAATCCCATCATAAGAAATATGATCCCAAATATCAAAGTGCCTGTGTTTAAGAAGATCACTAGGGATGCTTTAAGATTTTTTCTGCTTTGTTTCATTGTATTCATTATATGGACTCCCTTGTGATATTTTTGACATCTGATCTTTTAATACCTCTTTGGTAGTTACAGCAAGGGCATGTCACATAATATTTGGTATGAAGAGGTATAACAGGGAGGAAGAAAAGGGTGAAGTATAAACTTTTCTTTTTGACCTGATGCTTTGAAGTATGCAGGCAGTTCATGCAGTACTCAGCATTATCTGTATGTGCTATTACCTTTGTTTTGTCACTTAATCCATATAAAAACAGCATGGTATTCTCCGAATAATTTTTTTACGATCATCATGATATAATAAAAGTAGGTATAACATTTTTTTATAATAACGGCAAGAAATTATTAAACTATCACAAACTCAGACCAAAGGAGGGACCCTTTATGAAACTGACATTTATAGGTGCTGATCACGAAGTTACAGGAAGTTGTCATTGTCTGCAGGCTTGTGGTAAGACGATTCTTGTTGATTATGGTATGGAGCAGGGACGTAATATATTTGAGAATGCACCGCTTCCTGTTGCACCTGCTCTTATTGATTATGTATTTCTTACACATGCTCATGTTGATCACAGCGGACTTATTCCTTCACTTTATGCCAATGGTTTCAGGGGCAAGATCTATGCTACAGACGCTACGGCAGATCTGTGCGATATAATGCTTAGAGACTGTGCTCATATCCAGATGCAGGAATCTGAATGGAAGAAGAGGAAGGCTAAGCGTAACAGCAGGCTTGAAGGAGCAGAACCTCTTTATACTATGGAGGATGCTGAGGGTGCGATCAGGCAGTTTGTGGCATGTGAGTATGATGAGATAATTGATATCTGTGATGGGATCAAGATCAGATTTACAGATATAGGCCACCTTCTTGGAAGCTCCAGTATAGAAGTATGGCTTTCGGAAAAAGGGCAGGATCGCAAGATCGTTTTTTCCGGAGATATAGGTAATATATGCCAGCCTCTTATCAAGGATCCTAAATATACAGAAGAAGCGGACTATGTTGTTATGGAGTCTACTTATGGCGACAGACTTCATACGACGGAGAGACCTGATTATGTCAGGGACCTTACTGAGGTTTTAAACAGAACATTTGAAAGGGGCGGTAATGTTGTCATCCCTTCTTTTGCAATAGGAAGAACCCAGGAAATGCTGTATTTCTTAAGGCAGATCAAAGAAGAGCATCTTGTAACCGCAGTTCCTGATTTTGATGTATATGTAGACAGTCCTATGGCGGTAAGCGCTACTCAGCTTTTTGCTGACCATGAATATGCATGCTATGACGAGGAAGCCCTTGAATTTGTGAGAAAAGGCATAAATCCAATATCTTTCCGCGGACTTAAACTTTCAATAACCCAGGAAGAATCTGTAGCCATCAACTTTGATGATAAGCCCAAAGTAATCCTGGCAGCGTCCGGTATGTGTGATGCAGGTCGTATCAAGCATCATCTTAAGCACAATATATGGAGACCGGAAAGTACCATCCTGTTCGTAGGCTATCAATCGATCGGAACTCTTGGAAGAGCAATATTTGACGGAGCAGAGAGAGTTAAGATATTTGGTGAAGAGATTGATGTTAATGCTGAGATCACTAAGATAGAAGGTCTTTCCGGACATGCTGACAGAGACGGACTTGTGGCATGGCTTAATGGATTTACTAAGAAAAGACCTAAAAAAGTTTTCATAGTGCATGGTGAAGATACTGTAACAGTTTCATTTGCAAGTTATCTAAGAAACGAATTTGGATATGATACCTATGCTCCGTATAGCGGAACCATATTTGATCTAGTATCGGGACAGTTTGATAAAGAAGGCGTTCCTGTTCCTGCTATGAAGAAGACAGGTGAAGCTGTATCTGATGTATATGCAAGACTTAAGGCAGCAGGTGCAAGACTTATCGCAGTTATTGGCAAAGTCAGCGGCATAAGCAACAAAGATAAAGCCAAGTTTGCGGATCAGATCAATGCACTTTGTGATAAGTATGACAGATGAAAATAATCTGTTATAATGTTTATGTTTCTTATTTATGATTCTTATTAAGATTAAAACTGACTTGTTAAAGGCAATATTTGCTTATTATATTTCCAAAATATAGATTATAATAATTATCAATACGCGCCTTACTGGGTAGTGTATTAGATTCTATGGGGGATTCTTTATGTCTAAAGCTGATGAATACTTTATTGAAATGTGCAATGATATTCTGACTAATGGTACTACTACAGAAGGTCAGGCCGTTCGTCCACATTGGCCGGATGGAGCATCTGCATATACGATCAAGATCTTCGGTCAGGCACATACTTATGATCTTTCTAAAGAATTTCCACTTATGACTCTCCGTAAGACAGGTATCAAGACAGCAACAGATGAAGTACTTTGGATATATCAGAAGAAATCTTCAAATATCAAAAATTTAAAAGGTTCGATCTGGGATGAGTGGTCTGATGGCAATGGCTCTATAGGCAAAGCTTATGGATGGCAGATCGCAGAGAAGAATTCTTATAAAGGCGTTACAGAAGAAGGAATCGATAAGGCTTTTCCTACATGGAAAAAAGAAATCGAAGGAAATAAGGTAATGTATTCATATGTTCCTGGACCTGGTATCCCTTCTATGGAAGAGCGTCTTGTACCGGGAACTGATGCATACGAAAGACTTGGCGAGCCTGACATAGTTTTTGACAGAGAATCAAAGATCGCAGTTATGGATCAGATGAACAAGGTTATCTATGACCTTAAGATCAATCCATTCTCTCGCCGTATCATGACTACTACATGGAATGTATCAGAACTTTCTGATATGCATCTTGAGCCATGTGCATACAGCATGACTTATAACGTTACTCAGGACCAGGCTGATGGAAAGCTTGTTCTTAATGCTGTCCTAAATCAGCGTTCTCAGGACATGCTTGCAGCAAACAACTGGAATATTGTCCAGTATTCTTCACTTGTGCATATGCTTGCACAGGTATGTGATATGAAAGTCGGCAAGCTTCTTCATGTAATCGCAGACTGCCATATCTATGACAGACATATTCCGTATATCAAGGAACTTATAGGAAGAACGCCACTTCCGGCACCAACCTTCCATCTTAATCCAGAGATCAAGGATTTTTATGACTTTACAAGGAATGACGTGAGTGTAGAAAATTATGAGGTAGCAGGAGACCAGTTTAAAGATATACCGATTGCCATTTAATATATGCTGGTCTTAAACAATGTAAATGAAAGAATTTCTGAAAACGAAGTATTTAATAACCAGGATTATAGCGTCAATCCTGATTCTTTTAACCGCGGGAGTCTTTATCTATGCATCTTTAGACCCGGTGGATTCTTTTCGTTTGCATTATAAGTACTCGGATTATTTCTCGGAGAGATGGCAGAATGATCCGGATGGCCAGGTAATAAGTGATGAATATATCGAGATCGGACCCGGAGAATCGGTTCGGTTATATCATAAGTTACCGTATTCTATCCCGCCTGAAGAAGCTATAGCAATATATGATCCCGAAATGTATATTGCCATATATGCTAATGGCACCTTCCTTGGAGAATTTGCCAAAGGTACGGATGATGTTCTGGGCAAAGAGATTGGAAATACCTGGTTTATGATAAATATACCAAAGTTTGCATCAGGGAAGTTTCTGACTCTTGAAATGACAAATCCTACATCCAGAAACATTCGTTTCTATTTTAATTACGCAATATTTGGCCAGCGCAATGACCTTAATAATGAGATCTTCATTAAGAATATGAGTGCTATTCTTAATGGAATTCTTTTCATTGTTGTGGGTATGATTCTGGCTATTTTCTCATTCTATTTATTTAAATTTAAGATAGAGTCCATGGAGCTTCCTGCAGCTTATATGTCAGCTGTATCTATATTTTCAGGAATCTGGCTTTTTATGGAATCAAATCTTCCTCAGTTTATAAGCAGTTCGGTATCTGCCAGATATTCAACGGAAGTATTTCTTTTCATGATCATTCCTATCTTTCTGTTGCTGTTTTTCCTTGAATATATAAATTGCTGGAAAAAAGTCACACAGTTTCTTTTGTGTACTTATCTTTTTGTAATGTCAGTTTCAGTATTTTTGTATGTGACAGGGATATCGCATATTTCTGTAAGCTTTGTGGGGATTCTTATCTATTTGTATGCCATGATCCTGACGCTTCTGGTACTTCAGATAAGAGAGCTTATCCTGACAAAAGACATGTATATCTTTGCATCGATAATCGGAACTCTTTTCTTTATTATTGTCTCCGGTTATAGTGTCATTCATTATCGCATGGTTTATATAGAAGGCAATTCAAAATACTTCAGGCTTGGATACAGCGTTTTCCTTATGACTATAACCCTCACCGTGCTGTTTAAATCTTTCCATGAGATAAGAGGTGAGATGACACTCAGAAGGCTTAAAGAACTGGCATATGTCGATACCGTAACAGGCGGTAATTCACTTGCTTATCTTAACGAGAAGTTTACAGAGATAGATAAGGAAAAACGTGGCGAGTACTGGCTTTTGTACATGAACCTTGTCGGTTTTAAGGCAGTAAATGAGATCATCGGCTGGGAAAATGGAAATGTATTGTTAAAAGAACTATATCAGCAGAACCAGACCACTCTTGTGGATGGTGAAGCTCAGGCAGCACTTGGCCAATCGAGTTTTGCAATGCTGATGAAGAGCGACAAAAAGGCAAATGAAGTTAGACGTAAGTGCTCACAGCTTAGAGAAGGCCTTGAAAAGGTACTTAGAGATAATTTTAAGTCATTATCTGTAAGAGTTGAGTTTTCAGCATGCCCTATAAGTGCAGGAGATGAGAACTTTAAGGCAATCCTTGATCTTGCCAGAATAGCTTATAGAAACTCAGCAGCTTCCTATGACATTGCATCTGACTGCTGGATGTATACTGAAATGTGTAAAGACAAGCTCCGTGTCGAGAAGACTATGGAGAACAGGCTTGAAAAGGCTCTTACAAATAAAGAAATGGAGCTCTTCCTCCAGCCCAAAGTTGATCCTCATACAGGCAAAGTTACAGGAGCAGAGTCTCTTGTCAGATGGCGCAGAAATGATGGAACTATTTTAAGACCTGTATATTTCATTCCTGTCTTTGAAAGAAACCGCATGATAGCAAGGGTTGATCTCTTTATGTTTAGGGAGACATGTCTTTTTATAAAGAAATGGATCGATGAAGGGAATGAACCCTTCAGGATATCAGTAAATATCTCTAAATACAGTATCCTGAATCCGGAGAACTTTGAAAGCTATGAGAAGATTATAAGAGAGATCCAGCCTCCGATTCAGTGGATCGAGTTTGAAATAACCGAGTCCATGGCTTACAATAACGAAGATGACATTGCCGAGATCATCGACAGGATCCATGACCTTGGTGCTACAGTATCCATGGATGATTTTGGAAGTTCATATTCCAACCTTGTTGCGATCCAAAGGCTCCAGTTCGATACAGTCAAGATCGACAGAGGCATCTTTACCCATGGCTTCCCTGATAATGAAAAGAGTTTTCAGATGGTCAGCGCTCTTATGCGCATGTTTACAACGATCGGTATATTTGTTGTAGCAGAGGGTATAGAGTCAGAAAATCAGGTACAGGTACTAAGAAAGCTTGGATGTCATTCCATACAAGGATACTATTATTCAAAGCCGCTTGATGTTGAGAGCTTTAAAGAGTATTTTATCAGCACTAACGGCGTAGAGGATATTGGCAAAAGAGCCTGAAGATATAAAGAAAAGAGGACAGCATTTATATGAAAGCAATAGTTGCAGTAGATAATAACTGGGCAATAGGATACGGCGGTAATCTTCTTATCAGCATTCCGGCTGATCACAAGATGTTCCGTAATGAGACCAAGAATAAGGTTGTAATACTTGGAAGAAAGACACTTGCAACATTCCCAAACAGCCTTCCGCTTGACCAAAGGACCAATATCATCTTATCTGCAAATCCGGACTATACAGTTAAGAGTACTTCTACAGGAACTGCTATCATGGCAAGGAGCATTGAAGAGGTACTGAAGATAGCTTCAGAGTATGATACCAATGATGTATATGTAATCGGTGGCACAAGCGTTTATACTCAGCTTCTTCCATATGTGGATACATGTATTGTTACCAAGGTTGACAGGGAGTTTACAGCTGATGCATACTTCCCTAATCTTGAAAAAGATCCTGAGTGGGAACTTGCAGAAGAAAGCGACGAACAGTACTACTTCGATAACTGCTACACATTCCAGAGGTGGATCCGCAAGTAACAGTCTTGAATTCTAAGTTGTCGTACAACCATCAAAAATATAAACGTTTATCCTTAAGCGGTTGAAAAAAGTTGTAGATATAAGCATTTCTTGATTTATAAATAGTCAAGGAATGCTTTATTTTTTTATAAGAAAGTAAACACAATTTGAGCATAAATAAAACACAATTTCATCACAATTCAAAATTAGACTAAAGCCATAGAAACATAAGAGCAAGGACAAAGCTTTGGTCGAAAGTTATTTAAAACAAGATTGTATTTTTAATTAGATAGAGCTATAAGCTCGGAAAGAGGTAGAGAGATGAATAGTGATGAAATCCTCAGAAATGTAAATGATAATGATGATACAGTTCAGAACAGTGGCAATGGATTAAATGAATCAAATACACAAGAAGTAAATTTTGTATTGAAGGAAAATATAAATAATGTATCGAATGAAAACGATGCGAATATTTTAAAAGCTGATGTCAAGAAGGAGAATAGAAAAGCCAGAAGAGCAGCTAAGAAAGAAGCAAGTAAGAAAGCAAAGGCTCAGGGAAAGGGTAAGATGACTGGCAAGATAGCAGGAGCACTTGCCTTGGCAGCGGTGTTTGGAGTTTGTACGGGAGCAGGTATTTATGGAGCTTCGAATTTTACAACTCTTTCACTTAATGATGGGTCAAATGCTTCTTATAGCATAGCTGCAACTAACACAGATACTGATTCGTCGGATCCTGAGATCAAGGTTACAACTACAAGTAGCAGTCAGGTGGTTACTACAGATGTAACAAGTGTTGTAGCTGCTGTAAGTCCTTCGATTGTATCTATTAATGTAAAGGCTACAACTACAACAACAGATTTCTTCGGGCAGTCTTATCAGCAGGAAGCGGAAGGAGCTGGTTCTGGAATTATTATTGCAAAGAGTGATACGGAGCTTATCATTGTTACTAATAATCATGTAATAGCAGATGCTAATTCCATGGAGGTTTCATTTGTAGATGGTAGCAGTGCTACAGCATATCTTAAGGGAACAGAGTCTTCTGTTGATATAGCTGTGATCGCTGTAGAACTTGAGGATCTTTCTGAAGATACGCTTAGTTCTATAAGTATTGCTACACTTGGCGATTCTAATTCACTTACTGTTGGTGAGAGTGCTATAGCTATTGGTAATGCTCTTGGCTATGGTCAGTCAGTTACAACGGGTGTTATCAGTGCACTTGGTAGAGAGATAGAGACAGAAGATGGTGAGACCAATACTTTCATACAGACAGATGCAGCTATTAATCCTGGTAACTCTGGTGGAGCACTTTTAAATAGCGCCGGTGAAGTAATTGGAGTTACATCAAGTAAGATAGGTGCTACAACAGTAGAAGGTATGGGATTTGCGATTCCAATCTCTGATGTAATAGATCTTATCAATGATCTTATGAATGAAGATACTAAGATTACAGTTGCGGAAGCGCAGAAAGGAGCTTTGGGCGTATCTGTAATGACTCCTACAGGAATAGACGGAGCCTATGTTGCAGCAGTAAGCGAAGGAAGTGCAGCAGATAAGGCTGGAATTGAAGCAGGAGATCTTATAACATCTTTTGATGGAAATGACATAACATCTGCAGCTGACCTTACAAGCATTATGTCCTATTATGCGGAAGGTGACACAGTTACAGTAACAGTTCTTAGAAGAGTTAATGGTGAGTACCAGTATGTAGATATTGAAGTAACGCTTGATAACGCTTCTGAAATTTCAAGCTCATCATCAAGTAGTGATAATAACAGCCAGGGTTATAGCTTTGGAATGCCTGGCCAGTCTGGTTCAGAATCGGAACAGGGCTTTGGATCTCAGGGTAATGAGTCTGAGCAAGAGTATGATTCACCGCAAGGAAATAATGGCGGCGGTTCAGGATTTTCATTTGGCGGATAATAAAACCAAGGCAAAGCTAAAAAGTCCAGTAATATAAATTCGCTTAAAATCGCTATCCCTCCACAATGCGATTTTAAAATATAATTCCACAAAACGTGCGAATCCATACGCACCCCTACACAAAAAGAAGGCCTTCTTAACGAAGACCTTCTTATACTTTGAAGAATGAAGAATTTCTGAACGTTTGTTTTTATTTAAAGATCACAAATGACTGTGGGCCTATAACAATGTTATCGCCTGATTCTGAAATAAGAGCTTTTCCTATCTTGTAGATGGCATCTGTAGCCTTTGCTCCATTAAGAGGAGCAGTAACTTCTTTTTCGGAAGGGTTAACTGCGATGATGAGATTTCCTCTCTTATATACAAAAGGGAATTTCTCTTTTTCTGCATAGATGACTTCGAAGCTTCCGTCTGCTTTGAGGTCATCTTCTTTATGTCTTAAAGCTATGATATCTCTTACTGTGTGGATGAGAGATTCAGGATCTTTTTCTGCTCTTTCAACTGTTGGAGCATCATCTGCTTTATCTACAGGAAGGTAGAGCTTATCGCTTTCTGCTTCTGAGAAACCGAGGTTCTTGCCGGTTGTCCACTGCATAGGTGTTCTTGAACCTGTGCGCTGGAAGCCACCTTCTTTGGTGGGCTGGCCTTTTATGTATTTCATTCCAATCTCGTCGCCGTAGTAGAGGAATGGAACTCCGGGCATAGTGAAGAAGAAGGAATAAGCAAGCTTAAGTTCTCTGATTGAAAGAGAAGCTGTTTCTCTAGGAGTGTCATGGTTACAGGTAAAGAAGCTTATATAACCATTACCTTTTGTATTATTATATTTGGGAAGGTAATCATCAAGGAAGCGCATGATATCGCCGCCTGCTCCGCATTTAAAGAAGCTGTGGTCACCGCCTTCTGTCTCGTAGTCACGTACAAGTGTGTTGTAACCGTTGTAATGATGGTCGAGATAGAAGTCCATGTCGAAGTGAGCAAGGTTAAGAGCGGATGTGGGATTGCACCACTCAGATACCATGGCAGCTTCCGGATAGTCTTTAGCCAGCATTTCATTAATATCAGCCCAGATCGCGCTTGTAGCTGACTTTACTTCGTCATCTTCTTTGACCAGAGAATCTGCCATATCTACACGGAAGCCATCGCATCCGTGATCAAGCCAGAATCTCATGATGTCTTTGAGAGCTTGCCTTGTAGCAAGACAAGCAGGAGCATCAGGAGCCATCTGCCAGTCCTCGGTTCTGTTAAGGAAGCCGTAGTTAAGAGCAGGCTGGCACTTGAAGAAGTTGAGCATGTATACGCCGTCTCTGTCGCTGTCACCGGCAATATAAGGATGATTGCCGATTCCCTGCCATACAGACTTGGTCCATACATAACGGTCTGAATATTCATTTCTGTCAGCCTTTGCACTTTCCTTAAACCACTCGTGTTCTTCTGATGTGTGTCCGGGAACAAGGTCAAGAAGCACGCGGATACCCTTTTCGTGAGCTATCTTAAAAAGGTTATAAAGGTCTTCGTTAGTTCCGTATCTTGGAGCAACCTTCTTATAATCTCTTACATCATAACCTGCATCCTTAAATGGAGAGTCATAGCAGGGATTGATCCACAGAGCATTACATCCAAGGCTCTTGATATAATCAAGCTTTTGGATGATTCCGTTTATATCACCGATTCCGTCAGCATTAGTATCATAGAATGACTGAGGATAAATCTCATAGAAAACTGCGTCATTAAGCCACTTAGGCATAGCCACCTCTTTCTGCGCAGGCGCGCTAATTAAAATAAAAATGTAGTTAACCGCTTAAGCATTTATAATTTTAGCATGCAATTAATACTTGTAAACCGCCTTGCGCAAGTTTCGTTAGAAGTTTCGCAAAAAAAGATTTGATATGTGAAAAAAGATCTTTGATGGCTTAAAAATGTTATGTTTTTTTATGTTGTTTGACGATTATAAATGATATGTACCATTCTGAAAATGTCGTTTAACGATCAAAAAAGTTATGCTTAGTCCCGAAAATGTCATACATCGGATAAATAGTGCGGTTCGTCAGATGCTCTAACAGGCTGATGAGTTAACGAGTATAATATTAAACAACTGGCATTTTAGTTAAGACAGGAATACCAGATATGGAACTTGAAAAATTTATTGAAATCAATTGTGGGAAAGGTTAAACGGTTGAAAATGTCTAAAAAGAATACAAATTATAATATGATCAAGCGATTGATCATATTGGACAGTGTCTTTGTATATCTGATAGCAGTGTTGTTATGTCTTATATTTAGTCAAAATGCGGCATGGCTATTCGAGAATATTTTTGATAATAATGTGTATGTGCCACTGACATTCATATTGGTATATGAATTTGTGGTGTTTGTTCTAACACTGATCTATACTGTAAAGATTTTAAAAGGCAATGATTATTATTCGGAAAGTGAAGCTATTGATCTTGCCAAACTACAGATGATAATGAGACTTGTACAGATTCCTGCGTATGCGGTTATCTTCTTCGTGGGAGTGATCGGAACGATGCTCATTTTTATGATCCTTTTATCGATGGCCTTATACATTCTGGATGTAATAAGCATTGCTGTAACCGGATTATCATCTGTTCCGGTGTATTATATCCTCGAAGATGCAGGTCTTATATCTAAAAAGAGACGTATTATCTATACTATATGCGGATTTTTGTTTGGTATGGATGTTATAGTGGCTTGTCTTTGTTACATTCAAAGTAAATCTGCAGCGTAATGCTTTTTGAGTAAATGATCCAGTATCTGAATGAATATGTAATCAATAAGTTCTTGAATCAAGATAATTGTATGGAGAGCGATGATTTAGACTGATGAGGATTCATGATAATTATTGAAACTCGTATTTGCTGTGTGTTATGAATATTCAAATATGATATACTGATTAACAGGAAGAATTGCATAAAATTTTTTGGGCGATTCACGTATCAAAATAAAAGTTTCGTAAAGGTATACCATGGATATTAAATATAATAGAAAATCAAAAGAAAATCTGCCTGTAGTGGCAATATGTTATGACTTTGATAAGACTCTGTCTCCTGATGATATGCAGGCACAGGGATACATCCAGTCAGTTGGATATGATGTGGCTCAGTTCTGGAAGGATACCAATGATCTTGCAGAGCAAAATGATATGGATGTGAACCTTGCATACATGTTTAAGATGGTACAGGAAGCAGAAGGCAAGCTGATCTTCAATAAAGATAAGCTTGCAGAGTATGGCTCTAAAGTTAAGGTATTTCCCGGAGTTGAGACCTGGTTTGAAAGGATCAGAGAATACGGCAGACAAAAGGGTGTAATAGTTGAGCATTACATCATTTCATCAGGCCTTAAGGAGATGATCGAGGGAACAGCTATGGCTGATTCCTTTACAAGAATATATGCTAATTCTTTTTTCTATAATGAAAAAGGAATAGCACAGTGGCCTGCTTTTGTTGTTAATTATACAAACAAGACCCAGTTCCTTTTCAGGATCGAAAAGGGCGTTCTGGATATCAATGATCCGGGAGTTAATGAGTTCTATAAACCTGAAGACCTTCGTGTTCCTTTCAGAAATATGGTTTATATCGGAGACAGCGATACAGATATTCCATGTATGAGACTTGTTAATTCTCTTGGCGGACACTCTATTGGTGTATATGATCCCGGAACAGGAGATAAGACCAAGGTTTACAAGATGATCCGTGATAACAGGATCAAGTTCTTCGCTGCTGCAGATTATAATGAGGGCACGGAGATAGATGAGCTGGTTAAAGCCATCATAGATAGAACAGCAGTAAATGAAAAGCTTGAAGCTGAGCACATAAAGTCCGTTGAGGAGACCAGAGCTAACTCGTAGGGAGGTGCAGTTATGCTTAGAAGTTTGGCTATAGCAATTTCCATGTATTCAAGAATTCCAATGCCACAGTTCGAATGGAAAGAGAAGGATATGAGGTATGCTATATGCTTCTTTCCTGTTGTTGGTCTTATCATAAGTATAATCGAATATCTGTTCTGGATTCTTGGAAGGAGTATTTATGCTTCAGACATGGTCAAGGCATGCATATTCATTGCTATTCCGCTTATGGTTACGGGAGGCATACATGCAGACGGCTTTATAGACACTTCAGATGCATTCTGCTCTTTTCAGGACAAGGAAAAAAAGCTTGAGATAATGAAAGACCCTCATGTTGGAGCTTTCGGGATTCTCAGATTTGTAATACTTCTTCTTATATATATGGGATTTTCACATCAGGCATTTGAGGTTTGCGTAAGAAGGCAGTTTTATTGTATTTTTGCATCTTTCATTCTTGCAAGAAGTTTGAGCGGCCTTGCTGCAGTTACTTTAAAGAGTGCTAAGACTGGCGGAACTCTTCAGTCTTTTATAAAGGATTCCAATAGAAATATGGCAGCAGGAATACTTGCCTGCCAGGCCGTAGTTATATTTATCTTTATGTTTATAGCAAACTGGAAGACAGCTCTTGGCTTTTTGATCTGTTCAGTTCTTGTGTATATCTATTATATACACGGGACTTCAAAGCAGCTTGGAGGCATTACAGGAGATACAGAAGGGTGGTATCTGTGTATTCAGGAGACAGCATATATGGTAACTGCTGTAATAGTCTGGCATCTGTCTATTCTCTTTTTATAAAAGACATTAAGCTCATATTTTGAGTTTGGAATTTCATCCAATAAAATCGACATTTCATCATTTTTTATGTTTGTTTTAAGCATAATAGAGGTATAATAGTTCATAGAGTTTTTACGAAAAATTGAAGCATTGTAATGCTTTCAAGAATAAAAGGAGATTAAAGTATGAAAAAGAAAGATACTCAAAACCAGCAGCAGGTTCAGGCTGCACCACCTAAGAGGGGGATCAGATTATCAACTATTGTTGAAGTATTTATGTTCATCACAGGAATACTTCTTACAGCAATGTTCTTCCTTCCGGTTTATAAAGATACTGTAAAGTATAATTCAGACTACTTTAAGCTTGATAACCTGCTTAATGTTTTTCCTGATAATGCAGCTTCATATCTCGGCCTTGCAGGAAGATTCCTTGATGACCGTAATGTGGCAGTTACAGTAATGATCTTTGCATTTATGTTAGTAATGCCTATTCTTCTTGCAGTACTGACATTCCCTAAACTTAGAAAGATTTCTGCACTTTCAATCATTCCTATCATCATCCTTGTTGCAGGACAGTTCTTCTTCGGTTTTGGATTTACAGTAGAGCAGAAGGCTCTTGAGCTTGCTCCATTTGGATATTTCTACAGTGTACTTGTATTCCAGCTTCCTATGATGTATCTCATCTTCATCATTCAGTCTATCATTGAGAAGGGCAGAATGAAGAGAGAAGCTAAGAATGCTCCTGCTATGGATCCTTCATATCAGCAGTTTGCACCACAGGGTGGATTTGGTCAGCAGCCTATGGAAGGCCCTCAGTTTGGTGGACCACAGGGCGGATTTGGCCAGCAGCCTCCTATGAATGATCAGCAGTTCGCACCACAGGGCGGATTTGGCCAGCAGCCTCCTATGAATGATCAGCAGTTCGCACCTCAGGGTGGTTTCGGACAGCCTATGGAAGGCCCTCAGTTTGGTGGACCACAGGGCGGATTTGGTCAGCCGGCTCCTATGAGCGATCAGCAGTTTGCACCACAGAATGATTTCCAGCAGGCACCTTCTTTTAACGAGCAGCCTCAGAACAGCTTTGTAACAGAAGCTCCTGAATCAGCTCCTGCTCCAGAACCAGTTCCGGTACCAGCTCCTGAACCAGTTTTTGCAGAGCCTGCTTTTAGTGCGGCAGCTGAACCTGTTGTAGAAGCTCCTGTAAATTTTGAAGAAGCTAAGGAATCTGTAACAGAAGATTTATCTGAAAAGGCCCCTGAAGTAGCTGAAACTGTAGATAATACAGTAGGCACAATTGATGCTTCTATAGAAGCTCCTCAGGCAGAGGAACCTGTAAAGATGCAGCCTGCATTCTGCCAGCAGTGCGGAGCTAAACTTGAGCAGGGCGCACTTTTCTGCATGCAGTGCGGATCACCTGTTAAGTAATTAGCAGTTAAATAATTAGATATCATGAAGCGCCATCAGAGTAAATCTGGTGGCGCTTTTTTACTAAAAGAAATGAATAGAATTATAAAACTTATCAGTAGAAAAGCGGTTGCTCGTTTTTGTATTAAAAAATATTTTATTTTACTTTGAATGATAGCAATGGTTAGAAAATTCAGAGCAATATTTAGATATATAGCACTCTTGCTTTTTAGCTAAAATTAGGTAAAATTAAGTTAATATTTTAGCTGAGGGAAGGATTTTTTATGAACATAAGATTTGATGAAGAAAACAGACTGTTTGTTATAGATACTGAAAATACAAGCTATGTTATTGGAATATTGGGAGAAGAGGGCTTTCTTGGGCACCTCTATTATGGGGATAAGATAGAGTTTGAGGATGCTCCATATCTTTATAAACTTCCTCAGAACCTGAACGTTCCTGAGCCTTCAATGCGCGACAGGAGCTCTTTTTTAGACTGTTATCCATTTGAATATACGTCCAATAATGTTGGTGACTATAGAAAGAGTGGAATAGAGATAACTGATGATAATGGCCACACAAGTCTCCAACTGTGTTATGAATCTCATGAGATCTATAAAGGCAAGAAGAAACTTGAAGGTCTTCCTGCAACCTTTGGAGAAGATACAGGTACAATGTCTTTAGATATCGTGTTAAAAGATAGCGTTGTAGGGCTTAATGCTATATTGACCTACAGTATCTTCGAGGGACTTGATACAGTAATAAGATCGGTTAAGCTTATAAACGAATCCAATAAAAATATTTTTATTGATAAAGTAATGTCTATGACAATGGACATGGATCAGGAAGACTATAAGCTTCTTACACTGTACGGATCATGGGCTCGTGAGAGAATGATGGACTTTAGGGATATAGGATATGGAGATACATCCATAGAATCATTCAGAGGCGAGTCTTCACACCAGTTCCAGCCATTTATGGCACTTGTTCAAAATGGTGATTCACAGGATACCGGAAAGGTATATGGTTTTTCTTTTGTTTACTCAGGTAATTTTGAGGCAGGGGTATGCAAGAGCCAGTTTAATAGCATAAGAATGTACATGGGTATCGGATCTAAGAACTTTAGATGGAAGCTTAAGAAAGGTGAATCTTTCCAGGCGCCGGAAGTAGTTCTAACATACTCATCAGAAGGCCTTGGCAAGATGACAAGAACTCTTCATGACCTTTACAGAAGCCATCTTATCAGAAGTAAGTACAAGGATATGGAGCGTCCTATACTTATTAACAACTGGGAAGCGACTTATTTTGATTTTGACTCGGATAAACTTCTTGCTATCGCAAAAGAAGCTAAAAATAGTGGCATAGAGATGCTGGTCATGGATGATGGCTGGTTTGGACAAAGAAATGATGATAACTCAAGCCTTGGCGACTGGTTTGTAAACGAAGATAAGCTTAAGGGCGGACTTAAAAAGCTCGTTGATGATGTTAATGCTATCGGAATGAAGTTTGGTATCTGGATGGAGCCTGAGATGGTATCTCCTGTATCAAAGCTTCATGAAGAGCATCCTGACTGGGCTATTCAGGTACCCGGGAGAGAGCCTTGCAGAAGTCGTAATCAGTATGTTCTTGACCTTACAAGAAAAGAAGTCAGAGACTATATATACGGCAGGATCAAAGATATCCTTACAAGTGCCAACATTGAATATGTTAAGTGGGATATGAACAGGCAGCTCTGCGACCTTGGTTCACTTGGTCTTGCTGCCGATACTCAGGGAGAACTTAGTCACAGATATATGCTTGCAGTATATGAACTTCAGGAAAGACTTGTAACAGACTTCCCTGACCTTTTATTGGAGAACTGTTCAGGCGGCGGAGCAAGATTTGATGCGGGAATGCTGTATTACAGCCCTCAGATCTGGTGTTCAGATGATACAGATGCTATAGAGAGACTTAAGATTCAGGAAGGCACAAGCCTTATTTTTCCTCTTAGCACAATGGGAGCACATGTTTCTGACTGCCCTAACCATACAGTTGGAAGAACTACACCTTTTAAGACAAGAGGAGATGTAGCTCTTGCAGGAACATTTGGCTATGAGCTTGATATTACAAAGATCCCTTCAAACGACAGAGAAGATATTCCTCGTCAGGTTGCTGTATACCATAAATATAATCACCTTGTAAGAGGCGGAGATTATTACAGGCTTTCATCCTATCAGAGAAATCATGAGATGGATGCATATATGGTTGTAAGTAAAGATAAGAAAGAAGCTCTTATTACCTACGTGAAGGTTGTAGCTTCTCCAAATCCAGCAAGAAAGATACTCAAGGTTCCGTATCTTAGTAAAGATGCAATCTATCAGATAGAAGGAAGTGATATTAAAGTTAAGGGTTCGACCCTTGAAAGAGTCGGAATCGTGTTACCTTCTCTTAATGGAGATTATCAGTCAGAGCTTATTCATTTGGTGGCAATAGACTAAAAATGTTAAACATTATAAAAGTATCTTATAAGGATCAGAGAATAATTGGCTAAGGGAGACCGTTATGGCTAAGAAAACTACAATGTCAGATATCGCAAAGGAACTTGGGATAAGCACAGTTACAGTATCCAAGGCTTTGTCAGGACAAAAAGGTGTAAGTGAAGAGCTTCGCCAGAAGGTAATGGATATTGCAAGAGACAGAGGTTACCAGAAATCTTTTGCAAGTCAGCCGAAAGAGAGCTATAAGATAGGCGTTCTTATAGGCAGCAGATATGTTGGGAACATAGATTCATTCTATGGTCATATGTATCAGATCTTTTCTGCCAAGGCCGCTAAGTCAGGATCATTTACAATGCTTGAGATCTTAAGTGATGAAGATGAAAAGAATCTTGTTTTTCCTAAGATCATAGGCGATGGAACAGTAGATGCCATAGTTATCATGGGAGCACTTAGCGAAGAGTACTTAAATATGCTTGATGAAAAGCTCAAGACTCCGACTTTCTACATGGATTTTACTGACAGAAAGCACCAGAAGGATTCAGTAATATCCGGAAGTTACTATGGCTCATATATCCTGACCAACTATCTTTTTGATAAAGGTCATACTGACATAGGATATGTCGGAACTGTTCTGTCTACATCATCTATTACTGACAGATATCTTGGCTATGTCAGAGCTATGATGGAGCATGGCAAGGAGATTAACAAGAACTGGATACTGGACGACCGAGGCATTGACAATGACAAAGTCGATTTTGAAAAAAATACAGTATTTCCCAAAGGCAAGCTTCCGACTGCCTTTGTATGTAACTGCGATCTGTCAGCTAATATGTTCATTCAGTACCTTAAGATAAAAGGCTACAGGGTTCCTGAGGATATTTCACTTGTAGGATATGATGATTTCCTCTTTGCAGATGGGGCATCTGTGGGAATCACAACCTATAAGGTTGATATGGATGAAATGGTCAAAAGAACTATCAAGAGGATCAATCACGTCTTAAGAGGCGAGAAATATCGTGGAGGTCTTAGTATTGTTGAGGGATCTTTGGTAGAACGAGATAGTGTTAAGGATCTGACTAAGAGTAAAAAAGTCTGAACTTTAAAAACTATCAAAAGTAATGTGTATATTAAATGAGGTAATAGAAAACAAGCGTTAGTTTGGTAAAGTAAATCATAATGAAGTAAAAATTAGCTAACAAAGATTTGGGTATAGATTAAATTAGCTAACAAAAATTTAGGCATAGATTAAATTAGCTAAAAAACTAAAAGTTTAACAAAAACTCAAAAAGCTTTATAAATCAACATATTAAGTAAACTAGAGCAACTTGCAAGAGGAGAAAACTCCCAAAAACAAGTTGCTCTTTTTGTTTATTAAGTAGAAGTTAGTTAAAATATAAGCTAAAATATTGATTAATAAAAATAAAAGTATAAAATATTAATTAGCTAAAAACTATATAAATATTTAAGGAGGATATTATGAATAAAAAGAAATTATTGGCACTTCTGACAGTATCAGCAATGACAGCATCTCTTATTGGATGTTCTGGGGCAGCTGATGGAACGACAGATGCCGGAAGCGGAACACCTGGTGGCAACACAGAAAATGCTTCCGATACAACAGATACAACCGGCACTACTGATGCAGGTGATACAACAGGTGGAGATGTTGGAGAACTTTCTTATACTTCTTTAAACCTTGATGATCACAAGGATCTGACAGCTTCTATCAAGTTCCTTCATCACAAGACAGACCGTGAAGCAGACGGAACAATAGCTAATATGATCGCTGAGTTTAATAAGGAATTCCCGAATATCACCGTTACAACTGAAGCGGTTACAGATTATGCAGAAGATGCTCTTCTTCGTCTTTCTACAGGTGACTGGGGCGATGTTATGTTCGTTCCTGAAGTAGACAAGACAGATTATGCTACATACTTTATGCCACTTGATACACTTGATAATCTTTCTAAAGAACTTAACTTCGTTGATGCTAAAGAGTATGGCGGACTTTGCTATGGTATTCCTTACATGGCTAACGCACAGGGAATTCTTTACAACAAGAAGGTATTCGAGGATGCAGGAATCACAGAGCTTCCTACAACTCCTGAAGAATTCGTAGCTGACCTTCAGCTTATCAAAGATAACACAGATGCTATTCCGCTTTATACAAACTATGCAGCAGGATGGACAATGGGTGCATGGGATGCTTATGTGGGAATCGTTTCTAACGGTGACAACACATACATGAACCAGAAGCTTGTTCACACAGCTGAGCCATTCACAGATCCTGGTGATGGAACAGGCGCTTACAACGTATACAAGATCCTTTATGATGCATGCGCAGGCGGACTTATCGAAGATGACTACACAACAACAGACTGGGAAGGCTGCAAAGGCATGATGAACAGAGGCGAGATCGGAACTATGGTTCTTGGCTCATGGGCATTTGCTCAGATGCAGGAAGCTGGCGATACACCTGAAAACGTTGGCTATATGCCATTCCCTATCACTGTTGGTGGTAAGCAGTATGTATGCGCAGGTGGTGACTACAACTATTGTATCAACGTTAACTCATCTGATGAGAACAAGCTTGCTTCACTTGTATTCGTTAAGTGGATGGTTGAGAAGTCAAACTGGTGCTACAACGAAGGTGGTTACACAGTAGTTAAGGGTGGTCAGAATCCTGATATGTACGCTGCATTTGATGGTTGCGAAGTTCTTTCAGATCAGCCTTCACTCGCTGGCGAAGAGACATTCCTTAATGACATGAACGCAGAATCAGAGCTTTCAATCAATGCAGGTGGCAACGACAAGGTACAGCGCATAGTTGAAGCTGGTGCTACAGGTTCAGAGAGCTTTGATGATATCATGGCCGACTGGAATCAGAAGTGGCAGGATGCACAGGAAGAGCTCGGAATAGAGGTTCTTTACTAATACGACTTTCTTCATGGCCGGGGGGAAGTATTCTCCCCGGTCATATTTATGAACACAGGTTTTATAAAAAGCAGCAATAGAGAATAGTTTACAACTTAGATGGAGCTTAGATGTGACATGTCACATTTAAACTCGGCATGAAGGGAATCTTATGAAACATAAAAGAACATTTAAAGAATGGATAAAAAGCAGAGATGGGCAGCAGGTTCTTGTTATGATCGCCTTTATGATAGTTCCACTTCTTCTTTTATTCGTGTTCACCTATTTACCATTTGGTAAGATGTTCGGTTTTTCTTTTTACAATATGAAATATGTCGGAGCCCGCAAATATGTCGGCTTCAAGAATTATCTCAAAGTATTCCAGAGAGATGACTGCTTTGGTGCTTTGAAACTAAGTCTTTACTATATGCTCGGATCTGTAGTACAGCTTGTACTTGCACTTTATCTTGCAACTGTTCTTAGTTTTAAAGTTAAAGGCGGAGCTATTTTCAAAGGATTTATGTTTTTTCCTTATCTGATCAATGGTATAGCAATTGGATTTATTTTTAAGTTTTTCTATACACGAGGCTTTGTTTTTGACACCGTACTTCAATGGTGTGGTTTTCAGCTTGATAACCTTCCGTACTGGCTCAGAGATCAGAGTATCAACAACTTTTCACTGGTGGGAACTTCAGTGTGGAGATACTTTGGTCAGAACATGGTCTTATTCATTGGTGCGATCATGTCTGTTGATTCAGAACTTTATGAAGCAGCAATGCTTGATGGAGCTAACAGATTTCAGCAGTTCAAATACATTATTATGCCAAGCATAAAGACAATCATCACACTTAACGTTATCCTGTCGATCACAGGTTCACTTAGTGCTTTTGAGCCTCCTTATGTTATTACTGATGGTGCAAATGGAACTGGTACTTACTTTGTAGTAATGCATGAGATAGCACATACCCAGCAGAAGGTTGGACTTGCTTCTGCCATGGCCATCATACTTCTTCTTATCATATTTATGGTAACGATACTGCAGAAACTCTTCTTTAAATATGTATTCAGAAACGCTGAGGATGAAGATCCAAGAGCTGCCAGAAAAAGAGAAAGAGCACTTGCAAGAAGCATGAAAAAGCATGAAAGAAAGTAAGCACTTGGGAGGAAAATAATATGAGTATATCAAAAATATTAAGAGCAGTTCTTACTACTGCCAAATATATATCGCTGATATTCTTTTCATTCTGTGCTGTGCTTCCTGTTGTATCATGCTTTATCACAGCTTTTAAGACAGACGTTGAATATCAGACAACTAATGTAATGACAATGCCGCAGAGCTGGCTTAACTTCGACAATTTCGTTCAGGCATTTACAAAAGCCGGAATGGCAAGAGCTTTCATGAACTCTACTATAATCCTTATCTGCGTACTTTTCTTTTCAGTAATGATAGGAACTCAGCTTGCGTATGTACTTAACAGATTCAAGTTCTTTGGAAATACCATTATAAGAGCACTGTTTTTGTTTGCATCACAGCTTCCCGGCGTTGCAATGCAGATTGCGGTTTATGAGATCATGTACAACCTTGGCTTTATCAACTCACTTGTTGGTTACATCATCATGATGTGCGGAACGGATATCATCTCAATCTATATTTATATCCAGTTCTTTGAAAACATCGATTATTCGCTTGATGAGTCAGCTATTATCGACGGAGCTAATTACTTTACTATTTTTTACAAAGTTCTTTTCCCGCTTCTTAAGCCTGCTATCGTGACCAGCTGTATCTTAAAGGGCGTTGGCACTTACAACGAGTATTACTGCGCAAACCTGTATCTTCAGGACAAGAAACTATATGCGACAGTAGCAACATCACTGTACACCTTTGTAGGACCGCTTGGTAGTAAGTATAACCTTATCTGCGCAGGTGTTATCATTTCACTTTTGCCGGCACTTATTGTTTTTGTACTGTGTCAGAAGCAGATCTATTCAGGCCTTACAGCAGGTGCTGTTAAGGGGTAAAAACTTATGTGAATTGGCTGAATGAATTTAAAAAAATCTGAGGATAAAAGGATGGTTGAGAAAGTTAGACAGCATCTTATTAAAGATCTTATCCCTTTTTGGAAAGGGCTGCGAGACGATGAATACGGCGGATATTATGGGCTTTTGAGTTATGACCTTGATCTTGATAAAAAAGCTGAAAAGGGATGTATCTTAAACAGCAGGATATTGTGGTTTTTCTCAAGTGCATATACTTTGTTAAAAGAGAAGTCGCTCCTTGATGAAGCCCGCCATGCTTATGAATTTATGACAAGGTATTGTATAGATAAGACTTATGGCGGAATATACTGGTCTATGACTTATGACGGCAGGGTGCTTGATTCTACAAAACATACTTATAATCAGGCCTTTGCCATATATGCATTGTCCGCATACTATGAAGCATCAGGTGACAAGGAAGCACTTGACCTTGCCGAAAATTTATTTTCCATAATAGAGAATAAATGTAAGGATGATATTGGGTACAAAGAAGCATCAAATGAGAAGTTTGAAGAAGCAGAAAATGATAAACTGTCTGAGAATGGGGTAATAGCATCCAGAACCATGAATACGCTTTTGCACGTCCTTGAAGCTTATACGGAGCTTTACAGGGTTTGTGGCGATATGCAGGTTCGAAAAGCGCTTGAAAATATTCTTACCCTGTTTGCAGATAAGGTATACAACAAGGAGCTTCACAGGCAGGAAGTCTTTTTTGATAATGATTACAAGTCACTTATCGATCTTCACAGCTATGGACATGACATCGAAACTTCATGGCTTGTCGACAGGGCAGTGGAAGTGATCGATGAAGATGGAAGCTTGAGTAAGAAGATCACACCCATTACCCAAGATCTTTGCAGGAAGGTGTTTGAAACAGCTTTCGACGGCAAATCTCTTGCATACGAATGTGAGAGAGGCGTTGTCAATGAAACAAGAGTCTGGTGGGTTCAGGCAGAAACAGTTGTGGGATTTATAAATGCTTATGAAAAGTCTGACTGCAAGGATGTGAAATATCTTGATGCTGCAAGAAATGTGCTGGACTTTATATTTGAACACCTTGTTGATAAAAGAAATGGCTCGGAATGGTTCTGGGAAGTTAATAAAGATGGAACTCCTGTTCACGGACGCCCGATCGTTGAGCCGTGGAAATGTCCTTATCATAATGGCAGGATGTGTATTGAGATCATAAAAAGGCAAGTTTACTTGGATCAGTGATTCAAGTGATACATATAATCTTGGATCAAAGGTTCAAGAAATCATATTTAAGGAGACACAATGATACACGAAAAATACTTTGAACTGGTCAAAGAGCAGGAAGAGCTTATAAATAGACCTAATAAAAAGAGCTCTTTTTACAACGGAATCTATGACAGATATGAGTATCCTGTTCTTACAAGAGAGCATGCACCTATATTCTGGAAATACGACATTAACAAGGAGACCAATCCATATTTCATGGAAAGACTCGGCGTTAATGCAGTCATGAACTCAGGTGCTATCTATTTAAATGGTAAATATTATCTCGTAGCAAGAGTTGAAGGCGCTGACAGAAAGTCCTTCTTTGCAGTAGCAGAGAGTGATAAGGGAACGGAAGGTTTCAGATTCTGGGATTATCCTGTTGTGCTTCCTGATACAGTTGCAGGCGAAACTAACGTATATGACATGAGACTTACTCAGCACGAGGATGGCTACATCTATGGTGTATTCTGCTCTGAGTCTAAGGATACCAAGAACTCAGACCTCTCTGCAGCAGTAGCAGAAGCAGGTATCGTAAGAACCAAAGACCTTAAGACCTGGGAGAGACTTCCTAACCTTGTAACAAAGCGTTCTCCTCAGCAGAGGAACGTAGTCCTTCATCCTGAATTCGTAGATGGCAAGTATGCTTTCTATACAAGACCTATGGATGACTTCATTGAGACTGGATCAGGAAGTGGTATTGGCTTTGGCCTTTGCGATGATATTGAGCATGCAGTTATCGACGAAGAGAAGATGACATCTATCCGCAGATATCACCAGATCACAGAAGCCAAGAACGGTGCAGGCGCTGTTCCGATCAAGACAGACAGAGGCTGGATCCATATCGCGCACGGCGTTAGAAATACAGCTGCTGGTCTTCGCTATGTAATCTATGCATTTGCTACAGATCTTAATGACCCTTCAAAGGTTATCGCAGAGCCTTCAGGACTTCTTATAGGACCAAGAGAAGGCGAGAGAGTTGGAGATGTAAGCAACGTTGTATTTACTAACGGTGCTATCGTAAATGAAAATAATGAAGTGTTCATCTACTACGCTTCATCAGATACAAGACTTCACGTAGCAACTACAACTATTGATAAGCTTATTGACTATGTATTTAATACACCTGTTGATCCGCTTAGAAGCCCTGACTGTGTAAAGCAGAGATGCGAGCTTATAGCTAAGAATCTTGAGCTGTTAAAGAAGTAATAAAAGTATATAAAAGTTATTCAAAGGAGAAAAAGTAAATGTCTAAGTATAAAATGATCAGCGAACCATTAAAGAACATCCCATGGCAGGAAGGCCCGGAGAAATTCGAAGGAGCACCTGTTTGGAGATATAAGGAAAACCCAATCATTAACAGAAATCCAATCCCTGGTGTAGCCAGAATCTTCAATAGTGCAGTAATGCCTTACGAAGGAAAGTTCATCGGCGTATTCAGAGGAGAGCAGACTAACGGTATTCCTTACATCTATCTTGGCCACAGTGAAGATGCTATTCACTGGGATTTCGAGACTAATAAGATCCCATTCGTAGACAAGGATGGTAATCCATTCATGCCAAGATATGCTTATGATCCAAGACTTGTAAAAGTTGAGGATACATACTATATCATCTGGTGCCAGGATTTCTACGGAGCATCAATCGGAATGGCTAAGACTAAGGACTTCAAGACATTCGAAAGACTTGAGAATCCATTCATTCCTTTTAACAGAAATGCAGTTCTTTTCCCAAGAAAGATTAATGGTAAGTTTATGCTGCTCTCAAGACCTTCAGATAGCGGACATACACCATTTGGTGATATCTTCCTTTCTGAGAGCCCTGACATGGAGTACTGGGGACACCACAGACACGTTATGGAGCGTTCTCCTGAGTGGTGGGAGTCAGTTAAGATCGGAGGAGGCGCTGCTCCTATCGAGACTTCAGAAGGATGGCTTATGTTCTATCACGGCGTAAGCAGCACATGCAATGGATTCGTATATTCAATCGGTGCTGCAATCCTTGATATCGACAATCCTTCAAAGGTTAAGTATCGCTGCGAGACATTCATCTTAACTCCTGAAGAGTGGTACGAGGAGAGAGGCTTTGTTCCGAACGTATGCTTCCCTTGTGCAACACTTCACGACAGTGAAACAGGCAGGATCGCAATCTACTACGGCGCTGCAGACAGCTATGTAGCACTTGCATTCACAAGACTTGACGATATCATTGATTATGTCAAGGAGCACTCTGTAGTAAGAGAGTCTGACACAGAGCTTGGAATCAGATAAAAGATATCCAGAGATATTTTTGACTTTTGTATATAGACATAATAAAAATGAATTATGAGGGCGGCTGGGAATCCCGTATTCTCAGCGCCTTTTTATGAAAATGGAGACGAGATTATCATGATAGATTTTGATAAAGCAAAGGCTATAGCAAATCATGGTGATACAGCAAGACTTTTTAAACTCTTTAGTAAATTGGAAGAAGGAAAGCCGGTAACTTTATGCTTTCTTGGAGGTTCAATCACTCAGGGAAGTCTTTCATCAAAGCCCACTACCTGCTATGCCTACAAGGTATATGAGTGGTTTAAAGAGACCTTTAAGAACGCTGATATTACCTATGTAAATGCAGGCGTTGGCGGAACTACATCTGCTTTTGGCGCAGCAAGATGTGACAGGGACGTGCTGGCCCATAATCCTGACTTTGTACTTGTAGAGTTTTCGGTTAATGACGAGTGCGATGACTATTTTTATGAGAGCTATGAAGGCCTTATTAGAAAGCTTCTTTATAGTAGAAAACTTCCTGCAGTTGCAGCTTTATTCAATTTCTTTTATCAGGATGGCAAGACCAGCGAGAGAATCCATTCTAAGGTCGCAAGATACTATGGCATTCCGGCTGCATCAATGCATGGGGCTATCTATGAAGATATTTTATCAGGGAAGATCGAAGATATAAGCACTCTTTCACCTGACGGGCTTCATCCTAATGATACGGGACATGACCTTCTTAGCAGAGTTGTAGCGAATCTTTTAGGATCTATATATGAGGAGTATAAAAAGGATAAGGAAACCTCAAGTATTGGCTCAACTATACCAAACGAGATCAAGGCACCTCTGACTGTAAACTCATTTGAAGGAGCTACTCGCCTAGATAACAGGAATTTTGTGCCTGACCTTCAGGGATTTAGCGTAGATACTGCGCCTCAGAAGGACGTGACTGACTGCTTTAAAAATGGGTGGCTTGGCGCCAGACTACATGATAAGATAGTCTTTGAATTTGACCAGGAAAATGAATGTACAGGAATTGCTGTTCAGTATGATAAGACCATGAAGCGCCCAGCGCCTGTGGTATCAGTAATGGTGGATGACAATTCTTCCGAAAAGATATTAATAGACGCAGCATTCGATGAAACCTGGGGAGATCTTTTGGATATCAGACAGATCTTTTTACATGAGAAAAAAGGCCCTCACAGGCTTGAAATAGAAGTTATTGATGACAAGGATGGAAAGGCAGTACCTTTTAATCTGGTGTCGGTTATAATAACAAGATAATTAAAAAGAAACGGAAGTATTATTATGTTCAAAAATGATTTTGTGTGGGGAGTTGCAACCAGCTCTTATCAGATCGAAGGAAGAGATCCGGAAGACGGCGCAGGCCTCAATATATGGGATGATTTCTGCAAAAAGGGTACAATTGCAGACGGCTCTAATGCAGATGTTGCCTGCGATATGATCCACAGATATAAAGAAGACTTCGCTATCATGAAGATGATGGGAGTTAAAGCTTACAGATTCTCAGTAAGCTGGAGCAGACTCATTCCTGACGGAATCGGAGAAGTTAATAAAAAAGCAGTAGAACTTTACAGAGATATGCTCATTTGCATGAAAGAAAATGGTATCAAGCCTTTCATAACGCTTTTCCACTGGGAGTATCCACTTGCGCTTGAGGAAAAGGGCGGTTGGGTTAATTCTGAAAGCCCTAAGTGGTTTGAAAGATATGCGCAGGTAGTAGGTGAAAGCTTTGCAGACCTTTGCGACGATTTCATTACATTTAATGAGCCCCAGTGTACTATTGGACTTGGCTATTTGAGAGGCTATCATGCACCTGGCAAGAAGCTTCCTATTAAAGATACCTTATTTGCAACACACAATCTTTTGAAGGCTCACGGCCTTGCTGTTAAGGCACTGCGAAAGCTTGCACCAAATGCTAGAGTTGGTTATGCTCCAACCTGCGGCGTAGCTCTTCCTGTTTCTAATAAGCCTGAAGATATCGAAGCTGCTAAGAAGAGATATTTCGGATTCGATGAAGATAAGGGCAACTGGGCATGGAATGTTACATGGTTTCTTGATCCTGTTATCTTTGGAAGATATCCTGAAGAAGGCATTGAGCTTTTTAAAGATGACTTATTCGAAATCACAGATGAAGATATGGAGCTTATAAATCAGCCTATCGACTTCATCGGCCAGAACATATATAATGGCTATCCTGTAAGCGCAGGAGAGAACGGCGAGATAGTCTATGCAGACAGAGACAGAGGCTACAATCAGACTGCAATGACATGGCCTGTTACTCCTGATGCTCTGTACTGGGGACCCAAGTTCCTCTATGAGAGATATAAAAAAGATATTCTTATTACAGAAAATGGTATGGCTGACTGTGATATACCAGCACCTGACGGAGGTATTCACGATGGATCCAGGATTGCATTCCTTGATCAGTATATAAGCAACCTCCAGAAGGCAGCAGATGAAGGTGCATCTATCATGGGATATTTCCATTGGTCATACTGCGACAACTTCGAGTGGGCTGATGGTTATACCAAGAGATTCGGCCTTGTATATGTAGACTATACAACTCAGAAGAGAACCATCAAGGACTCTGGCTTCTGGTTTAAGAAAGTCATGGAGACCAATGGTGCGAACCTTTCTGTAAATAATAGCTGTAAAGAGCCTCTTTTCTTAGAACCACACTTTACTCACAATATCTGGGGCGGAACTAAGCTCAGAGACGTGTTCGGTTACGACGTAGAAGGCGATGACATCGGCGAGTGCTGGGGCATATCAGCTCTTCCTTCCGGTCAGGCAGTGGTAAAAAATGGACCGTTCAAGGGAATGGGACTGGGCGATCTATACAAGGATCATACAGAGCTTTTTGGCACAAAACATGACAGATTCCCGCTTCTTACCAAGATAATTGATGCAAAGTCTGACCTTAGTATTCAGGTTCACCCTGATGATGAGTATGCAGCAGAGCATGAAAACGGCTCTCTTGGTAAAACAGAGTGCTGGTACGTACTTGACTGTGATGAAGATGCAAGTCTTGTCGTAGGACATAACGCAGCTACAAGACAGGAACTTTCCGACATGATGGATCAGGACAAGTGGAATGAGCTTATTAGAGAAGTTAAGATCTCTAAGGGTGACTTCATCCAGATAGATCCGGGTACAGTTCATGCTATAAAGGGCGGCGTTGTAGTGCTTGAAACACAGCAGAGTAGCGATATTACTTATAGACTTTATGATTATGACAGACTCTGGAATGGGGCAAAGCGTGAACTTCATGTAGACAAGTGTAAGGATGTTGTAACTGTTCCAGCGGTTGACGCATCTGCAGCTATAGTTCATGATACGGATGAGGCAGAAGGCGTTAGACTGCTTAATAGCTGCAAGTATTACGAGGTATCAAGAGTAAATGTATCATCAGAGGTGACAGTAGATGCTACAGATAAGTACCTTCTCCTTTCAGTAATCGAAGGCTATGGTCTTATCGGAAACCATCCGCTTAAGAAGGGTGATCATTTTATCCTTCCTGTTGGCTATGGCGTAGCTAAATTATCAGGAGATATGAAGCTTATAATGTCTAGCGAAGCCTGATGTTGAAAAAAAGAAGCTAGTCACTAAAAATATAAAATCCTGCTTGGCAATAACTGCCAGGCAGGATTTTCTGCTTTTTATTCTTCTTCAATTCCGTGTTTTTTTAGAAGCTCACGAAGATGAGCGACTTCTTTGGTGAGATTTTCGATACATTCCTTCTGATACTTCTCATGAGCAATGTTATCTTCTCTAACTCTACATTGTTCTCTGATCGCAAAATCAGAGTTAGAAAGATATATAGATTCAGCTGTGGAATTCATGGATGGATTATCTTTTGTTATCATCTTGATTTCCTCCCAGGTAGTTGCTTTAAAAAGCTTGGCCCAAGTGTCAACTTTTTGTTTCCTATCATCAGGTCTAGCCATGTCTGTGTGATTTAATTCTATCACAAAGAGATTAAATTTGTCAGTGTACAGATAATTGTCAACTGCATTACGAAGCTGATATTTGGCAAAAAATTCTGGATGATCCTCAAACAGTGTGAAATCAAGGAATCCAATATGATATGCCGGCTTAACAGTAGTATAATCCTTACCTCGGGATACATTATCAAAACGTCTGCAAAGATAGGATAGAGATCTTTCAGACCAGTTATTATAGTTTTCAACCTGCATTTCGATATTGATAAAGGTATTGTTATTTAGAGTAACAAGAATGTCCAACTGATATTCTTTGTTTTCAATCGCACTACCCGGTTCAACGGTATTTTCAATCTGAACATCCAGAACCTCATCACTTTCTAGCCCAATCACTGAGCAGATGAGTGCTGACAATGTTGCTTTGTCTCTTTGTAGCACCATACGGAACATATAGTCGTTAGTCATATTGAATTCTAACTGACCTGTTGCGTTAAGGTATTGGTACTTTGTTTTATTGTTTTGTTGCATATAAATCCTCTTTCTTTTTGTTTTGAGCAATAAAACAATGGACACAGGGACTATGAACACGTTTTCTGCTCATATAGTAGTTTGGAAATTCATGGCGATACTGCCAGGAATCGTGGCTGTTTCGGACTGCGACTGATGACCAGCCTCAGAAATCCGAGCTGAGTAATATCGTAGCACATAAAAATGATTTTTTCTAGCTTAAATTTCTCAAAACATCTTGCACTTTTTTATCTAATCGTGTATATTTTAGGTGCTGTACAACTGGCGGAATAAAGTGGCGCAAAGCCATGGGGAGTACAGTCTTAGTTTTGAATTATGTCGACCGCCTGGGCAACCTGTTATTAGGATGCTCAGGCGGTTTTTCTTATGTAAAAATCTCTTGAATGCATTCGTAAACCAGAGAAGAGTGATAGTATCACTCGCTCAGCTTGTATGTGCGAGCTATGCAGGCTGTGATTCAAACTCTTTTCACTCGCAAAGAGAGGACTATCATGACAGATTTACAGAAGGAACTTTCAGGCAATTCTTATCCCGGACGCGGAATCGTTATCGGCACAAGTGCTGATGGCAAGTATGCTGTATGTGCTTACTTCATCATGGGACGCAGCGTTAACAGCCGTAACCGCGTATTTGTAACAGACGGAACAGGAATCCGCACACAGGCATTTGATCCTTCCAAGATGGAAGATCCAAGTCTCATTATCTATGCACCTGTTAGAACATACGGTTTCCACACTATCGTAACTAACGGTGATCAGACAGACACTATCTATGATGGTCTTTCTACAGGCAAGACTTTTGAAGAGTCACTTAGAAGCCGTGAGTTCGAGCCTGATGCTCCAAACTACACACCTCGTATTTCAGGTCTTATGCACGTGATCACAGGAAAATATGATTATGCTCTTTCTATCCTTAAGAGCGATCATGGTGATCCATCTAACTGCCAGAGATTCACATATTCTTATGAAAATCCTAAGGCTGGCGAAGGTTATTTTATCCACACATACATGGGTGATGGCAACCCGCTTCCAAGCTATGAGGGAGAGCCTACACTTGTAAACATCGAGGGCGATATCGACACATTCACAGAGAATGTATGGAATGCTCTTAATGAAGATAACAAGGTATCTCTTTTCACAAGATTCATCAACATCGCAACAGGCGAGTATGAGACAAGGATCGTTAACAAGAATAAAGACTGATTGTAGTAAAAATATATTTTTAGAATGCATATCATTTATGTGACATAAGGGTCAAAAGAAGTTTTTAAGACTATGTCTTTTCTATTGTTATATTTGAACAAGTAACATTGAATGATAATGCGTATGAGAGAATGGGAGAATTAATATGAACGAATTACAGTTAAAATATGGTTGCAACCCTAATCAGAAGCCTTCCAGAGTATACATGGAGGATGGAAGTGATCTTCCTATCGAAGTTCTTAACGGCAAGCCCGGATATATCAACCTTCTTGATGCATTTAACGGCTGGCAGCTGGTTTCTGAGCTTAAGAAGGCTACAGGACTTCCTGCAGCAACATCTTTTAAGCATGTATCCCCTGCAGGTGCAGCAGTAGGACTTCCTCTTACAGATATCGAGAAGAAGATCTACTGGGTAGAGGATATGGGCGAGCTTACACCTATAGCTTCTGCTTATGCAAGAGCAAGAGGCGCTGACAGAATGTCTTCATTTGGAGATTTCATCTCACTTTCTGACAAGTGCGACCTTGCAACAGCAAAGCTTATTAAGAGAGAAGTATCTGACGGTGTCATCGCTCCTGACTATGATTATGACGCTCTTGAAATTCTTAAAGCTAAGAAGAACGGTACCTACGCAGTTATCAAGATAGATCCTGATTATGTACCGGCTCAGCTTGAGAAGAAGCAGGTATTCGGCGTAACATTCGAGCAGGGACACAACTTCATCGAGATCGGTGACGATATGCTCTCTAACATCGTTACTGATAACAAGGAGCTTCCTGAGCAGGCTAGGATCGACCTTATCATCTCTCTTATCACACTTAAATATACACAGTCTAACTCTGTATGTTATGTTAAGGGCGGACAGGCTATCGGTATCGGAGCTGGCCAGCAGTCACGTATCCACTGCACAAGACTTGCAGGTAACAAGGCTGATAACTGGTTCCTTCGTCAGTGTCCTAAGGTTCTTGAGCTTCCTTTCCTTGATTCTATCAGAAGAGCAGACAGAGACAATGCTATCGACCTTTACATTGGTGAAGATTATATGGACGTTCTTGCAGAAGGCAAGTGGCAGAACATCTTCAAGACTAAGCCTGAAGTATTTACAGCTGAGGAAAAGAGAGCTTGGCTTTCCAAGAACACAGATGTAGCTCTTGGCTCAGACGCATTCTTCCCATTTGGTGACAACATCGAGCGTGCCTTTAGAAGCGGTGTTAAGTATGTAGCACAGCCAGGCGGATCTGTTCGTGATGACAACGTTATCGAAGCTGCTAACAGCCACGATATGGTTATGGCATTTACAGGAATGAGATTCTTCCATCACTAATTGGAAGTTTTGGGAAAAGAAATATAGATTTTTTGAAAAGGATCGGTATGTATTTCCGGTCCTTTTTTGTATAAAATGGAAGATAGTCTAATTAACAACGTAGAAGAATATGGAGAAGACGAGGAATTACAATTTGACTGAAGAACAAAATAGAAATCTTGAAACTGAATATATTGAAAGGCAACTTGAACTACAAAAGCAGATTGATTTTGCTAATGCAGTACACCCGGAATCTGTCAGGACTGTAGCTGGTGTTGACCTTGCATATTGGAAAGAAGATGACGGAGAGCACGCAGTATGCTGCATAGTTGTTATAGATTTTTTAACCAAAGAGATTATTGAGAAAAAGTATGTTTCAGAAAAGATAAAAGTACCATATATTCCTGGATGCCTAGCCTTCAGAGAAATTCCACTTTTTCTGAATGCATATGAAAAAGTGGAGACAGATGTAGATGTTCTTTTCTTTGATGGCAATGGATATTTACATCCAAGACATATGGGGCTTGCGACCCATGCAGGAATAGTAATAGGGAAGCCTACAATTGGTATAGCTAAAAGTTATTTTAAAATTGGTGACGTAGATTTCACAATGCCGGAGCTAGAGCAAAACTCGTTTACTGATATCATTATATCCGGAGAAGTATATGGTAGAGTGCTTAGGACTCATAAGGCAGTTAAGCCTATTTTTGTATCAATTGGAAATAAGATAGATCTTGATACAGCAACACAGATGGCATCCGCACTCGTCACAAAAGATAGCCATATCCCTATTCCTACAAGGCTTGCAGATATTATGACTCACGAAGTAAGAAAGGCAGAAAAGAACTCTGTATGATCATTTGTGTTTTGGGTTTTAGTTAATCACGAAAGATTACCGACACATGAGTAATTTTATTATCAGGATCGGGATATTCTTTCTCGAAATGCATACCTATTGATTCTGCGGTCCTATAGGAACCGACATTTGTATATTTGCAATATGAATAGATCGCAGGGTATTCCGTGTTAGTAAATGCCCAGTCTCTGACAGCAGATGCCGCCTCCTTGGCATAGCCCTTGCGCTGCTTATCTGCACGTATGTGATAACCTATCTCAGGGAGCATTTCGCCATCAATATTCTGAAGTGTTAATCCGCAGTCGCCGATCATCTCTCCGGTATCTTTTAAACATACAGCCCACAGGCCAAAACCATTATCGCGGTAGCGATTCATGTTTCTTTCAATCCAACTTATAACTCTTTTCTCGTCAAAAATATATGGATAATGCTGCATGATGTTTGTGTCAGCAAGGACCTTGTATAAAGCATCAAAGTCATCCATATTCATTTCGCGAAGATACAGTCTGTCAGTTTCTAATATGATCTTTTGTTCCATTTATATCTTTATCCTTCCAATATAACTTACAAGGGTTTTACCGCTTTTTGGAGTAATAGATGAAATCATTATCACGTTTTACTTCCGTATAACCTATTTTTGTATAA
>JAEEGH010003195.1_pt1 | contig 43474 bp, 35 predicted proteins | sample 9134181 | NCBI WGS metagenome assembly JAEEGH01 (sample SAMN16246544, study PRJNA631951) | gut metagenome | biome: gut microbiome; feature: rumen; material: DP-attached | host: Bos | place: Iran: Karaj | collected 2018-10 | reverse complement strand
CGAGGTGCATGCTGCCACCGTCACCCCCGAGATGGGTGTCTGTGCCGGCTTCATCGGCCCCAAGGGCTTGCCGGAAGGCATCACCGTAGTCTACGACGAGTCGCTGAAGACCTTGAACAGCTTCGTGGCGGGTGCTAACAAGGAGAACTACCACTACAAGGGCATGAACATGGTCCGAGACCTCGGAGAAGTGAAGTACGACAGCGTGGCCAAGGCTACCGCTGGCGGCATTTGCCCTGTGTGTGGTAAGCACAGCATCACCATTAGCCGTGGCATTGAGGTGGGCAACATCTTCCAACTCGGCACGAAATACACCGAGTCTATGAACATGCAGTACCTCGACAGCGACAACACCTTGAAATACCCTATCATGGGCTGCTACGGCATTGGCGTGGGTCGTCTGATCGCTTCGGTCTGCGAGGTGAGCCACGATGACTATGGTCCCATCTGGCCCATCACCATCGCCCCTTGGCAGGTGCAGATTTGCGCTTTGCGCATCGCTGATGAGAACGTGCGCCGCGTGGCCGACAAACTTTACGAAGACTTGAAGAAGGCTGGCGTGGAGGTCATCTACGACGACCGCAACATCAGCGCGGGCGTGATGTTCTCCGATGCTGACCTGCTCGGTGTGCCGCTGCGCATCGTGGTCAGCCCGAAGACGCTCGAACGCAACGCCATCGAGTTCGCAGCCCGCAACAAGAGCTTCAAGGCCGACCTCAGCCCCGACAATGTGGTTGGCGAGGTGAAGGCCAAGATTGCCGAAATGATTGCGGCTTTGACGCCTGAAGATTAAGATAGCTCATTTATACCAAAAACGGCTCAAATTCATACATATTTGAGCCGTTTTTCTTAATTCTTTGTCATAATTATTTATAGACACAGATTTCTATAAAAAAGAAGTCTGATGATTATTAATAATGATAAAAAAGTATTATCTTTGCGCCATATATTTTATTTTAAAGAAATAACCAATACATTTCATTATGAGTAGATTTAAAAAATGTCCAAATGGTCATACTTATAAAGCTGACCTTGAAGAGTGTCCGATATGTAAAATGGGGAAAAACGCAGATATTTCCAAATCATCTGGAACGGAAACACAAATCATCCCCAGTCTTGACGGTGAAACATTTGGTTCAAAGACCACTACTGACGATGAGCCGGTTCAAGTGAAAACTTCGGATGATGATCCCCACAAGGATTTCTCTAAAACGATGGTTGAAGAAGAAGTTCAAGAAGAAGACGAATCTGGTGCCGTGGTCAACAGAAAAGAAACCAGAAGTGCTTCAAGGTTGGTGGGCTGGTTGGTGACATATACCCTTGATCCCAACGGCGTTGATTTCAGACTATTTGAGGGCCGTAATATTATTGGAAAGGATTTCAGTTGTGGTGTGTGCGTCAACGACCCTAAAGTCAGCGGGCAGCACGCGATTCTTCTTTTTAGAAACGACAAGTTCCGTTTAAAGGATAATCTTTCCACCAATGGCACACTTGTGAATGGCGAAGACATTGACGACGATTCCATCGTGCTTCATGATGGCGACATCATTCAAGTGGGTGACACGGTATTTCTTTTTAGAACGGCTTTTGAATTACCTAAATAAAAAAAGAGGTTATGCGAAAAATCGTCACGGAAGAAACCATCAAGCAAGCTTGTTCCGAACGGATTGCGTCTATCAGGGTTGAAGAAGAAGAGCAACTCAAGTCTGTTGAACAACAGACCCAGCAACTTGAGGAACAATTTGACGAGACCATAGACAAAGCTGGTTTTTCGTCAAACGCTTTTGTGCCTTCGGGGAAGTTTGACTTTATGAAAGATTCCCGATCGCTTCCTGACGGTTTGTTTGTAGGAATGCTTAAACATCCTGTGACAGGGGAAAGCTTTATCCCTGCGATTCTGCCTTTTGCCTCGGCTAATGCCACTGGATTCCGTATAGATTCGTCTTGTGAGAACCAAGTCGCTGAGTTGATGCAGACCCTAGCATTCCGTATCTTGCTTTCCATTCCTGTTGAGCTTGTCAAATTCCATTTCATTGACCTCCATTCTTTTGGGCAGTCGACAAAGTTGTTCAACAGATTGGCGGAAAAAGCGGAGAAAATCACAAAAGGGGCTTTGATAAGTGACAAAAACGGCTTGGCGAGTTTTGTTTCTGAAATGGAAAGCCACGTCAACCGACTCAACAGAAACGAATTGCTGGATGCCGCCTCACTTTTTGAATACAATGCAGACCCATCACATATTGCGGTCCCTTATCATTTCGTGTTCTTCACCCGCATTCACGACAAAGTGGAGAAAGACATTATCTCAAGAATCTATTCCCTGTGTTCGGGTAGAAATGCATCCACTTGCGGTATTTATTTCTTCTACACCTACGCGGTTGACCACCAAGCCACTCAGCAACAGAACGATCCTCTGTCCGATTTACTTAGCATCTCTACGCTTGTTACCAAGGAAGCCGATGGCTTCCGTTTCTCAAACACTATTTATGGTAAAGCCTTTGAGGAACGATATGTCTTCGAGCCGGAAAAGAGGATGCTTTCCAATCTGAATCTGATTATTGACGCCATCGCAAAAAAAGCCGCTAACATCAAGCCTCCAGTAGTATCATTTGACCAGATGTTGGAAGACATGATGTCCAATGGAGAATATTGGAAAGGCAGCACGATTGACGGCATCACCATTCCAATTGGCAGAAAAGGAGCCAATGGTTTGGTCAACTTCAATTTGGCAGGCAAGACTGCTGATTACTTCGCGATGATTGGAGGTAGGCCTGGCTACGGAAAAACGGTGCTGCTCCATGATATCATTTGCAATGGAGCAATCATCTATCCTCCACAAGAATTGGAGTTTTATCTCATCGATTGCACTAATGGAACTGGCTTCAAGCCGTACGAACATATGCCTCATGCAAGGTTTGTCTCCATCACAAAACAACGTGAGTATACTGACAGCGCGATAGATTATTTGATTAACGAGATGTATCACAGAGCCGATTTATTCAAAGAGGCTGGAGACCAAACGAAAAAAAGCAATGAGGAAAAATCTGAGCAAAAGAACATTGAAAAAATAGAAGATTACCGTAAATATACTCACAAGGTACTATCCCGAATCTTAGTCATTATTGATGAGTTCCAAGTGCTTCTTGAAAAGAACGACAAATTGTCACGGAAAATAAAAGGGTCGCTCGAAAAGATTATTAGGGAAGGTAGAAAATACGGCATCAGCATCGTGCTCTGCACTCAAAGCTTTAGAATCGACTTTGACACAGAGTTGATAACACTTCGTATTGCTTTTAATCTTAAGGAGATGGATAGTCTGAAAGTGCTTGGATCAGGCAATGACTCTGCTGCACATTTGACCAAGAAAGGCGAAGCTATCCTAAATAATAGTAACGGTGAGAAGGAGGCCAATGTGCTCTTCCAGGCTGCCTATACAGAAAAAGTACAACACTATGTTAATTTCTGTGTTGACAGATGGAATGAGTTTGATGGCGAGAAGCCCAAACGGTTTGTGTTCGATGGTAAGGCAGTCAGCAATCTTGCCAGCAATACCCTGTTTGTCGATTCACTCACGGCTTCTGAGCTCAATCCGAACGAAATTGTCACTTGGCTTGGTGTACCAATGTTCATCAGGGCCAAACATTCGTATGCCACATTCCACAAGGCAATCTACTCCAATATGTTGATATGTGGTAAGGATGTGAACGCTGCGCTTTCCACAATGGCATTGGTTAATTACCAAATCAGTCAGTCGATGGAAAAGCCTAAAGAAGGTCTTTTTAATGAGCTTTTCATTACAGACTATTTTGTTGAGTCGTCTAACGAATCTTGCTATTTGAGACGTTTTGCCGAAATGGCTGGCATACCCTATCTCCGCAAAAAGGATGTGGAGAAAACCATCGATGTCATTGGGACTATTTTGAAAAAACGAATTGACGATTCTATGGCGGGTATCGACAATGAAAACACGCCCATCATAGGAACCATAGCCTATATCCAGAATGCTCCCGATATGAAGAGAAACCAGTTCAACCAGCCCTCCAAGCTGATGACCAAGATTCAGGACATTTTGAAGAATGGACCGGATTATGGAATCCACCTGATTGTGTATGCCTATAGTTACAAAGGCCTTATTGACGTCATGGACAACGCCTTTGTGTCGGCGTTCGGTAATCGTGTAATACTGCAAGGTGGTGCATTGGGATTGCAATTAGCCCAGGAAGCAGAGACACTGGCGGAAGGCACTGCCCTCCTTGTAACTGAGGATGCATCAACCACCTACGAGCAAGACCCATTTATGGTTTACAATGAATGTCATAGCGACACACTTCAACAAGACGATGTGTTAGACCATATCTTCTCTATTTATAAACAAAAACAATAATAATGGAAACCTATCTTACCTATAGTGAGCAATATCTAAACATCGTCAAGTCGGCAGATATTCTGTTGACAATGCCTGCTTACATGAAGGCAGAAACGAAGAAAAGGATTGAGGATGTGGAGCAGTTTGGTAGGCATTTGTCAAAACGATTGCCAGAGTTGGAAGCCTATCCTTCGCTGATGGCTTCTGTGTTCTCTTTAATCGGCAGGGACGACATGGTTGGGTATTTGGGTGAGTTCTTGATTGATGAAGCGATAAAGAATTGTTCTGAGTTTGTTCAAATAGAAAAGGAGTTGACAACAAAGATGGACTGGATAGGCAACTCCTCGTTGACCGTAGACAGGAATCTTCTTGCCGAAATGTCAAATAAAGTGAAGTCTTGGCGAAGGAGTGTCACCTTAGATAACATGGATGCGTTCAGGCGTTTTCTCGAACATCAGCGACAACAGGTCAACGCTTTGTATGAGACTTTAAGTGATAAGGAAAAACTAGGACAGGCGCTGGCCCAGTCGGAAGAAGAAAGGAGAAAGTTACTTGAGATGGAAGAGGCCCGCAGGCGCGGCATCACGGAGATGGAACTTGACAAGGAGGAAAAACGCCGTAGAGCGCGCGAAGAGTATGCTAAAAATATGAAAATGAGAAAAAAGAAATGATAGATGGCAGTAGCAAAAGTAACAATAGAAGCTTTAACGCAAATGGCGAACACCCTTCGCCAAAGTGCGGATGATATTTTGCTCACCAAGGAGCAGATGGACAATGAATTGCATTCTTTTCCTTGGGAAGACCCTATTGGTTTGAGTTTTATAAACCAGTATGAAGAGGATTTCAAGCCGTTGAAGGAAAAGTTGATACCTGATATTGAGCAGTATCTTCAATATATGAGTCAAGAAGAGCTAATCGTTACAGAGTATAATAGTGAGAACGGAGGAGTTTTAGGTGGGGCTGGCCTAGGCATTGCCGCTAGCTTTGTTGCTCCATTAGGGAAAGTTGCTCGGTTTACAGGAATACCTCGGGAACCCCTTAATGTTTATTCTAGCGAATGTAATGCTTTGAGAAAAACCGCACAAGATTATTATAACGAATGGGCGTACATAACCGAGAATGGGAAGCGCAGATTACGTCAATATAATGTGACATACAATAATCAAGACGGCACAAAAAGTAAAAAAATCCTTACAGCCCAAAATTATCAAGAATTTGATAAAGAAACTTTTGTAAAAGCTTTGTCGGTAGGTATGGGGTTCAGATACGAGGAAAGAGATTTGGGGCCGATAAGGAAAAATGGCAATGGCGTAATTAGTGGCAAATTGGGCTACTACGACCCCAAGAGGGATGTCATTAGCATCAATAGGAACGTTTTTAGCAGTGATTTTGTGAAGCATGATGACATCGTCGAGATTGTATTTCACGAAAACCAACATAGAAACCAAAAAATTAGAATGGATAGCAAATGTTTGGATTTTGTGCCGAGATATGTAAGCGTGGAAGATGCATGTGTAACTGAAATAACAAAAGCAGAACAAGAAAAGGACATTAGCGAGAGATGTATGAACCAGTATATTGACTACACTAACCAATGGAGTGAAAAAGAAGCAACTGAAGTTGGGACAGGTGCTAGGAGGATTTTTACAAAAAATCGAAGATAATTAGCATGTATTGTTATTCAAAGAGATAAGCAATGGCATTGGCAAAAGTTACAATAGAAGCCCTAACGCAAATGGCGAACACACTTCGCCAAAGCGCAGATGTTATTCTGGCCACCAAGGAACAGATGGACAGTGAATTGCGTTCTTTTCCATGGGAAGACCCTATTGGACTGAGTTTTGATAAAGTAACTAATACAGATGTTGTTGCCTTCTTTATGCATGAATATGAGCATAAACAACAATTTAATAGATACAAAAGAGGTGAAATATCTAAGAAGGTTTTTGTTCATTATCCAATTAAAACTAACGATGAAAAATATCTGTGTAATTGGAAAGAAGTGGCTGCGCGAAAATATGAAAGATTTACATGTGATACTATTGAAGGTTGTAATGACTGGCATAAAGATTATCTGACTAAAGCTGATAGTATTTGTGAACAATAATCATACATTCCGATTATGAAACAGAAAAAAAATCATACTTATTTCAGTTATTGCCTTTACCGTTTTCAATTGTAAGGCGCAATAATGTCACACTATAGACAACTACAACACAGACACCTCTAATTGCAAGGATTATAAATTGAGTAATAATGAGTAGTATTAATATTGATAGTAAAGATTTGATTCGTTTGCAGGAAACTTTAGAATTGGCAACGTTTTCAATTGAAAAGACAAGAATGCTGGTCGATTTTATCATTGGATCCGGATTCCCTCCTTCTGATGTATTACCTCAGACAGTTTCTCTTGACCAAATGTTGAAAGAAATGTTTAATAGCTCGGATTATTGGTCGGGCAATTCGGCTGAGGGAATATCAATCCCTATCGGATGTGATAGTAAAAATAACATTGTTGATTTAAAACTTGGATTTGACACAGGGGATTATTATGCGTCATTAATAGGTAGGCCAGGTTATGGAAAAACCGTCTTGCTTCATGATATAATATGTAGTGCTTCCTTTTGTTATTCTCCGACTCAATTACAGTTTTTTCTGTTTGACAACTCAAAAGTTAGGGATTTTTCATTTTATGAGCGATTACCTCACGTTAATACAATATCATTCGGAGTGGATGGAGGAAGAATCCAAGAAGTATTGCAGACACTAGAGGAAGAAATCAATTCTCGTATTCAATTATTTAGAGACCTTGGGGAAAAAACAAATAGAGTGATAGACAGTTTTGAGTCTTTTCGGTTGTTGTCTGACTGTGCTTTGCCTCGTTTACTTTTAATTGTAAATGATTACGATGGTTATGATTTCGATTTGGATGTTTTTGGCAGGAATAAAGCAGAGATTGAACGGATGCTCATCAGTATTATGACAAATGGTCGGAAATTTGGAGTTCATATTATCCTTTCATCTGTAATAGGTCGTTTTTCTCCATACAGGGAGTTTATAACAAAGAGTGTTACATTTAATTCAAATGACTATACAAATCAATTAACAAAATATGCAAATGGATTAAGTATTGGTGAAGCATTTATGAATATAAAAGAAAATGGCAAAGATAGAGTCATTAAATTTAGATGTGCCTATTCTAATAACTATCTCCGTTTTGTTGATATTTGTAACCACGCGTGGCGTAAATAAACTTAAGAATAAACACACAAACCATAACTAATTATTCAAACTTAAATCTTAAAATTATGAGTAGTGTAAATGTAGATTTCGAAGACCTTATTAGGTTTAAAGCAACACTTGATCGGAATGCTGCGCATTTCGATGAAATTCGTTCCAACATCGGCGGAGCCATCAATACCATTATTGATACTGATTGGCAAGACCAAAAGTCGGAGCAGTTCCGTCAAACCTTCTTCGAACAAAGCGACCCTGACATCACCAAACTGGTAGAGACTATGACTGCTTTTTCGGCTTACCTGCAAACGAAGATAGATATTCTTCAGCAGTATCACGCAACCAACATTAACTTCTAAAATCGAAACATTATGGCAAAAGCAAAAGCAACAGCTGAAACCCTAACCCAGTTTTCCAGCACACTGAAAAGCAATCACGACGATATTCTTGCCGTCAAATCGTCAATGGACAAAGAATTGCAGAGCTTTATTTGGGATGATCCCGTAGGTGCCTCGTTTAGGGCAAAATATTATGAAGACCTCAAACCTATTGAAGGAAAACTTATTCCCAACCTTGAGGCTTATAGTGCTTATCTTGACCAAGAAGCCGCTCTCGTTACGGAATTTGGTAAGGACTAATCCATTAACACATTAAGCTATGCCACGAAGTGTAGTAGATTTAGCAAAACTCAATGCATTGGATGCCGCCATCAGGGCTTTCGACAGCAACACAGGGGCTTCGATGGCGGCATACAGCCAGTCTGCCATGAATCTTTTGGCTCAATTTGAGGCCAAACTAAACGAGTTGGCCATAATCCGCCAACATGCATTGAATGCCTTGAATAGTTGTGAATGGAGCCGTGCGGCAAACCCAAATATTTCTTGTGCAAGTCAGGCGGCAGCCTTTAATAAAGCGAATAATCGGTTCTGTAGATGTGCTGAGCTTGTTAACCAAGCGCGACAAGCCATTTCGGAATACGACGGCTATGCAAGTCGATTCCGTCAAGCGAAATCAGATTTATGTTCAAGGGCAAGAACGGGTTTAGATAGGGTAATGGCTACCATTGAAGAATATAATTCAAACGCAACACCGAATACGGATAATGTGATGTCAAACGGAGTGCCTGTTGCCTCTGCTATGTCGGGACCAATGGAGAATGTGCCTAACGATAAGTTGCCTGGAGGCGGTTCGTTCATGTTCGTAAGAGGTGGTGAACAGATAGCCCATGTTCAACATAAAGGCTTGGGCACTGACCCTGTGAGAATCGATCCCGATGCCATGGCCGATTCGTTGAACCATCTGCCTGAAATAACCGCGCCCGACAAATCAACTATGCGTATTGCTGCATCAGGGATACTTGCGGCGATGGCGGCGGGAGGTCTTGTCATTGGGGGTCGAGAGATGTTGCTTCAGCAGAAAACCGATGAAATCTTTGAGAATCAGTATGGTGTCTCACGGACTGAAATGCTGTTGAAGTCAGGGCCGAAGCAAAAAGAATATGTTGCAGCTTATAACAATATTTATAACGGACTGCAACAAGAAATGAAAGAGATAAAGAAAGAAGAAATCTCCAGTCAGATTCAAAAAGGGAAAGACTTCCTTGCTTTGGAAGACCGAAGAATTGATGAATTACATGGAGAGGTAACGCTTTTTAGTAGAGAATTGGTGCATGATAAGAAGATAGAAGTTGCAAACTTGGAGAACCAATTAGCTTCACTTGAAGATGGGAAAAAACGCGCCATTGTGCCGTCGGGAAAAACGAAAATCGGTGGATTGAGTGAAGACGGCTTGTCTTTCATGGCTGAAGGCATGAGTTCGAAAAAAAGATTTATTACCGTTTCTAATTTGTTAGCCAATTCACAAGCGACTCTTGGTGGTGATTCTGGAAAAGAATATGTTTTTAAAAATGGCGAAGCGGACATTTTCTTTGTTGCTCACGACGGCTCCTATGTAAACCGTTATATGAGAGACTTTTCGCAAGGTTTTTCAGAAGTGGAGACAAATGTCAATTTACCCGAAATGAGTTTTACGGGTTATTCTGATAAAATGAATAACAGTGATGTGTCTTTGCTCAGTATTAGCGCGGAGCAGAAATATAAAGCTGAAGGAATAAGGGTTACAAACAAAACCTATCATATTAATCAGGATGGGTCGGCATGGACTGAAGTTGTGAATGCTGGTATTGGTGGTGAAGCGAGGGCTGGTGCCTCTATGAATTATAAAGGTGCTGAAATGGGAGCGGAGGTTTCTGTTGCGAGAGCAGGACTCAAAACAACATACATTACAGCACCATCAATTCAAGATGGCAAATTTATACAAACTGAATACGGGGTTAATGTCGAAGCGAATGCTGGTGTTGCCATTGGAGTAGGAACGTCCAAAGCTGCCGACGGAACCAATGAATTAGGTGCAAAAATTCCCTTTGGAAAAGCATCAATTGTCTATGCAAAATACAACAACCTGTCCGAAAATGATTTTCCGAAGTCCATTAAAACACTATTGAAATGAGACAGTCAACAATCAATTTCAACAATCAAGCAATGCAATTTAGTGCATCTGCTGATGCAATCAAAGCCTCATGGCAAGACAGTGTTGGCGATGCTTTCTATCGCGACATCATTCGACCTTTGAAAGAAGCAGCAGAGCAACTGGAACCCGCCATGCAAGCCCTGCCTCCCAAACTTGAACAACTTAAAATTCAAATCGACGCGATATGAAAAAACTGTTATTATCTTTTTTGTGCTTTTTGTGGCTTCTACCTGGTTTTGCCCAGGTGGAAATCAAGGATTTCGATACTAAGAATTTCCCTCAGGTTTCGTTTACGCTCAGGTCATACGACCCTGTGGTCAGGACAAAGGAAGAAGTTCGGATTTTTGAAGAGGACACCTTAGTCTCCGTTGACAGTTTGGAATCGCTTAGAGCCCCCTCTATCCCCGCGATGAAAAGCGTGCTGTTTTTGTGGGACTTGCGCGGTAGGGAGAGCTTTGTTCCTGAACTGCTTTTTGATTTCTTCAATGGAATGGTTGCGACCTCTCAGGTCAATGACAGCTTGAAGGTCAATGTTGCAGTGTTTAGAAGTGACGAGGAAGGGAATCCTCTCTATACGCCCTTGTTCTCGTCTTTTACTTCCGATTTGTTAGGAATGAGGAATAGGGTTGCCGAAGAAGCTGAAAAGGAATTGATAGAAACCGCGTCTTCATCCAACATTGTTTGGGCACTCCAACAAGCAGTAGCTCAAATTAAGGCACAATCTGCCGACGAGGCCAAAGCCATCGTGCTTTGCACTGCTGGCAAAAACAACCAGAACTCTGGATTTGAGACTACGCCTCTTGTCACACAAGCAAGAGAAAATAGAATTCAAATCTATGTAGTGAACATTGCTGGTGATAAATTGGGCGAGACTTTAAGCAAGAACTTGTCGTCACGTACTTATGGCTTGTATCTCCTTTCCGAAGGCTCGTTTGAGACCAAGGAAAAACGGATGGAGCATAAAGACATGTTCCCTTTCTTGTTTTCTGAAAATGAGACCATCAACGCTTGGGTGAACGACCTGCCTCAACGTTGGGCGGGCAATGCCTATAGGATTACTTTCCAGTCTCGCTTCAAGAGAATAGGCGAAACCAAGGAGATAAAGGTTTGGTTGGGAGATGAATCAGGCAGCAAGACATACAATGTACCTAAATACACTTTTGGGAACTGGATTAAGGATCATCTTGTCCTCTTTTTGATTCTTCTTTTTGTTGCCATTGCTGGTGTTGGCACTGGATTATTCTTTTTCATTAGGTATCTGCGTGATGTGGCCACCGACAAGCGTGAAGAGGAAGAGAAAAAAGAGGAAGAGCGCAAAAGGTTGAAAGCGGAGCAAGAGACCTTGAGAAGAAAATTGGATGTCGCTGAAAACGAAAAGCGGAAACAACAAGAACGTGAAAAAGCCAGAGAAAAAGCAGCCATGCGTCAAGAACAGCTTGATGCACTGAACGCCCTGATGCGCACAAAGAACATCAAGGCGCGGCTGTTGGTTTCAACGATGTCGGGAGCCTTTGAGTATATGATTGATACGGCTGAAAATGCTATCGGTTCAGCCGAGGACAACGACATCGTGATTAATGACAGGACGGTGAGCCGGCATCATGCGGTTCTCTATTTTGATGCTCAGACTTTTGGCATTCGCGATTTGAGGTCGACTAATGGAGTAGTTATGAACGGTTTCAAAGTGGATGATTTGAAGCTGAGAAATGGCGATTCCGTTTCATTGGGAAATGCGGTAATGAAAATCTATTTCTGATATGATGAGCATGGTGAATTTTGATAGTTGCGTTTGTGCCATGACCGATAAAGGTCTGGTAAGATCTCACAACGAGGATTCTAATCGTGTGGCCCACACAGCCAATGGCGACCTGTTTGTCGTTTGTGACGGTATGGGCGGCCACGTGGGAGGTGCCACGGCTTCCCGAATTGGTGTCGAGAGCATCTGCCAATATGCGAGCGAGCACGAATGCGCCATTCCACAACAATTTCTTATTGGCGCATTAGAATATGCGAATGCGCAAATCTATGCTGAATCACGTTCCAATCCAGAACTTTTAGGGATGGGAACTACAGCATGTGTAGCCTTGGTCCGTGAGGATAAGGTGTGGTATGCTCATGTGGGCGACAGCCGAATTTACTATTTCAATGCAAAACAAAAGGCTCTTTATAGACTTACCAAAGACCATTCTGTGGTGCAGGCTCTTATCGACCGAGGCGAAATCACCGTGGCAGAGGCCGAGCATCATCCTGAAAAGAACAAAATCAGAAAATCATTAGGTGTCAATTCAAATGTTGAACCCGAACCCTGCCAAATGCCTTTGATTCCCGCTGAAGGTGATATGATGTTGATTTGCAGCGATGGATTGTCGGGAATGATGGACGAGGAAGACATACTTGAGGTGCTGGTAGGGGCAACGGATGTGATTGTCGCTGGAAAAGTGCTGATAGACTTGGCCAAATCTGGCGGCGGTACGGATAACATTACTGTGCAAATCATCAGGTTCTCCGGGATGGGCAATCGTGAAGCGGTGTTTGATGCGAAGAACAAAGGAGTTTTCTTGTCATCGGCGCATAATGCAGAGAAAAATCCTAAGCGACTTTGGCCTTGGTTGGTCATTGGCGCTTCGGCTATCATAATTTTTGTTGCTGGATTGTTGCTATTTCCAATTAATTCAAAAAAAGAAACGACGACATCCAACACTCCTCCTGCTCCTGTTGTTGTTGAAACGGACAATTATGCCTATATAAATGAGATTCCCCCTGGAGCCAACGATAATTATGAATCATTTAAAGATCCTGATGCCAATACTATATTCCGTTTTTATCATCGGGACCAAGGAGGAGACCTTGTTGTCAATATGGAGGATTATTCTTATCAAATTGGAGAATTTGTGTATATTGAGGATAAAAATTATTACCGAGCCAAATCTGGTAAGGTGAAATATTTCAAACGAAATGGTGAACCAGATAACAAATAATTAACGATATGAAGAAAACAATAATTCTTATTCTATCATTGGCAATTTCGATCATTTCTGTTGCTCAATACGGATATAGGTTCGAGATAAAGCAAGTATTTCCGAAGAATGCTTCAGTGTATTCAAATGCTTTTAATTTTAAGCGGGAAATGGACAATGACATTTCGGCACAAACAGCTAAACTGAACGGAAACAGTAATTATCAGATTTTGGTAACCACACCTTCGGGTAAGGAAACTCGCAGTATTCAGAACATCACCTGGGTACAGACGGTTAATGGAACTAAGACATACCACAAAAAACAGACATCACCTAAACATTATTATGATGCTGCAACAGTTTGGGAAGGCTATTCCTGCAATATTGACGGTTCGCGCAAAGGTAAGGCGCTAAAAAAGGAGTTTATCTATCGTGTTGCTTTTGCTGATACCCCAAATGACTTCAAAACAGCCTTTGTTGATGAGGAATCTGCTAATACAGAGGCTATGAGATTGTTTAGTGAAAATGCCACAAATGAACGTTTAGTTGAGGTAGTGGTTTATAAGTTTGATAACAATGAGGCTGTTGAGTATGATAGGATGACCAACAAGGAACAATCTGAGGCATTAATAGCACAAAACGAAGAAAAAAAAGCCCAAAAAGCAATAGAAGCAAAAAACGAAGCGATTCAACAGCGGGTCAATCAGTTCTATGTTGATATGGAGTTTGTCCATGCCAATCGCGATTCGTTACTCATTATGGGTGTGCATTATTGCTGTGAAGCATTGAATAAGGTTTCCAAAGTGCCAGAAAACACTTTTTTGTCACAAAAGTTGGACTCTTTATATTTATCAGTATTGCTTTATGATGTACTTCCTGATGACAACAAAAAGGCTGTTAAGGCACGGAAATTAGTCAAGACGGATTTGGAAGCACTACAGAAGGTAGAAAACCATACGCCACGAAATCTTCTTAAGTATACAAGAAACATGGAATCCAAACTGAACAAAAAGAACGATTCATTTTTCAATAGGTTGTTTAAAAAGAACAAATGAGCAGTCTCCCTTCCATACAATATTATAAAGTAATTCGGCTGATTCAGGAAGGCGGTACTTCAGCGGTTTACGAAGCTATCGACTTAAGGAGCGGGAATAAGGTGGCGGTAAAGGCTTTATTCTCAAACAAGGCCAAAGATGCTTTTATGCTGAAGCGTTTCAGGGAAGAAGCCAACCATTATCTATTGCTTTCGCATCCCAATCTGCCCAAACTTGTCGACTTCATCATTGATGATGGTCAGATGTATCTAGTAATGGAGTATGTGGAAGGTATCGATATGAACAAGTATCTTCAGGCCAACGGGCCATTGGATGAAGACATGACCGTCCACTTCTTCACCATGATTCTCGATACCATAGGCTATTTGCACAAACAAGGTATACTCCATTTGGACATCAAGCCGGCCAATATTATGGTTACCGATAACCTTGGCATTAAGATTTTGGATTTGGGCATATCCGCCAAAGTGTCAGAAGGAGAGACACTGAAGAAAAAATGTGGAAGCCCTTCGTTTATGGCTCCAGAACAGACTCGAGGAGAAAAACTGGACTGCTATACCGATATCTATCAGATTGGTGTAACGCTGTTCAATATGGTTACGGGCAAGCTGCCCTTTGTAGGAAACAGTCAGCAAGAAATCTTTGATAAAGTTTGCAATGATCCTATACCGTTGATGAAAGATTTCTCCGACGCGGTCAACCCTTCCTTGCAGGCGGTTATCGACAAGTCGATGCAGAAGAATGGCGCAGATCGCTATGCGTCGTGTGAGGAGTTCGAAGAAGCCTTGCTTGAGAGCCTATCGGCCACTATAGAAGTGGAGTCAGTGGCATCTAGCGGTGTTAAAGAAAAGCACAACAATAATGAAAAAATAGTAAAAGAAAAAAATAACAACAACGATATGATAATCATTACCATAGGCAGAGAGACAAGCAATGATGTCGTCATTCCTGATAGTTTTGTGGGTAGACATCATCTGCAACTCATAAAAGATGAGGCTGGTGCCTATTTTGTCCGTGATTTGGACTCCACCAATGGCACATTCGTGAATGGCAAAAGGATTTATGGTGAAGTGGCTGTTGACGAACAAGATGTGATTAGAATCGGAAACACGACACTCCCATGGATTAGCTACTTCGCCGTCTACAACAAAACAGAGGTGGCTCCAGATACCGAAGAGACGAAGGACCAAAAACATAGGAAAAAAAGAAAGAAAACCCAAGAAGAGAAACAAGCCAGCAAAGACAAAAGGAAAAAAGCCGTTGCGGGAGCGGGAAAGTGGATCCTACGGACCTTATTGGCCATCGGCACCTCTGTCATAATGATGATGGTGTTTCGTATGATTATGGGAAGGAGATAATAATGGCAGAAGTTATTCAATCCGAGTTGAAGCCTGGGACCATATTAAATGGCGGCAAATATATAATAGAGAAAAAAATCGGAGCTGGTGGCTTCGGCATCACTTATATGGCCCGTCACTCTACGCTTGACAAAAAATTCGCCATCAAGGAATTTTTCATGAGCGGCTACAATGTCAGGGACAACACTACCAACCATGTCAGTTTGCAAGGGCTTGAAGTAAAGGATTTTGACAGGATTAGGCAGAATTTTATTAATGAAGCCCAAACCTTGGCCCGACTCAACAATGTTGCTGTGGTAAAGGTGATAGATATATTCGACGAAAACGGCACGTCCTATATGGTAATGCCTTTTGTGGAAGGAGTCACTCTTCAAAGTATCGTCGAAAAAAACGGCCCGATGAAATACGAAATGGCGGTCAATTATATCGTCCAAATTTGTGAGACCTTGACATACATCCATTCCAAGAGCATTTTGCATCGTGATGTCACTCCCGACAATGTCATTGTCACCCCTGACGAGAAGATTGTATTGATAGATTTCGGTTCGGCACGCAAGTTTGTCAATAATAAGACCCAGCGTCAAACGACTATAGTCAAGCCAGGTTATGCCCCACTCGAACAGCATTCCGCCACCTCTCGTAAAGGAGCATTTACCGATATTTATTCCGTCGGTGCGGTATTCTATTATCTTCTTACAGGCAAACGTCCCATGGATGCCACCGAAAGGGTGTTGGAAAAGATGAAAGAACCCATCGAATTAAATCCCGACATTCCCGAACAAATCAATGCCATTATCATGAAGGCCATGGAAATGGAAGGGTCAAAACGATACCAATCGGCTGCCGAATTGATTGGGGACATTTTTGCCGATGATAATCCTAATGAGCAAGGGAACGAGAAAAAAGGGAACGAAAAGAATAAAGAGACAAAGAAAAAAGAAAAGGCCGGAAAACTTAAAACCTCCAAGGAAAATGAAACCGAGATCGAGATTAAACAAGAACCCCCTTTTGTCGATAATTTCATTCCCGAAAAAACAGAAAAAGAAAAAGTCGTTGCTCAAAAACCAGCAAAAACGAAAAAGAAAGAAAAGTCGAATGGAAATCTTCTGATAGTTTTTGCCATCGTAATGGCTTTAATCGCTGCGGGATGCATTATTGCCATGCTTGCGTCTCAATCTAAGAACAACGATAAGCAGTCAAGTCTGAAAGAGCCTCTAGAGTCTAGCATTCCGCCTATGGATGACTCCATTCTGGATTTGACGTCCCTCGACTCATTGCTGAATCAGAATGCCAATGTTGTCATTAACAAGTTGTTGACAGACCAACCCAATGACCCTGTCTTGCTATACTCTATCGCAATGAAAGCAAATAAACAAACCAAGGTTGACGGAATGGAGGAGTATTGGAACCAAGTTCTTGTACCGGAAGGGGATGTTGAACGCCATTTAACAGCCCAAAAAGACAAGTTTTCACTCGTGAAATTTGCCTTTATTTGTGGAGCAAAAGCTTATGAAAACATTGACACTTCCAACTATTCTCACGCAATCAAACAAGAATTAAACGTGGCTTTGCCGGCGTTTCTTGATAAACTAAGACAAATTGATCCCAATGTTATGATCTATGAAAAACACGAATAAAATATTCATATTGTTGTTTTACCTTTGTATGGCACAATTTGCCAATTCTCAAACGGTTTCATGGCAGAAAAAACCATGTTGGGAGGAAGTTGAATTGTTGGGCGATAATTTGTTGAAGGTATCGGAAGAAAACAAATGGGGTGTATGCCGCATCGATGGAACCCCTATTGTTCCTTGCGACAATTTCATGATAACAAATGTTTGCGATGGCTGTTTTCTAGGTCTCGACCACGAAGGAAAACTGCGCTTCATTGGTGACGAAAAAGGAAACGTCAAGTCGGTAAGCGGCTCATGGTTTGTCGATATGTCATGGCCGTATTTCAGCGATGGTTTGCTGGCAGTAAGAGACGTCGGTGGCTCATGGGGGTATCTGGACCAATCTGGTGTGCTTGTCATCGATAATCAATATAGGAATGCGTTCCCATTTCATTATGGACATGCCTCGGTTTGTAAACAAGGAAAGAAGGGCTGGAATATAATTGATGTTCAAGGTCGCTATTTGTTGAAAAACAGTTTTGGCCATATCTCATTTGCATCTTCATTCACAAAAATTGACCAACAATACCCGATGGCTTTTGTTATTGTTGAACCAATGATAAAAAGGGGGGAAGCAAAAGGGTATATGGTGGATGTAAAGGGTGAAATCCAAGGCAATGTGATTCCTAAAGAGGGCGTGCCTTATTATAACAAGCAAGACCGTCATACATTCCTTTGTGGGAATAAGAGCATTTCTTTAGAGATAAAAATCAATGATTTGCTAGAATTAGACTATGTGCAATGGGGTGGAAAACAGTATTACGGTCAACCCGTTCAACTTGAGTCAAATCATTTCCCAATTGTGGATGTGGATAATGTTTTTGTTGACGAGAATAGTATTGTTTTTGGTAATATAGTCGTTATTCCCCAATTCCAAGAGGTGACCCTTTTATCGTCAGAATTGGCCTTGGTGAAGAAAACAAACAAATGGGGATTGATAAAATATAACCCATATGGTACTATGCCAAAAATAACTTGTAAAGATAGTTATGAACTAAATGTATATCACACCATTGAGATTCCTTTTGTAATGTCCAATAGTTCTGAGAATATTAGGGTATATGCTGTTGATAAGAAAGGGGAAAGAGATTTCTTTAACGTAAGCAATGCGGGACATTTTGCAATACCCATGAAGTTTCTCGACGACAATGGACGGATTTCAGTAGGATTAGAAATGGATGGCATCATGTTAGCACCAGAATCATATTATTTCAAGGTGAAGTATGGCAAAGGCTTTGGGGTTGTTGGGCCGTCAAAAGCCTCGGTGGGCAATGATAATAGATCTTCATTCAGCATCACCATTTCAAACAAGTCGTCGCAAGAAGCAAAGCCTTTTGATGTATATATTGGAAATAGATGTATAAACCATGTAGACGGGATGGAGCCATACAAAAGCATTACATTACCGGTCAACATGGCGGTAACGATTAACAATCTGGAGGATTCCGAAACAAAAGATGTTATGATTGAAATCAGAGAAGAAGGTTTCCCGAAGCAGCGTTATCCAGTTAAGATTATGTTCGAAAAAACATATAACAAAGAATAAGAAAGGACACTGATGATTAAAAAACTTACAATTGTTTTACTTCTTTTGGCTAGCGACATGCTAGTTTGGGGACAACAATCATGGGATGTTATCTCTAAGGAAAGTCCATTATCCATAGGTTTTTACACAGAAACAGGTTGGGCGCTATCTTCTTATCATACCTCAAAGAATGCTTTTGATGTTGATTTTTTACCCGTTATGGGATTATGCCTTGGAGGAGGTGCTGATTTGAATTATGAAATTGATAACGGTTCATACGGTTCGATGACAGCTCAAACAGGTTTGCTATATGCGCGTTCTGGGTTTGTCGTCGAAGAACAAAAAGTTGCCTGCCATTATTTTTGCTTTCCTATTTCTTTCCAATACTATCCATTGGATTACTTGTTCTTGGAGTTTAGGGCAGTACCCTGTCTCAATTTTGGTCTCTCCTCTAATGTCGTTACCATTCAAAACTTGGCATTAAAATTGGATAATCATCAGGCAAATGATTTCAAGATTGGCTTCGGCGCTGGCGGTTATATTAGGTCCATAGGTGTGGGCCTTTCATTAAGATACAACTTCGGATTGTCGAAGTTTGCTGAAAACTTGCCATGGAAGGGTAACCAATTTGAGATGCTTTTATACTATCGTTTTGATCTTAAAAAGTAACAATGAAAAACAATCTGCATATGAAAAGATCTTTTATTATAAAACACATTACCTTCGTTTCCCTCATTGCATCCATACTATGTTTTTCGACATGTAAGAACGATGTCGTTGAAATCGTTCGCGATGATACTCAAGTTAATTTAATTCTTAACAATATGCTTTCCACGTTTACGACTTATTCCGCTGAAGAATTGGAAATGCATATTCAACAAGGTATTGCTTCCCAGATTATGGTTAAAGCATTCGTTTATGATGATAACGGCAAATTGATAGACCAGTTCTCAAAAAAAATCGATAATTACAATCAGATATTGGATCCTTTTTCTGTAACAATTACAGGGTATAACAACACGTTGGTGTGCTTTACTTATGGAACATGGACCAATTCAGGTGGTAAAGAATCAAATGCTTACAAAGTCACAGGCGAGCAATTGATGTCATCTTTGAAGGTTGAAGAGAGCAGCGCAACATCTTTATACAATTGCATTCCTTGGCAGATACTAGGGGGAGCGATTATCCCGATAGGTATTTTTGACGATGCTATTGACGTGGAAATACGGCCTCTCGGCGGTTTGGCCTACATGGATTTCCAAAACATTCATGCTAATGATTATGGTATAAGTAATACTAAGATTCCAACGAGATATACCTTCATGCAAAAGTTCAATGATATTGTTACCATTATAGACGGTACTTTTTCATATAGTTGTTCATTGTCTTCGATTTATTGGTACTTTTGCTCTATTTATCCTGCCCAACACCAGAATTATAATGGTGTTTACGTTTCAAGGTTTATGATGCCAGGACAGGTCCAATCATATTGTTATGGTTCTTATTCTCCTTCTAATGATAATTCATATGATGATGAGATTCAAACAGGGAGAAGCGACACCCAAACTTTCAAAATTGAAGCTGAAAAACAATATGTGTTTGTAATGGATTGCGCTAATTATTCTCAAATAATAAAGGAGGGCATTTTGGAAGACAAGATTGTCGCTTCCAATTTGTAAATTAAACATATATAAACATAAGAAAATGAAAAAACTATCTATTTTACTATTGCTACTTGTTCAGGTTGTTGCTTATGGACAGAGTTTTCGCTTTGTGCCCGGTGTCGGCATTAGAGACGCCCAAGATAGTTCTAAAGGTTTTATCGTGTTTAATTTCCCAGGGATGACAGCTGATGCTATCAAAGCGGCCGTTGTAGCAAAGATCCCCACAATTTATAAGCCAGTATCAGGTAGAATTCAGCCGTGTGAGAATAACGGTATTACTCTGATAGCCTCTACAGAAAATAATTCTCTATTCTACATTGGAGTTAATGCATATGGGTGGAGCCAAGATTGTGGTGTTGGCGGAGATTTTACCATGAATATTTATTTCAAAGATGGAAAAGTCCGGTATGATGCACCATCTTTCCAACGGTTATATGTAATTAATTCTAACTGGACCCCTGATAGGAAGGAGCGAAATGCTCTTGACAGCATGAAACCAATATATGAATTGATTGATAAAGATTACAAACAAATTTACACTATTTTATACTTTCACAATCTTATTAGGGCATTAAATAGTGCGGTGGAGGAAGCAGCCTCTAAGCCTGCCGATTGGTAAGAAGAGTTTGTTGACTTTGTCAAACTTATTCTATACTACATCTATAATCCCAACATAGTCATTTTTCATGGCTCGTTTTCAACAATTTCAACCTTTTTGTTCCTTCGGAACCACTCCGTGATGTCCTTCACACGTCCATCGGCCAAGCGTTTCATCATGCGTTGGTTGGTGGTGATGCTGTCCAAAGGACCTAACTCAGCCACGTAGCGTCCAATTTTAATGTAGTCGAAATGGTCGGTGGAGACGTTTTGAGGCAGGTCATTTTTTCCCGAATACCAGGCTACCTTTACACCATAGTCCTTCTTGACTTGATGGGCCAATTGGGCCACCGACTCAGGCTCATTGTCACCGCCCATGAAACATACACAGGTGATACCCGTCTTGTATTGCTCTACAAGACGATACAATTCCTTAGTGTCCAGTTGTTTACCAGTGTTTTCCCACAAATACTTGCTGTGGCAACCAGGACATTGGTTGGGACAGTTAGTGATATTAATGGCAAGCGTCACTTCTTCAGGAACTTCCTGGAAGACGATATCAAAATTGGCGTATTTTAGCATCGGTCCATCTCCATTTTTCCATAGTGACGGCGGGCGGCTTCCTCTTGGCGTGGCTCGCTGAAATTGCTGACGCGCTTCAAGTAACCGATGATGCGGGTCAGGTAATCGATGTTGTGGCTGTGGCACTCAGGGCATTCCTTCAGGAAACGCTTGTCAATGTGACCGCAGTCGTTGCAAATCGTGTTCGGGATGTTGAAAGTGAAATAGTTGCAGCCTTCGCGGGCGGCTACACGCAGCAGCTGACGGTACTGGTCCTTGGTAAGGTGTTCCTCAAGGTTGCAGTGCAAGGCCGAGCCACCGGTGAGGTGCTTGATGTACTTCTCGCCGTGGAGACGGAACTTGTCAAGGACATTGGTGTTGGGGTCTTCCACAATGTAGAAATAGCTGTTGTAGCAATCGCGGTGAACCTCATAACCGTCCTCCTTGTCCCACTTGGCATGTTTCACGCCCACGTTCTCGGCAGGAATCATCTCGCAGTTGAACATCAGGCCGTCTTTCTTCGAGTAGTACTTTTTATTGTAACGCTCGATGAGCCCCAACACATCCTGCACAAATTTCTCATAATCAGGATTATCCGAAATCTTGATTTTCAAGAACTCGGCAGCTTCAACGAGACCGTTCACGCCGATGGTGAGGTATTGGCGACTCAAATTAATGTAACCTGCATCAAAGAGCGGCAACATGCCTTTACGTTGCAGTTCCTTCAGGTTCTCGTTGTAGCAAATCTGTACCTTATGGCAGAGGTCAACGATTTCCTCTAGGAAGGTGAGGTAATGCATGTTGTTGCGTGCGGCATACTGGATGCAGCGGTTCAGGTTGATGGTCAGCACACTCTTGGAGCCTGTGCTGACGCCGCCAGCACCAAGGGTATAGCTGAAGCCGTTGTCCTGAATCTCGTTGCGCAGACGGCAGCACGACGACAAGGAGTCGGCGTTGTCGCTGAGGTAAGTGAAAAACGAGTGACCTTCTGCATACATCTCGGCAGTAAAATCGCCCCATTCCTGGTCGATGACGTCGCCATCTTTCGAGAGCAACGCCATCGTTTCCACCGGGAAGGTGAGCACACTTCTCAAACGCTCAGCATTGAACCATTTCATGAAACGTTTTTGCAACCAGCTTAGTGATTCCCAGTCAGGTTTCGAGCCATCGGGGAAGTAGAAATTGCCAAACAGCGACTCGAAGTAGTAACGGTCATAGTAAGCAATGTTCCAAAACACCGATTGGTAGTTACGTGCACCTGCAGGTTGGTTCAAGGAATACACGATTTGCTGGAAGCAGTCGGTGATAACCTTGTCAATGGTGCGAGGTTTCAGAGAGTGGTCGACCACCTCGTCGGCGCGTTTGTAGTAGTCCGGGCCGTAGTCCTTGGCGATGAAGTAATTCATATACATCAAGAACTCAGGCGTGGCGCAGGCGCCCGACAATTGCGACGACACCATGAACACCATATTAATAAAGCCGCCGCAGAAGGAACGCAGCTTAGTAGGGGCGGTGCTGTTGCCGCCGATGGAAGCCGTGCCTTCGTTGAGCCAAGGGTACATGGTGATGGAGGCGCAGTAGTTGGCCAAACTGGTCTCATCGTTCTTGTAGATGAAGTGGTTGTTGAGCAAATAGAGGTAACGGTCGGCGAGTTCTTTTCCGAACACTTCCTTGATGCGGTCAGTCAGCAGGCGACGATTAATGCGGATGAAGCTCGACTTGGGCAGTTCGCCGATTAATGTGGCGATGTTTTTCTTTTCCACGTTAGCGTTGGCGTCGTACTTCGAGCCAGTTGCGGCGTTCGAGGCGTTGACGTAGTTGCTCAAGAAGTCGATTTTCTCACGGATCTCACGGTCTTCGGTGTGCTTTTGGCGGTACAGGATGTAGTTTTTAGCCACAGTGTAGTACTGCTCCGCCATTAAAGCGGTCTCCACCTGATTTTGGATCTCCTCCACAGTGATGCCGTTAGTCACGCGGACACGGCTCAAGATGGCGTTGAGGTCCTCATCGGTGGCATAGAAGCCCGAGGCGAGAAAGGCCTTGCTGATGGCCACTTTGATTTTGTCAAGGGAGAAGGCTTCCTGCTTGCCGTCCCTTTTGGTAATGTACAATCCTCCGTTGCTCATATAATGTGCTCGTTTTCAGTTTATTGCGTTAGAATAAACGCAGAATGTCTCGTTTTCGTATTATCTGCACACCTCCCTACTTCCCGAGGGCCATAGTGCTCGTCATTTACAAGGCAGGTCTTCTGACTCGCTCCCGCTCAAACTGCCTTCCCGTCGAGGTCATCCCACGACAGTGGCGGGGGTTGTTCGGCGTTTTATGAAGCTCACAGCTACGGGTATAGTCCCTGATTTTCACGGGGTTCCCTATTAATCTCCTCCGAAGAACCTTGCTTTGCAAAGGTATAGCATTTTGGTTTCACCGACCAAATTAATTCTTGAAATATTTGTCAACAAAATTATCAACAGGGTTAATCGGGTGATTTATTTATCTTTGCAGCGAAATTTAGAATCAATTTAGTTTGAAAACACACTAACATGGCTAAAAAGAAAAAGATCGAAAATAAACTGAGCACTTTTACAAGTGTCATCCTCGGCATTTTCGCCGACCAACCGTTCCGCCCGAAAAACTACAAACAGGTCTGTAAGATCATGGGCATCAAAGACCAAGCAGGGAAGGATGTGGTTTACAACTTGCTTATTGACTTGAAAGACAAAGGCTTGTTGGAAGAGGTGCGACCTTATAGCTATGTGATGGGTCCCGCAGGTATGGCGCAGTTCGGTCCCAAGACGAAATATGTGGAAGGCATAGTGGAGATGAAGTCGACGGGCAAGGCCTACGTGGTACGCGATGACGGCGAAGGCGAGGATATCTTCATTGCTGCTCAAGATACCTACAAAGCTTTGCATGGCGACCGTGTGCGCGTGGCCATGTTCCCCAAGCGTAACAACAGCAAGCCTGAAGGTGAGATTGTTGAAGTGCTGGAACGCCGTCACACGGAATTTGTTGGTGTGCTCACCATTTCTCACGGTTATGTCTTCGTTCGCCCCGATGTGGAGTGGATGCCGGTCGACATCTTTATTCCGCGTGGCGACCTCAACGGTGCCAAGGACGGCATGAAGGTCATCGTCCATCTGGTGGATTGGCCTGATGGCTCTGGCAACCCCTTCGGTGAGATTGTCCGTGTGTTGGGTAAGCCAGGCGAGAACGACGTGGAAATGGCGAGTATCTTAGCGGCACATGAATATCCGATAGAGTTCCCAGAAGACGTTGAAAAAGAAGCGGATAGGATTCCTGTTACCATTAGCAAGGACGAAATCAAACGTCGTCGCGACTTCCGCAAGGTGTTCACCATCACCATTGACCCGGCCGATGCCAAGGACTTCGACGACGCCATTTCGTTGCAAAAACTACCCAACGGTCATTGGGAGGTAGGTGTCCACATCGCCGACGTGTCGTATTATGTGCAAAAAGGCTCTGCCATCGACAAGGAAGCCCTCGACCGTGGCACCTCCGTCTACCTCGTTGACCGTACCATTCCCATGTTACCCGAGAAACTCTGCAATAATGTCTGCTCCCTTCGTCCCAATGAAGAAAAACTGACTTTCAGTGTCGTGTTTGAGATGGACGATGAGGCTAAGATTTACGACAAATGGATTGGCAAGACCATCATTAAGTCATGCCGCCGTTACACGTACGAGGAAGTGCAGACCATGATAGAAGACGGTCCAGGTGACTACAAGGACGAAATCTTGACGTTCAACAGCTTGGCGACCAAATTGCGCGAAAAACGCATGGAAGCAGGTAGCATTAATTTCCACTCGGAAGAGGTGAAGTTCATCTTGGATGAGAACAAGAAGCCCATTGATACTTATGTTCGTGTGCAGAACGAGTCTCACGAATTAATCGAAGATTTCATGTTGTTGGCCAATCGCACTGTTGCGGAGACGTTTGGTCAACCTGAGAGCAAATGGAGCAACTACACCTTCGTCTACCGCATACACGATGAACCTAACCCTGAGAAACTCAACAAGTTCATGCTGTTGATTTCGCGCTTAGGCTATTCCATGAACCTCAGCAACCGAAGCACTTTGGTCAACTCGTACAACAAACTCTTTGAGGATGTAGAAGGCAAGGGCGAAAAGAATCTCATCCAGACCGTCGCCTTGCGTACCATGGCCAAAGCCGTCTACAGCACCGACAATATCGGACACTACGGCTTGGCCTTCGACTATTACACCCATTTCACCTCGCCCATCCGCCGTTATCCCGACTTGATGGTGCACCGATTAATAGAAAGGTATCTCATCGAAAGTCAAGGTTCGGTCAACAAGAAGGAATACGAGGAAATGTGCGTCCATGCCAGTGAAATGGAAAAACAAGCTGAGGAGATGGAGCGTCAATCCATTAAATACAAACAGGCTGAGTATCTGCAAGATAAGATCGGACAAGTGTTTGAAGGTCTGGTCTCAGGCGTCAGCAAATGGGGCTTGTTTGTGGAGCTGAAAGGCAACAAATGCGAGGGCTTGGTGCGCTATGAGGACCTTCCTGGCGACTATTATTATCTCGATGACGACAACTTCCGCGTTATCGGACAAGACACCGGTCGTGTCATCCAGCTGGGCGACGAGGTGCGCATCCGTGTGAAGGCCGTCGACCTCTTCAAGCACAAGATGGACTTTGAAATGCTGGCCGACACACTACCTCCAGCAAAGAAGTCAAAGCAGAAAAAGCGCTTGTATTAATAAAATATGTACTTTTGCACGATTAAAACTAAACGATATGAAAAAGAAAAACATCTTTTTAATGCTGACTTTAATGCTCATAACCGCAGCAGGTCTTATGAGTTGTGTAAAAACTTACAAAATCCAAGTACCCACAAACAATCTTTGGTTTAACTTGGAATCTAGTTCACAAACCTTTAATTTTACTGCCAATTGTGAGTGGACAATTACTAAAAATGACGATGCCGATTGGTACACTATCAGCACAATGAGTGGCAAAAACGATGGCTCACTAACTATCACTGTCGAAGCTTTGGAGGATGCAGATTTTCGTGGTTCCTCCTTTGTCATCAACTCGCCTGGTGGCCACGTCCATCGCACCGTCTTTGTCTCGCAAAATAAGTTGGATTTTGATGGCCTTTATAATAAGATATTTGGCGTGTCAAGTAGAGAGACTTGGAACACTGACTATTATGATCAGATGATTGAGGATTCGTACAAGCACAAGGTGTACGACCCTTACGACACTGCAACTGGTTATACCATGTTTTTCCTTGCCGACGGAACTGGGGTACAGATGGACCATCACAAAGACACAGCAGTGTATTATGTCTTCAACTATGAGTATAATCCCATCAATCAGATTCTTCATATAGAGTTCGAAACGGTTGACGATGCACCTGAAAACTACGCCCCACAAGTGCTGACAGCCAGCGATTCGCTGTTCCGTTTCATCCACGAATACAAAGAACACTGGTGGGAGCGCGCTGACATGCGCAAGATTGGTACCATCAATCCAGATGCCAGGGCTATCATTAAGCAAAAGGCCATAAAACGTAAAGGTGACGGGCCGATATTCATAGACTAATGTCGAAAAAACTAATCCGCTATATTTCCATTTACGGCATCGGCGTTTATCTGTTGGCACTGCTCGTCATCAGTGTAGTGTTTCGAGACCATGCCATGGAGTTGGAGTGGGTGCTGTGGGGAATAGGTGAGGTTTTATTCTTTTTTGTTTTTACCACCATTTTTTATCCCCGTTGGAAGAACGATGAGCCTAAGGTGTTTTGGCAAAAAGTGTTTTGGATAGCTTTGGCTATTCGGTTGCTTTATGTCGTTTTTTCTTATTATTATTTTTATAATCGCATAGGAGGTCCTTTTGAAGGTCCTGGCGATGAAATAGGATATTATACCAGGAGTGCCCTTCTGTCAAAGTACATTCGGAAAGGTGATTTCAGGTTCGTAATCGATTTTCTGAAGGGCTATTCACTGGGCTTTTCTGATCATGGTTATTTAATTTGGCTCACCTTTATTCATACCATATTTGGTCGCAAAGTCTGGGTGGCAAGGATATTCAAGGCCTTGATGAGTGCCTATTTGTGTATCGTGGTCCATAAGCTATCATCGAGGACTTTCGGAGAGCGTACGGGTCGTTTGGCCGCCGTGATGTGTGTGTTCATGCCTCTTTTTATACAGTTGACAGGGTCGCATACCAAGGAAATGGAGATGATATTTCTTTCCATCTTTGCCCTCGAACGCATGGATTACCTCATACGGAGCAAAAAATACACTTTATGGAATATCTTGTTTCCCATCTTGCTCATAGGCATGTCCTTTGGTTTCAGGACCGTTATAGGTATGTGCCTGATTTTCGCGTTTCTTGTTTTCGTCATCCTTTCTCCCAACCATTTAGTAAACAGAAAAGGCAAAATTATCGCTCTATCGACAACATTGGTCGTTTTCTTGGTTTTTCTTTTCACCGTGATTGGTAGCGAGATGAAAATCGTCTATATGTTGAATTTTAGCGGAACAGATTATTTGGCACGAAAATACGCGTCATTGGGGTTGAAATATAGCGAGTTGTCGAAAAGTAAGTATCTGTTTCCAGGTGCTTTTGTGTTGCCTTTGTCACCCATGGTGGACGTGGCCCCCGACCATAATAAGATGTTTCATGGCACCATGTTCATCAAAAACTTTTTGGCCTTTTTTGCGATGTTGTCTATAGTGATAGCCATAAGACAAAAAAAATGTCGTGATTTCAGTCTCATAGGAGCATACGAATTGTCCTATTTGGCCATAGTGGTTTTCACTTTTACTTCCAATTCGGAGCGATATCACCAGCCCGCCGTACCTTTAATATTAGTCATGGCTGCCTATGCAATGACGCACCTGAGACGTAAAGATTTGACGCTGTTCTATATATATTGTGGCCTTCTTTTCGTGGCTTTGTTTGCATGGAATTGGATAAAACTGGCAGCGCGAGGCATGGTGTGATTAAGAAAGTAAGAAATGGGAAACAAACTTCTCCGACATATTTCTACCATTGGCATTGGGCTATATCTGCTGGCTCTTATTGTTATCAGTGTGGCATTTCATGAACACGCTTTGCAGTTCAAATGGATATTGTGGGGAATAGGGGAAGTGCTGTTTTTCTTTGTGCTGACAGCCGTTTTCTATCCCCGGTGGAAAAACGACGACCCACAACATTTTTGGCGCAAGGTGTTTTGGACGGCATTAGCCATTCGGGCAGTGTATGCTTTTGTGATGTGCTACTATTATTTCTGGGAGACAGGAATCGCATTTGAGTATAACGCTGGCGATAGCCGTTGGTATCATGATACGGGTGTCTATTTATCAAGATGTGTGCGAAATGGTTATTTCTCATACGTTTTCAAGTATCTGAATGCCTATACTATGGGTTATTCTGACCATGGATATGTACTATGGTTGACTTTGCTTTACACTGTTTTTGGTCGTAGTTGGTTGATACCGAGGCTCCTCAAAGCAGTTATGAGTGCCTATCTCTGCATCACGGTTTGGAAATTAGGCTCGCGTACTTTAGGTGAGCGCACGGGTCGTTTGGCTGCCGTGATGTGTGTCTTCACCCCCATCTTGGTACAACTATGTGGACTGCACACCAAGGAAATGGAGATGATCTTCCTTTCTATCCTTGCTCTCGAGCGCATGGATTACCTCATCCGAAGCAAAAAATACACGTTTTGGAATATTCTATTCCCGATTTTACTCACAGGCTTGACTTTCGGCTTCCGCACCATCATTGGAATGTGCTTGATTTTTGCGTTCTTGGTCTTTGTGGTCTTATCTTCCCAAGATTTGGTGAGCAAAAAGGGCAAGATAATCACGATAACAGCCGTAATGGTCGTTTTTTTGGTCTTTTTGTTTTCTCCAGTGGGACGTGAGATGAGGATTATCTATCATCTGAACCTTAGCGAGGTGAATTTTCAATCGGAGAAATACGAATCTATGGGGATGAAACATAGTGCTTTAGCGCAAAATTGGGTTTTAGCTCCAGGAGCTTTTGTGTTGCCGTTGGCACCCATGGTTGAAACGTCGCCCGACCAAAATAAGATGATACACGGCAGCACCTATGTGATCAACTTCATCGCTTTCTTTGCCATGTTGGCTTTCGTCATCGTTTTCCGTCAGAAAAAGTGGCGCGATTTCAGCCTAATAGGAGCTTATGAATTATCGTATTTGGCCATCATCATGTTTTCGTTTGCCGCGAATGCAGAACGGTTCCATGAGCCGGCCGTGCCTTTAATCATGCTTTTCGCTGCCTACGCCATGACGCATCTACGTCGTAAGGAATTGAAAATCTTCTATGTATATTGCGGTGTGCTCTTCGTCGCTTTGGTCCTTTGGAACTGGCTAAAGCTTTCGGCACGAGGTCTGGTTTAAAAATTTTCAACGAAAAAACCTTGTAGTTGATAAAAAAGGTGTATCTTTGCAGCCGCAAAAGGTACCTTGCCCGAGTGGTTAGGGATCGGTCTGCAAAACCGGGGACGGCGGTTCGAGTCCGCCAGGTACCTCAAAAGCCTGCTGAGTTCGGCAGGCTTTTTTTGTTTTCTATGGTCGTAAATCATTTGGAATCCGTATTTTTGCAGCCTCAAATCAATGAAAAATGAAAGAAGTCAGAGTAAGATTTGCCCCCAGCCCCACAGGCCCATTACACATCGGGGGCGTGCGTACCGCATTATATAACTATTTGTTTGCCAAGAAGAACGGTGGCAAGATGATTCTCCGTATTGAGGATACCGACCAAACGCGTTTCGTGCCAGGTGCCGAGCAGTACATCGTGGAGTCGTTGGACTGGTGCGGCATCAAGTTCGATGAGAGCGACTATGTGGGTGGAGAGTTCGGTCCCTACAAACAAAGCAACCGCAAACACCTCTATAAACAATACAGCGACAAGTTGTTGGCCAAAGGCTGCGCCTATATTGCCTTTGACACCGCCGAGGAACTCGACAAATACCGCAAGGAAGCTGAAGCCAACAAGCAGACCTTTATCTACAACTGCCAAAGCCGTAAGCACTTGCGTAACAGCTTGACCATGAGCAAGGAAGAGGTTGATAAACTCATCGCTGATGGTGTGCCTTACACGGTGCGTTTCATGATTCCTGAAGACCGCGAGATTGTCATGCACGATCTCATCCGTGGCGAAGTGCACGTGCAGACCAACACCTTGGACGACAAGGTGCTGTTCAAGTCGGACGGCATGCCCACCTACCACTTGGCCAATATCGTTGATGACCATCTAATGCAAATCAGCCATGTCATCCGTGGCGAGGAGTGGCTACCCTCCATGCCTTTGCATGTTATGCTTTACGAGGCCTTCGGTTGGGAAGCTCCGCAGTTTGCCCACTTGCCCTTGCTACTCAAACCTGATGGTAACGGCAAATTGAGCAAGCGTGATGGTGACCGCCTTGGTTTCCCTGTGTTCCCGTTGTATTGGGTTGACCCGAAGACAGGCGAAACGGCTATGGGTTACAAGCAGTCGGGCTACTATCCAGAGGCTTTCATCAACATGCTGGCTTTGTTGGGCTGGAACCCGGGCACCGAGCAGGAAATCTTCACCATGGACGAACTCATTCAAGCCTTCTCACTCGAACGTTGCAGCAAGAGTGGCGCCAAGTTCAACGTGGAGAAGACCAAGTGGTTCAACCACGAGTGGCTCATGCGCAAATCAGACGAGGAAGTCGGCAAGGACTATCAAGCATGGCTGAAAGAGGAAAAGAACCTCGATGTGCCGCTTGACTTTGCTGTGAAAGTCGCTGGCTTGGTGAAAGATAGAGTCAACTTCGTGAAAGAGATCTGGGACCAGAGCTTCTTCTTCTTCGAGGCTCCGACCGAATACGACCCCGTGACGGTAAAGAAACGCTGGAAAGAGAACAGTGCCGAGACTATGCTCAAAGTGAAGGAAGTCATCAAGGGTATCGAGCCTTTCAATCTGGCCAACATCGATGAGATGCTCAACAATTGGATTACTTCCAACGAGTTGAACATGGGCCTGGTAATGAACGGCCTCCGCCTGATGGTGGTAGGTGCCGGCAAGGGCCCGCATATCGGCGAGATCCTTGAGCTTTTGGGCAAGGAAGAGACCCTCAAGCGCATCGACGCGGGCGTGAAAGCCTTAGGGTAATATGAAAAAAGCGTTCAAAATCCCGTTGATCGTCATAGGAGCCATTTTTGTTTTGCTCCTTTTGGTCAACTTTTTGGCTGGTCCGATAGCAAAAAACTATGTCCAAAAATACGACAAGGAACTGCTTGGCCGCGAGTTGAGCATCGGGAAATTGAGCACAAACATTTTTACAGGTAAGCTGAAAATCAAGGATTTGAGGCTTTATGAAGACGATGGCATTACTCCATTTGTCAGTTTTGAACGCTTTGAAACCAAAATCAGATGGCGTGACTTGTTCAACCATGGTTTGTGGGTAAAACAAGCCACGCTTTCGGGTTTGAATGTCAACTTGGAACAAAACCGCGACTGGTTCAATTTCAGCAGTTTGCTAGAACAATTTGCTGCTGATAGCATCAAGAAAGAATCATCAGGTTTTGGTGTGGTAATCAACGATATCCGTATTGAAAAGGGCGATATTCATTACGCTGATTTGGCTTTGGGTAGTGAGTTGCAATTGCGTGACATTGCCTTGAACATTCCCTCCATTGATTTATCGGAAATGAAAACCGATGTCGGACTCGACCTTTCTCTTTCCGATGACGCTATCTTGCACACAGACCTGCGACTTTCCGACAATGGCAAAAAGTATTTCATCGATTTGAAAATGAGTAATTTGGGAATGGAAGTCATTGAGCCTTATCTGCAACAGTATTATCCTGTGGATTTCCTGCAAGGTCTTGCCGATTTGGATTTGCAAGTGGAAGGTCTCACTGACCATGTCATGGATTTCAACATGAAAGGAAAGTTTATGCTCAATGAGATAGCTTTACAAGACACCCTAGGCAATCCTTTGGGTACCATAGACTCTGTTTTTGCCAAAATCAGCAATTTGCGTCTGAAGGATAAGAGAATAGACTTTGATTCTCTCTACATTTCAGGGTTGAATGCGGAATACATTGTCAAGGCAGACAGCACGTCTAATTTCGATTTGGTTTGGGACAGTTATTTCCATAGTGATTCAACCGAAATGGAACCTGGATTTGATACGATTCTGGTTGATACCGAGGAACATAAGTCGTGGCAGTTCAGCATTGCTGATTGGATTGTGGATCAGGCTAAAGTGGTGTATGAAAACAATACTTTACCAACGCTTTTTCATTATGAAATTTCAGATATTCATCTGACTTCCAGACATTTCTCTCGCGAAGGAAATAATGCCATCCTAATGCAGGCTGCGCTGAATAAATTCGGCAAGCTCCACCTCAACTGGCAAGGCAGTTTTCAAGGACGCGATAACCACAACCTCACACTTGTGCTGAGCAATGTAAAAGTCACTGATTTTACGCCATATACGGTACAATTTTTCGGTGTGCCAGTGAAAGATGGCACTTTATCATTCCGAAGCCAAAATGTCATTTCGGACGGAAGAATTAATGGCATCAACAAGTTGCAACTTGCAGGTACAAAATTGGGCGATAAGATAAAGCAATATCGTCCAAAATACGAAAAAGTGCCGTTGAAACTGGGGCTTTATCTCCTCGCTGACAAGCACAACAACGTCAATATCGACTTGCCTGTTTCAGGCCAACTGGATGACCCAGGTTTTTCCTATGGAAAGACCCTTGGCACCGTGTTCTCCAATCTTTTGATCAAGGTGGCAGCTTCACCATTTCGTTTGATGACAGACGAGGACAACAACCTGAAATACATACCTTTCGATCCCTTGCAGTTTGATTTCTCGCCCGAACAATATGTGATGATTGACAATGTGGCCGCCACCCTTCAAAGTCGCTCTGACCTTGGCATTGTTTTGGAGGAGCAAGTTCAGTATGAGGAAACGGTTAAACAATTGAGTATTATGCAGTTAAAGCGCGACTACTTCCTCTCAACGCATCCGGAGATGAAATCCTCCGACATCGACTTTTTGACCAACGAATCCATCCGTTCCATCAAGTTGACAGACAAGGGGTTGTGTGATTTTGCGGCAAAGTATTCCAAGAAGAAAAAACTGCATTCGGCCAAGGATGTGACTTCGGTAGCTTGTGAAATGTATCGTGACAAATCAGAAACTATTCTGCCCCGCATAATGGCGAGAAAGAATGAGGTATTAACTGATTATTTGCAGAATATCAAAGGTTTGTCTCCAGAACAAATCTCTGTGACAACCATTGATGCCAGTTTGATGAAATCCTTTGTGAAGCCCTCTCGATACGAGATGCATGTGTTTACTTATGAGGAAATGGAATAGTTTCAGCGGATTACCAAACGCTTAACGGAAACGCCTTTATCCGCAACTATGTTGATAATATAAATCCCTGAAAAATAGTTATTTGTATATAGTACAAACTTGTTTTCACCATTCAATTTCTTTGTTTCAATCTGTTGTCCCAAAGCATTGTAAACCGAGATGTACTGCAAGCCATCTTCGGCTAGAATGTTGACAGATTCCTTCGCTGGATTGGGATACATGGCCACATTGATTGTTTCATTTTCCTCAAGGCCATCATTATTGATACCTGCCAGGGTTGCCACCAATCCCAAATTTAACTCTGTGAAGCGTTTGGATTGATCCAAGTTGTTGACACTCAAACCCAAAATGTCGTTTCTGGAGTGAATAAAAGGTGAGCTGGCATGGACATCTTCAAAGGGATGTACAGCGGGATAGCCGTTGCGGTTGAACGAAGAATAATCGCTGTCGCCCCAAGCAAGCCACGCTTGTCGGATAGGCATTTCGGGGAAATAGACATGGCTGAAGTTGTAAACATAATCGGCAATGGTCGAGTCTTGCGTGGTGTACATCAGGTGGACGTGGATGTCGGAGCCTTCTTCCAAGTAACCGGTCATGTCCAAATTGAAATAGCCAACAATATCCATGTTTTGTGATGCGCAGTCGGCGGCATAAGCCGCACTGCCCAACAAGCCACATTCCTCGGCGCACCAGTTGGCAAAGATGATGGTACGGTCAAAGGTGTAGTTGCTCAACAGACGGGCGGTTTCCAAGATGCCCGCCACCCCTGAAGCATTGTCGTCGGCGCCAGGTGAACGAATGGTGTCGGGGTCGTAGCCGTCCCAAGAGTAGGAATCGTAGTGTGCACCACAAATCACAAACTCTTCTGGTGTTTTCGTACCCCATTTCATGGCCAGAATGTTATCCCCCGTCTCTGTAATGCTGAGGTTTTCAAGTTGGAAATCATGCTTGATGACCGTGTCGACGGGCAAGGTATTGTAATGTTCGTAGAGCCAGTCTTGTACCTCATATATGAAACGGCTGTCATAACGTCTTGTGTGGTAAGAACTTAGGTGTTCAATATAGGCCTTGATGTTATCCACCGAGACCGAATCCATCAAGGCGCGGATTTGTGGGTTTTCCTCCGTGATGACAGGATATTCATGTTCAAAAAGGTGCGGTGCCTGCGCAAAGGTCTTGATACCCAAAAGCAAAAACAAAGCAAGAATTAGTGTTTTTTTCATCATGATAACTTTTTTAAAAAAAATTCGGCGTTTCGACAGGCTCAACGACCTTAGCTTTTTAGGTCCCTGAGCCCGTCGAAGGGCCGGCTTGAATTTACAATCCTTTCACATGCGGTTTGCCCGCAATGAAATCTTTCAGATAAAACGGTTCAAAATAAGCCACATCGACAAAATCATGTTCCCTCAAAGCCTTGTCCGCCAACGGAAGCATAAAAGCCGCCGAGGGTTTGAATCCGTCAATGATGCTGATATTAGGTTGGTTTTCAAATACTTTCTTCAGTTTCGGAGCCCCATCGCCAAAGAGCCAAAGCCGATGCTCTTTCAACAATTCCTCAAAAGAATTTTCATCGATGACAAGGGCGGCGGTATCGTTGATTTTGTTCAAGTTGGCATCAAAAATGGCCGCATACACTTCCATTCTTCTGGCATCGATCATCGGGATAAGCAAGTCATTGTCGGTGATTTGGCTTCCAAGCTTGGCTTTCATGCCGTAAGCCATAGCTTCCAAGGTGTCGATGGCCATCAAGGGCAGGTTGGCGGCATAGCAGATGCCCTTTGCCGTACTCACGCCGATGCGCAGACCCGTATACGAGCCAGGACCTTTACTCACGGCCACGGCATCCAACTGCTTATAATCGATTTCAGCCACTTCCATCACCTCGCGGATGAAATTGGTAATTTTCTCGGAATGAGCATTTTGACCTTCCGTTTCACGCAAGGCAATCGTGCAGCAACTTTCGTTGAGTGCCACCGAGCAAACTGGTGTGGCCGTTTCCAAACAAAGTATCATTATTCAGCGGTTTTTATCGGGCAAAAATAAGTAAAAAAACAAATGTGAAAAGTTCAATAGTCCCCTTTTATTATTTTTAATAATTAAAGTTGTACTAATTGGAGAAAACCGTATATTTGCAAAATTAATTTGCCTTATTAGGCATTTTCATATATGGTTGAAATAGAGTTCGTTAAGAAAGTTTAATGGGACTTAGGAGGCGAAGCTGTGTAATGACGGAAACCAAGATTTTCATATCAAAAGCCACTCAACGCAACTGGGATAAGCTGAAAAACGGCCGTACTGACCGATTGACACGCCGTGCCAACAAGAGCCGTTCGCAGCGAATCATCACTCCGGAAGGCTATGTGATGGCGGCCAGTCTGCCCCGTTTCGTGGAAGAGTTGAGAGAGGCTTATTATCCCATTGACGACTTGATTTTCAGCCTTTGCGCTTTGTATGTGGAGCACAACAGGGTAAACGAAGCCAACAGACAACGATTCTTTGAGGAATACACGCAGTATCAGCGTATTGAACTTGAAGTGCCGCGTCAAATCTTGAAAAACCGACAGGATGATTGGATTGGTTTTGTCTATCAGTCGCTGACAGCGGAAGGTCATCGGATCTTGAAAGGGCTTTATTATACCAAGCCAGTGATTGTCAACGAGATGCTTTCCGACATTCGCATATTAAGCGGTGAGAAACTACTTGACCCCTGCTGCGGCAGTGGTATCTTCTTGCTGAAAGTCCAGCACGCCCAGATGGAGCAATTGTACGGCATTGACAACGACCCGCTCGCTGTGATGATTGCGAAAGCCAATCTGATGGTAAAATACAATGAATCACAGGTTTATCCTCAGATCTATCAGATGGACTTTCTGCTTCATGCCGCCTCAGCTTTGGGCGATTTGCGATTCGACTATATTGTCACCAATCCGCCTTGGGGTACCGAAAAAGGCAAGCTTCATGCTTCGGAAATCGTTCAGTCAAAGGAAAAAGCTTCGTTGTTCTTCACCGAGTCGTTCAAGTTTTTGAATCAGAATGGGATACAGCATTTTCTTTTGCCTTCGTCTGTACTGAAAATCAAGGTTCATGCCGATTTGCGTCGCTTTGTGACGCATGAGACGCGCATGGAAACCCTGAAATGCTACCGCGAGCGTTTCAAAGGCGTGTTTACAGACTTCGTCAGTCTGAAAGTCAGCAAGAAACCTATTTTTGGGAAACAGAATTATGTGGTGTATGGGGCGAACAACGAAGTATCGAGGAAAGAATTTGTTCCGAATGAGGACGACTTCTGTGCCATCCCGATGCTGAACGACCGCGACGAGGCTATCATGAGCAAAGTGGAACGTATGCGTCACGACGACCTTTCGCACAGCCTTTGGGCTTTGGGTATCATCACGGGCAACAATGCCAAAGTGCTGAAAGACCGACCGAGAAAAGGGTTGGAACCTATCTATACAGGTAAGGACATCAGCAAGTATAGCTTAAAGAAGGCAAGCCGTTACATCAAGTACAACCGCGGTGATTTTCAGCAATGTGCAAAGGATGAGTTCTATAGAGCGAAGGAAAAGCTGGTGTATAAATTTGTCTCCAGTCGTCTTTGTTTCACTTACGATGACAAGCAACGGCTGTTCCTCAACAGCGCTAACGTCCTCATCCCCGAAGTGGATGGTATGAGCGTAAAAACAGTATTGGCTTTCTTGAATTCTTCTTTGTTTAACTTTTTGTATGTTAAGCGGTTTAATGACCTTAAGATTTTGAAAGGCAATCTTTCAACCTTGCCGTTCCCGAAGATAACGCCAGAACAAGACAAACAGTTTTCAGTCCTTGTTGACCACGCCTTGTCTGGCGACAAAGAGGCTCCAAAAGAGATTGATGCTTTGATATTTTCATTGTATCAGCTTAACAAAGAAGAGATTAGCTTAATTTTGAATATATAATCCATGAACATCCTAGTCACCGGCGGAGCTGGTTTCATCGGCTCCCATACTTTGGTAGAACTATGTGCTGCAGGTCATGAGACCGTGGTCGTCGACAACCTCAGCAATGCCGATGCCAAATGCTTGAAACGCGTTGCGGAACTGACGGGAAAAGAAATCCCATTTTATGAAGTTGACATCCGCGACCGTGAAGGTCTTAACCGCGTGATGGAAGCTCATCATTTTGATGCTTGTATCCATTTCGCCGGACTGAAGGCCGTAGGCGAGAGCGTGGAAAAGCCGTGGGAATACTATGAAAACAACATTGGAGGAACGCTGACACTTCTTGATGTAATGCGCCAGCACGGCTGCAAAAACATCATTTTTTCTTCGTCAGCGACTGTCTATGGTGACCCGGCCATCATCCCCATCACGGAAGAATGCCCTAAAGGACATTGCACTAACCCATATGGTCAAACCAAAAGCATGCTCGAAGAAATCATGATGGACATGCAGAAGGCCGACAAGGCTTGGAATGTCGTGTTGTTGCGTTATTTTAACCCCATCGGTGCCCATCCAAGCGGTAGGATAGGGGAGAACCCCAACGGCATCCCGAACAATTTGATGCCCTATGTCACCCAGGTGGCCGTCGGCAAGCGTCCCGAACTGGGTGTTTTTGGCAACGATTATCCCACGCCTGATGGAACGGGTGTCCGCGACTATATCCATGTCGTTGACCTCGCCCGTGGGCATGTAGCAGCTCTGCAAGCCATCGAAAGGAATTGTGGTTGTGCGATATATAACCTCGGCACGGGACAAGGCTACTCGGTGCTGGATGTAGTGAAGACCTTCGAGAGGGTCAATGGCATAAAGATTCCATACAGCATCAAGCCACGCAGAGCAGGTGACATCGCCACTTGTTATTCCGATCCTGCCAAAGCAGAGCGTGAATTAGGCTGGAAAGCACAGTATGGCCTCGAAGAGATGTGCCGCGACTCGTGGAACTGGCAAAGAAATAATCCAAACGGATTCTGAAAAAATCATAAGACCATGTTCGTAGCAACTTATCCATCAGTTTTCAGACGAATCGGCATACGCTACGGTGCCGTTGTTAGTCCTTTTCCGTAATCTTGATTGAGGACAACTAGCATAGTCTGAACTTGATTAAGATAATAAAGGATTAATTAACCTATTGAAAAACAAATAAATATATTTAAATGGATAAAGTAACTATCATTGACTACGACCGGATTTACAAGAACTTCATCGACGAGAAGTACTTGCATGGTCACGACGAATACTACTACCGCAATCTACAGGTAAAGAAACCGAAAGATGGTTGGCGTCATCTCCATACCGATGAGATAGAACGTTTAGTAAAAAACAGCAACTCGGCTACCAACTGGGATGACATTTGGGTCACCGATGAATTCGATACGAATATGGTTCACAACAACCATTTCTTCGGCATGGTACGCATCGGTAGGATCAATCGTAAGGTATTGCAATATCACGATCTCCGTGTTCCTGTTGGTATTTCCAACAGTAGCATCATCTCGTGCGACATCGGTGACGATGTTGCCATCCATGACGTACATTACATGGCCAACTACATCATTGGCGACCGTAGCATCCTTTTCAACATCCAAGAAATTTCCACTACCGACCACTCCAAATTCGGCAACGGCACTATCAAGGAAGGCGAACCTGAGGATGTGCGTGTGTGGTTAGAGGTAATGAATGAAATCGGAACACGTCAGATACTACCCTTTGACGGCATGATTACCGCCGACGCCTATCTTTGGGCCAAATACACTGACGACACCAAATTGCAAGAGCGTCTCAAAGAAATCACTCAAGCCAGCGTCGACTTCCACCGTGGTTACTATGGCACCATAGGAGAGTCCTGTGTCATCAAAAACTGCTGGATTCTGAAAGATGCCAAGGTTGGACCACACTGCTATATCAAAGGCGCCAGCAAACTGAAAAATGTCACTATCAACTCTTCAGAAGAGGAGCCTTCTCAAATTGGTGAGGGCGTCATTTTGGTAAACGGCGTGACAGGTTACGGCTGCCGTATCTTCTATTCGGTGGTGGCCACGCGCTTTGTTTTGGGCGACAACTGCAATTTGAAATATGGTGCCCGTCTTATCCATTCTGTGTTGGGTGACAACTCCACCATCTCGTGCTGTGAGGTATTGAACAACTTGATCTTCCCCTCGCATGAACAGCACCACAACAACTCCTTCCTTATCTCCGCTTGTGTGATGGGTCAGAGCAATATGGCAGCTGGCGCCACCATGGGTTCCAACCATAACAGCCGTGCTACCGATGGAGAAATCGTGGCCTCACGTGGCTTTTGGCCAGGACTTTGTTCCAGCGTGAAGCACTCTTCGAAGTTCGCTTCATTCACCCTGCTCAGCAAGGCTGACTATCCCAGCGAACTCAACATTATGTTGCCGTTCTGCTTGGTCAACAATAATGTTGCCAAAGATGAATTGGAAGTTATGCCCGCTTATTGGTGGATGTACAATATGTACGCCATCGCGCGTAATACCTCAAAATACCTGAAACGAGACAAACGCAAACGCAAGATTCAGAACATTGAGTTTGAGACTCTTGCGCCTGATACCGTTGAAGAAATCATCGAAGGCCGAAAACTGCTTGAAGTTTGGGTGGCCAAAGCCTACCTTCGCAGCAAAGGTGAAGATCCTGAGCATTACGAATACTACGACCTGCGTGAGTGCGGAAAGAATCTTCTTGACAACGAACCCGATACAGTGAAATCGTTGGATGTCTTCGGTGAACACATGGAGAAAGGTAAGCGTAAGGTGTACATCCTCAAGCCTTTGGAAGCTTATCATGCCTACGGGGATATGATAGTTTATTACGCTGTTTCGACCTTGATGCATTACCTTGAAGCTCATCCTGAGACCGACATGGAACATATTGTGAATCAAATGCGAGGAAAGCGTCTCCGCAAATGGATCAATCTTGGTGGACAGACCATGCCTGAAGATGATGTCGACCAGTTGCGTGCCGACATTCGCAATGGCGTGCTCAACACATGGGAAGAAATCCATCATCGATACGATAAACTGTGGGAGGACTATCAAGCAGAAAAGCTGCGTCATGCCTACTTCTCGTTGATGTTCCTTTACAAGGACGAGACGGATGTGCTGACTGAAGAGATGTGGCACGAAAACTTGGACAAGGCCATCCACATCCAACATTTCATCTGCGATCAGGTGTATGAGAGCCGCAAGAAAGACTACGACAATGAGTTCCGCAACGCCACCTTCCGTAACGAAGACGAAAAGATTGCCGTCATCGGCAAGATTGACGATGTGTCGTTTGTCAAACAAATCCGCAAGGAAACCGAAGAATACATCGCCTTAATTCAGAAATATAAAAATACCCATTAACTATCCATTGTCAATTATCAATTATCAATTATACTACCATGAGAGTCATTATCGAAAAAAACTACGATGCTATGTCGCGTTGGGCAGCCAACCATATCGTTGAACGCATCAACGCTTTTAAGCCCACAGCAAAGAAACCTTTCATTCTTGGTCTTCCTACGGGTTCCACCCCAATAGGCACCTATAAGGAACTGATACGCCTTTACAAGAAGGGACAAGTCTCTTTCAAAAACGTGGTTACTTTCAATATGGACGAATACGTCAAAATTCCGGAAAACCACCCCGAGAGCTACCACAGCTTCATGTGGAACAACTTTTTCAAACACATCGATATCAAGAAAGAGAACGTCAATATCCTCAACGGCAATGCCAAGGATTTGGAGAAAGAGTGTGCCGACTACGAAGCCAAAATCAAGAGCTATGGTGGCATCGACCTCTTCATGGGTGGCATCGGTCCTGATGGTCATATTGCCTTCAACGAGCCCGGTAGCTCCTTGACTTCACGCACTCGTGTGAAGACCCTCACCACCGATACTATTATCGCCAACTCACGTTTCTTCGAGAACGATATTAATAAGGTACCGAAGACAGCTCTCACCGTAGGTGTGGGCACGGTCATGGACAGTCGTGAAGTGATGATTTTAGCCAATGGCCACAACAAGGCCCGCGCGTTGGCTCATGCCATTGAAGGTGCTGTAAGCCAGATGTGGACCGTCAGTGTGCTGCAAATGCACCCCAAAGGCATCATCGTCTGCGACGATGCCGCCTGTGATGAAATGACATACGGTACCGTCAAGTATTTTAAGGATATTGAGAAAAACAACCTATAATGAAGAATTTCGCCATCATCGGCGTGGGCGGCTATATCGCCCCACGTCATCTTAAAGCCATTAAAGACACGGGTAATACCCTTGTTTCCGCCTACGACAAAAGTGACAGCGTAGGCATTATGGACAGCTATTTCCCTAAGGCAGCCTTCTTTACCGAGCAGGAGCTCTTCGACCGTCACAATACCAAGCTGCGCGACAGCGGCACCAATATAGATTTTGTGAGCATCTGCACACCTAATTACTTGCACGACGCTCACACGCGCTATGGCCTGCGCCTTGGTGCTGATGTCATTTGTGAGAAGCCACTTGTACTTAATCCATGGAATATAGATGCTTTACAAAAGGTTGAGGAACGTCAGGGCCATAAGGCTTATACTATTCTTCAACTTCGTTTGCACGACAAGATTGTTGCTTTGAAGAAAAAAGTCGAGGAAGGTCCTAAAGACAAGATATATGATGTTGATTTGACCTATATCACTTCGCGAGGTAACTGGTATTATGCCTCTTGGAAGGGTGACATCAACAAAAGCGGTGGCATCGCCACCAACATCGGTGTGCACTTCTACGACATGCTGAGCTGGATTTTCGGTGATGTGAAGAAAAATGTTGTCCATGTAGCTTCGCACGACCGAGTGGCAGGTTATCTGGAATTGGAAAAGGCACGTGTGCGCTATTTCTTAAGCATCAATTCCGATACACTGCCCCCCAATGCTGTAGAAGGGGAGAAACGCACTTATCGCACTATTATGATTGATGGTGACGAGTTTGAGTTCAGCCAAGGCTTTACAGAGTTGCACACCAAGAGTTATGAAGAAATTCTTGCTGGTCGTGGCTTTGGTATTGAGGAAGCTCGCCGTTGCATCAACATTGTGTATGAAATCCGTAATGCAAAACCAGTTGGCCTTACTGGTGACTACCATCCCATGGCCAAATTGCCGCTGAGCGGACATCCTTTCGGATGGAAATAAAATGAAAATCAAAAATATATGAAAGACACAAAAATTTGTGTGATAGGCCTGGGTTATGTAGGCCTTCCGTTAGCCCGATTGTTTTCCACGAAGTTCGAGACCATCGGTTTCGACATGAACCAGCGTCGTGTGGATGCCCTGATGACGGGTCACGACGCTACCCTTGAAGTCAGTGACGAGCTGCTTCAGGATGCCATCAAGAACCATGGCTTCCGTTGCACCACCAACCTTGAGGAAATCAAGAAGTGCAACTTCTATGTAGTGGCCGTGCCTACCCCCGTCGACCGCGACAACCGCGCCGATCTGCGCCCGCTTTGGGGTGCTTCCGAAACAGTCGGCAAGGTCATCAGCAAAGGTGATGTGGTGGTGTATGAAAGCACCGTTTATACTGGCGTGACCGAAGAGGAATGCCTGCCCGTGG
>JAEEGH010003194.1_pt1 | contig 43490 bp, 32 predicted proteins | sample 9134181 | NCBI WGS metagenome assembly JAEEGH01 (sample SAMN16246544, study PRJNA631951) | gut metagenome | biome: gut microbiome; feature: rumen; material: DP-attached | host: Bos | place: Iran: Karaj | collected 2018-10 | reverse complement strand
CTCACCGAATTCACGATCCGCTACTTCCAGCAGCTCAAACGCAAGTACGGCGCCCGTTTCCCGCGCAAGACCGAAATCTCGACCTTCGAGAACATCCAGGCCGAGAAGGTCATTACCCTCAACGCCAAGCTCTACGCCAACAAGGCCGACGGCTTCGTGGGTACCGATCCCAAGAAGATCGACGGGGCGGAATACCTCTGCGACTGCTCGGACATCGCCGAGATCGTGGTCTTCATGAAGAACGGCAAATACGTGGTGACCAAGGTGAAGGACAAGGCCTTCATCGGCAAGGACATCATCCACGCGGCCGTGTTCAACCGCAAGGACGAGCGCACGGTCTACAACGTGGTGTACCGCGACGGCAAGCCGGGCGGCGTGTATTACGCCAAGCGCTTCGCCATCACCGGCATCACGCGCGACAAGGAATACGACCTGACGCAGGGCAAGCCCGGTTCCACGGTGCTCTGGTTCACGGCCAACAGCAACGGCGAAGCCGAGGTGCTGCGCGTGCAGTACCGGCCCCGACCCAAGCTCAAGAAGCTGGTCGAGGAGTTCGATTTCGCGAAGCTGGCCATCAAGGGGCGCGCCTCGCGCGGCAACGTGGTGACCGCCAAGAATTCCATCCACCGCATCACGCTCAAGGCCAAGGGCGTTTCCACGCTCGCCGGCAAGCAGATCTGGCTCGACGAAGACATCGTCCGCCTCAACGACGCCGGCCGCGGCCGCTATCTGGGCGAATTCTCCGACGGCGACCTGATCCTCGTGCTGTGCAAGGACGGTACCTACTACACCACCGGCTTCGACCTGAGCACCCATTTCCAGGGCGACCTGATGCGCGTGGAGAAGTTCGATCCCGAAAAGACCTTCTCGGCCCTGTACTACGACGGGCCCGCGAAAGCGTACTACATCAAGCGCTTCAGCTTCGAACCCAACGCCGGCATCGCCGTGCCGTTCATCGCGGAGGGCAAAGGATCCAAGCTACTGGGCCTGAGCGAAGACCGCTGGCCCCAGCTGGAGGTGACGTTCAAGGGCAAGAGTGCGGGCAAGGAGCCCGAGCGGATCGACGTGGAGCAGTTCATCGGCAAGAAGGGCTTCCGCGCCAAAGGCAAGAAAGTCTCCTCGCTGGAGGTCAAGTCCGTGCAGTTCATCGAGCCGCTGGTGAAAGAAGAGCCCGAAGAAGAGGAACCCGATCTTCCGGAAGAGCCCGACACCCCGGACGAACCCGACACCCCGACCGTCCCCGACATCGGCACCGACACGCCCGCCGAGCCGAACTGGTCGAACCCCGACGAACCGACGCTGTTCTGATGATCGTTGCACTGACAGGATTCATGGCGAGCGGGAAGACGACGTTCGGCCGGGCGGCGGCGGAGCGGCTCGGGTGGGATTTCGTGGATCTCGACGCGTTGATTGCGACACGCTACGGGACGCCGGCGGAGATTTTCGCGGAGGGCGGCGAGGGGCGTTTTCGCGAGATTGAATCGCAGCTGCTCGACGAGGCGCTGGCGGCGGAGGACCATACCGTGCTGGCGCTCGGCGGCGGCACGGTGCTCCGCGCGGAGAACCTGCGGCGCATCAAGGCCGGCGCCGTCATCATCTGGCTCGACACCGCGTTCGACATCATCCTGCAGGAAATCGGCAACGCCGAACGGCCGCTTGTCAAGGGCAAGCCGGTCGAGGCCATCCGCGCGTTATACGATGAGCGGCGGCCGCTCTACGCAGCCGCCGCCGACATCGTCTTTCCGATCACGTCGACCGACTATGACCGGGTCATTTGTCAGTTGGCCGACAAAATCTCCGAAACCGTCTCATAGATCTGATCGCCCCGCAATCCGCGCTTGAGGATGGTTCCGTCGGGCGCGAAGAGAATCAGGTGGGGAATCGCATTGACGCCGTACAGCGCACTCGGAATCTTCTGCGCATCAAGAATCTGGTGCCAGGGCATATCGAGCCTGGCCAGTGCAGCGACAGTGTCGTCGCGTTTGTCGCTGACTGCGACGCTCACCACGTCGAAGCGGTCGCCCGCAAAGGCTTCCCAAGTTTTCTTGATATACGGCATCTCCGCCTTGCAGGGGCCGCACCACGAGGCCCAGTGGTCGAGCAGGATGTACTTGCCCTGTCCCACATAGTCGGAGAGCTTCACATCCGTGCCGTCGGGATTGCCGCCGACGACCGTGTAGTCCGTGAACATCCGGCCCGGAGCGGTCTGGTTCTGCAGCTCAATGGCATCGTAAGCCTTGCGCACCAGATAGAAATCGCGGACCCGGTTGGTCACCGTTTGCCGGTAGAGTGCCAGGAAGGCGGACGTATCGGCGTGGGCGAGATCTTCGAGGGCCACGGCACCCAGGAGATTGTCGGGGTTGGCCTTGACGATCGAATCTGTCAATGCGGCCTTCTCGGCCCGCTGGTCACGCTTGTACGCGTAAAAGCGTTTGTGGAAGGCGTTGTAAGCGTTGACCATCGGCGTGCCGTCGGTAGTCCGCTCGTCGATGTCGGCCGTCACGGTGCCCGGCTCCAGGATGAGGGAGACCCGCGTCTTTTCGCGGCCCACATAGACGAAGCAAGGCTCTTTCACATCGCCTGTAAAGGAGAACCTGCCGTCCTGAACCGACGTCACGGAAAGCGTGTCGCCACGGTCCAGGTCAATCAGATAGACCTCCGTCCCGTCATCGGTCGTGAAGATGCCGTCGATGGTATAGGCCGTCTTGCCACAGGAAACCAGCGCGGCAGTGAGAACCAGCAAAAACAGGATTCTTTTCATCGCTTAGCGGAATAAGTCGCCGACATAATTATACAAAGCATTGCTCTCGCCGACGAACTGCCTGGCGATCCGGCCGTCCGGACCGATGAGGATTTTCGTGGGATAACCCGTCACGCCATAGAGCGCCGACACGTCCACGTCGCCGTCGTTGATTACGTGGAGCCAGGGCATGCTGTAGCGGGCAAGGGCGCCCAGCCATTGCTCCTTCGTTTCATCGCAGTCGATGCCCAGGATATTGAGCCGGTCGCCGTATCGGGCGTACATCTGCTGCATCTGCGGCAAGCCCGTAATGCAGTTGGGGCACCAGCTGCCCCAGAAGTCGAGGAGAAAATACCTTCCATCCTGTATCGAAGAAAAGGCCAGCGATCTGCCGTTCGGTGCCGGCAAGGAGAAGTCCGGTGCCTTCGCTCCAGGATAGATCCGGGAGCCGGCCGTTTCCAGGTTCCGCCGGGCTTCCAGGACTTTCATCTGCACGGCAATCAGGGGCTTCATCACGCCGTCCTTCACCGACGGATCGAGCAGGTTCAGCGCTTCCGGCGCCCGGTCGAGGCAGTCGCCGATGACCGTGGCCGAGAAGAGCGAGGACGGATGCTCCCGCACGAAGGAAAGGGCCGCCTCGGCGATCTGCTCGTCATTCTTGCCCAGCGGGGCGATCAATTCCTCATAGGCGGCCTGGTCCTGATAGAACTGCGATCCCGTGATCGTATAGTTGTCGAACGAGCCTGAAATGATGGCGTGCTCCCCCGGAACGGTCATCAGACGGACGAACTTTCCAGTCTGGAGGCCTTGCCGGGCCAGGTCGGTGATGAGGATCGTAACCGGCTTGTCGTAATCGACGTCGAAGGCGAAAGCGCCGGCGAGGCAGTCAAGCGTATCTACGCGCTCCGTTCCGCCATTGCCAAGCTGGACGACGGCCAACTGGCTGGCGCCGCCTTCCAGAACGCCGGAGACTTGATACTTCGAACAGGCCGTCATTCCGAGCACGGCCACCAGGCAGAAGATGAATTGGATCCGGGTCATATCCGTAGAACTGTTATTGGAACATCTCGGTCATCGGACGGCCGCGCCATTCTTTCGGAATCTGCAGGCCGAGCGCATAGGCCAGCGTGGCCGGCAGGTCGTACTGCATCATCGGATAATCCAGGACGTAGCCTTTGCGGATGTTCTTTCCGAAGAGGATGAAGGGCGTCTCGAGATGCAGCATCTGGAGTTGTCCGTGCCCTTTGTCGGAGCCGCCGTGGTCAGAAGAGAACACGAAGATCGTGTCATCGTAAATGCCGGCATCCTTGCAGGCCTGCATGATGATGCCGACCATGCGGTCGGTATCTTCCAGACAGTCGTAGTAGCCGGGCGTATCCCAACCGTCACGATGGCCGACTTCGTCGACGTCGCCGATGTAGAAGGTAAAGAAGGTCGGTTTCTTCTCCAGGATATATTTCACCCCATGTTCCCGGGTATATTTTTCCAGCGTGTAGTTGTCCGGATTGTGATAACCCGGATCATACAGGTGGTAGTTGAGAACCGCCGTGTCGAGCAGCGGGCCGACGCCGTCCCAGTTATATACGCAGCCTGACTCGGAATCGGGACGCTGTTCGCGCAGCAGCGTATAGACGGTCGGCGGCATCCCGCGGCCATTGTCCAGGACAGCCGGAATCTCGGGCTTGGAGGAGTTCCAATGCCCATACCCGTGCTGCTCCGTCGGCAACCCGTTGAAAATCGTGGCCCAGTTGATGGCCGATGAAGACGGCATCACGGAGCGTTTTCCCAGGGTATAGCTCCCCTGCTCCATCATCATCTTGACATTCGGCATCCGTGCCAGCAGCGCAGGATCCTTGAAAGCCGGCGTCGACACGCCGTCAACACCGATAAAAATGACATGTCCGGCCTTCGGCCGTGTCTGATCGGTGCAGGCGCAGCAGGCAGCCAGCACCGCCAGGATAATCATAAGAAATCTTTTCATAGCAATTTCGGGGCTTTCCACAAATTTAGCAAAAAGACCCGATTCCGGCAAACAATCCGGGACTAGAAGAGTTCTTTCTCCTTGATGTCTTTGACGCGGAGCTGGATGTTGGCGATGCCGCGGTAGTAGTTCTCGGCGATGGAGTAGCAGATGTCCACCGGGTTGCCGGCCTGCATGTGTTCAAAGTGCTCGGAAAGGTTGAAGGCGATGGCCGAGATGTGGTGGTAAGGTTCGTCTTCCTGGATGAGTTCGAGTTTGAGGTGCTTGAGGTCGCCGTGCTCGGCGCTTCCGACTTTGCGGCCGTTGCCGTTGTCGTACACGTTTTCGGTGATGAACACGGGCGACTGGTTGCCGGGGCCGAAGGGCTGGAACTGCTTGAGCAGGCGGAAGAACTTGGGCGTAATTTGGTTGAAGTCGAGATACGAGTCGATGTCCACCGTCGGCGTCATCACCACGTTCTTGATCTTGGCCGCGACGGTGGCTTCAAACCGCTCGCAGAATTCGTTGAAGTGCTCTTCCTTGATGGTCAGGCCGGCCGCATACATGTGACCGCCGAAATTCTCCAGCAAGTCGGCGCAGCTCTCGATGGCGTCATACAAGTCGAAACCGGCAATGGAACGGGCGCTGCCCGTGATGAAGCCATTCGACTTGGTCATGACGATGGTCGGCCGGTAGTAGGCTTCCACCAGGCGGGAGGCCACGATGCCGACCACGCCTTTGTGCCAGGATGGATTATAGACGATCGTCGATTTCCGCGAAGCGAAATCGGGCATTTGCTGCACCATGCGGAGAGCCTCGTCAGTAATCTCACGGTCGATTTTCTTGCGGTCGTTGTTGTGGTCGTTGATTTCACCGCCGATTTTCATCGCTTCCTGGTCATCGCGGGCCGTAAGCATGTCCACGGCCGTCCGGCCGCTTTCCATGCGCCCGGCCGCATTGATGCGCGGGCCGATCTTGAAGACAATCTCGTCGATGGTGATGCGGTGCTTCTCCAGGCCGGAGAGTTTGATGATGGGTACCAGTCCCTTGCGCGGATTCTCGTTGAGCTGCTTGAGGCCATAGTAAGCCAGGACGCGGTTCTCGCCCGTCACGGATACCAGGTCGGAGGCGATGCTCACGACCAGCAGGTCGAGCAGTGACTGATACTGCTCGAACGGAATTCCGTGCCGCGAAGCATAGGCCTGGACCAACTTGAATCCCACACCACAGCCCGACAGGTCATCGAATGGGTAGGTGCAGTCTTCCCGCTTGGGATCGAGCACCGCCACGGCGGGCGGAAGCTCTACATCGGGCAGGTGGTGGTCGCAGATGATGGTGTCAATCCCTGCCTTCTTGGCATATTTGACTTTCTCGACGGCCTTGATGCCGCAGTCGAGCGTGATCAGCAGCGTGCATCCGTGCGCTTTGGCCGTATCAATTCCCTTGTAGGAAACGCCATACCCCTCGTCGTAGCGGTCGGGTATATAATATTCTATGTTGGGATTGAACTGCCGGAAGAACGAATAGACAAGCGATACCGCCGTGGTTCCGTCGACGTCGTAATCGCCGTATACCAAAATCCGCTCCTTGTCACGGATTGCCTGGTCCATGCGCTCGACCGCTTTGTCCATATCTTTCATCAGGAACGGATCGTGCAGCATGCTCAGGTCGGGACGGAAGAATTCACGGGCTTTGGCAAAAGTATCGATGCCGCGCTGGACGAGCAAGTTGGCCAACACCTGGTCGATCCCCAGCTCCTGTGCGAGCTGGCGGACGGATGCGGGATTTCCCTGCTCCTTGACGACCCATTTCTTCTCGATACCCATAAAAACACTTGCTCAGTTTGCAAAGATAACAAAAATGTCGGGGTTTCCGCAAAAAAAATGCTATCTTTGTAAATTCAACGAAAATTTGTGCAAAATGGAAATAACAGATCTCAACGAACAGGAACTGAACCGCCGCGCCTCGCTGCAGAAAATCCAGGAACTGGGCATCAACCCCTACCCGGCAGCCGAGTTTCCCGTCAATGCCACGACGCAGGAAATCAAGGCAGGTTACGATCCTGAGAAAGGGAACTTCAACGATATCACGATCGCCGGCCGCATGATGAGCCGCCGCATCATGGGCGCCGCCTCCTTCATCGAACTGCAGGATGACTGCGGGCGCATCCAGGTCTATGTCAAGCGTGACGAGATCTGCCCCGGTGAAGACAAGACGATGTACAACACCGTCTTCAAGAAACTGCTCGACATCGGCGACATCATCGGCATCGAAGGCTATGCGTTCATCACGCAGACGGGCGCTCTCTCCATCCATGCCCGGAAGCTGACCGTGCTCAGCAAATCGCTCCGCGTGCTCCCGATCGTCAAGACGGACGCCGACGGCACCGTCCACGACGGTTTCTCCGATCCCGAACTCCGCTACCGGATGCGCTACGTCGACCTGATCGTCAATCCGCAAGTGAAAGAGATCTTCGAGAAACGGACGAAGATCATCGGCACGATGCGTGAATACTTCAACGAACACGGCTATCTCGAAGTGGAGACCCCGATCCTCCAGTCGATTCCCGGCGGCGCGACGGCCCGTCCGTTCATCACCCACCACAATACCCTCGACATCCCGCTCTACATGCGCATCGCCAACGAACTCTACCTGAAACGGCTTATCGTGGGCGGCTTCAAGGGCGTGTATGAATTCGCCAAGGACTTCCGCAACGAAGGCATGGACCGCACCCACAACCCCGAGTTCACCTGCATGGAGATCTACGTGGCCTACAAGGACTACAAGTGGATGATGAAATTCGTCGAGACGATGATCGAGCGGATCGCCCTGGCCATCAACGGCAAGACGAAATTCGAAGTCTGGGGCAACGAAATCGAGTTCAAAGCCCCGTACCGCAAGCTCCCGATGCTCGACGCCATCAAGGAATACGCTGGCGTGGACATCGCCGGCATGGACGAAGCCCAACTGCGCGAAACCTGCCAGAAACTCAACGTCCCGATCAAGCCCGAAATGGGCAAGGGCAAGTTGATCGACGCCATCTTCGGCGAATATTGCGAGAAGAATCTGGTCCAGCCTACCTTCATCATCGACTATCCGGTGGAGATGAGTCCGCTGACCAAGCGTCACCGCACGAATCCCGACCTCACGGAACGTTTTGAACTCTTCGTCAACGGCAAGGAGCTGGCCAATGCCTACAGCGAGCTCAACGACCCGATCGACCAGCTGGAACGTTTCAACGACCAGGTGCGCCTGAAAGACGCCGGCGACGACGAAGCCATGTACATTGACATGGACTTCGTGCGGGCACTCGAATACGGCATGCCGCCAACGTCCGGTCTGGGCATGGGCATCGACCGCCTGACGATGATGATGACCAATTCCTCCACCATCCAGGACGTCCTCTTCTTCCCGCAGATGCGGCCCGAAAAGAGTGCCCCGAAGGAGGAAAAGCCTGAATAAGTCCATGGCGGAGATCCTCTCCTCCCCGCAGAATCCCAAGATCAAGGAGCTCCTGGCCCTTGAGAAAGAATCCCGCGAGCGGAAAGCCCGCGGGCTCTTTGTCGTGGAGGGGCGGCGCGAATTCGAGCGCGCCGTAGCGGCGGGATTCGAACCCGTGACCGTTTTCGTCCGCGAAGGCGAGGCGGAAGCGGCTTCGGCGGATTTCGTGGTCACCAGCCGCCTCTATGAGAAAATCGCCTATCGCGGCGGCACAGAAGGCATCGTAGCCATCCTGAAAGCCCGGAAAACAAGCCTCGCGCAGCTGCATCTTTCCCCGACGCCGCTCATCCTGGTCCTGGAAAGTGTGGAAAAACCCGGTAACCTGGGCGCCGTACTCCGCAGCGCCGACGCTGCGGGTGTCGATGCCGTCCTCGTCTGCGATCCGCTGACCGACCTCTACAATCCCAACCTGGTCCGGGCCAGTCTCGGCGCCGTCTTTTCGGTGCCGGTCGTCGCCTGCACGTCGGAAGCGGCCTGCGCCTGGCTGAAAGCCCATGGCATCGCCATCCTGACGGCCCAGCTGCAAGACTCGGAACGCTATTATGAAACCGACATGGTCCGCCCGACGGCCCTCGTCTTCGGCACCGAGGACAAGGGGCTTTCCGATTTCTGGCGGGAGCAGGCCGACGCCCATATCCGCATTCCCATGGCCGGCATGATGGATTCCCTCAATGTTTCCGTTTCCGCGGCCGTCCTCGCCTTCGAGGCTGTCCGCCAGCGCAACCTGAAAAACCTGCAACGATGAAATACGGTCTGATCGGTTTCCCGATTTCCCACAGTTCCAGTCCCAGCCTGTTCCGGGCCGCCTACCCCGACAGGCCCGACCTGACCTACGACTTGATCGAAGAAGAAGATTTTGAACGGGCCTATGCCCGATTCCTGGCGCACTACGACGCCGTCAACGTGACAGCACCTTTCAAGGGTGAGGCTTTCCGAAAAGTGGACGTGACCGACACGATTGCGCGGGAATTGCGGGCTGTCAACATCCTCAAGAAGAAAGACGGCAAGATTTACGGATACAATTCCGACTTCTGGGCGCTGCAGAAACTGCTGGCTCCCTATGTGAGCCGGGAACGACGGCCGCGGGTCCTGGTAATCGGCTGCGGCGGAGCCGCCAAGGCAGCCGCGCTGGCAGCGCTCAAGCTGCGCATGGCAGTCATGGTAGCCAACCGCGACTTCAGGAAGGCGCGGGAGTTCTGCTTTACCGGCGGCGGGATGATTCCGCTCAAACTGGAACAGGCTGCCGCACAGGCAGCCGGAGCAGACATTCTCATCTATGGTCTGCCCGTCCGTATCGACCTGGTTGACAATCTTCCCTTGGAAGGCCGCGTAGTCGTGGAAGCCAACTACAAGGATCCCTGCCTGGATCAAAGGTGCACCGAAGCAGGTGCCACCTACCTCTCGGGCATGGACTGGCTCCGGGAGCAGGCGCTCTCCGGATACCGGCTGATGACCGGCCTGGATCCTGACGAAGCGCGTGTCAGGGCCTGCGGTGCCCAATAAGCATACATCAATCTATGATCACTACTTTCAGTATCCTGCTTTTTTTTCATGGCAGTCCTGTCCGCATTTCTGGGCTGGCGGCTGCTGCGTCAAAAAAATGAAATAAACGAATTACTCGAACTGATCTCGTTCGACCGCGAGCGCATGGTTCCGGCCATCCACAGCCTGGTGGAACTGTTGTCGGAGATTGCCAATGCGGCGGCCCGCAGCGGAGACAGCGAGTACCTGCTGGCCAAGCGGCTCGACCTCATCCTCTCTTCCACGCGCGGCGAGGGGCGCACCATCAAAGATCATTTCCTGAACGTGGCCGACCTCTACGAGTCCGGCCTGCTGACCCATCTGGCGCAATTGTATCCCGAATTGAACCGGGGTGAGATCGGATTGTGCGGCATGATCATGCTCGATCTCGAGCCTGCCTGTATCAGCCGGATTCTCGGCTATGAACATGTCCAGACGTTCTACAACAAGCGGACGGTCATCCGCAAGAAACTGCATCTTGACCAGGATGAATCGCTCGAAGGATTTCTCAGCGGGCAAGTATCACAACTGAAACTGAAAAACGACCTGTACTTCCGCCATCTGAAGCAAAAGTACTGATTCTGAGGGGCACCGCTTCCGCCGTGTCCGACCGGTCACGAACCGCACCGGCAGGACCCCTGGCACACCGGGCGCGGCGGAAGGGTTCCCCTGTTTCATTTTTTATTTGCGAATCTTGGAGAAACTCCGTACATTTAGCGAAAATTAGGTACTATGGCACTGAATAAAGTTTTACTCATTGGAAATGTAGGGAAAGATCCTGAAATCAGACATCTGCAGGGCGGCGCATCGGTCGCCACCATCACGCTGGCCACCAGCGAACGATACAGGGACCGGAACGGAGAATCGCGGGAATTGACGGAGTGGCACACCATCATTGCCTGGCGCCAACTGGCCGATCTGGCGGAAAACTACATCCGCAAGGGCAGCCAGATCTACGTGGAAGGCAAAATCCGCAGCCGCAGCTGGGACGACCAGAACGGCCAGAAACGTTATGTGACCGAAATCCAGGCCGACGCGATCCAACTCCTCGGCCGCCGCAGCGACAACCCGGCCGCGAACCAACAGCAGGCTCAGCCGCAGAACTATGGTCAACCCGCCTATGGTCAACCGAACTATGGCGGCGGCTACAACGCCCCTGCCCAGCCGCAGCAGCAACCGCCGCAGCAACAGTTCCAGCCCCATCAGCCCACAACCCCGATCGTCAACCCTGCCGACCTGACCGACGACGGCCCTGACGACCTGCCGTTCTGATCTTGCTGTCAAAACAAGAAGAAAGCCGTCCGGATGGGCGGCTTTCTTCTTGTTTACAAACAGCTTGCTACGCGACCTCCTTCGAAGGCCGGTCGATCTTGAGTTCGGGGTGCTTCTTCGAGTTGAAGAAGAGGCAGACCGCGACGGTGATGGCGACGATGCCCAGGGAGACGAAAATGAACTCGGAGTGGACGGCGGCTGCTTTGTCCAGAATCTCAGCCGTTGAGGCGTCGAGGCCTTCCTTCTTGTCGGCATAGTTCTTCATGATGCGGCCCACGAAGATCGGGACGAGCAGCATGCCCATATTCTGGATCCAGTAAATCATCGAGTAGGCCGTACCCAGATTCTTCTCGGGGATGATCTTCGGAACGGTCGGCCACATCGCCGAAGGGACCAGCGAATAGCCGATGCCCAGCAGTACGATGGCGGCATAGCCGTAGAAATGCACGCCGGGTGCGAAACCGATGATCAGGTGCGCGCAGAACACCAGGATGGCACCGAGGATCATCCAGGTCGTAGCCTTGCCCACCTTGTCGACCAGCGCACCGAAGAGCGGCGTGAAGATCACGGGCGCGAAAGCGATCATCGAGATCATGACGGAAGCCGTGGAGGCGTCGAGACCGAAGCGCGGGATGATGATCGAAGTACCGAACTTCTTGAAACTGATGACGCAGCAGTAGAAGAACACGCAGAGCAGCGCAATCATGATGAAACGCGGGTTGCTCAGCACCTTGAGGATGTCGGAGAATTTGAACTTATCTTCCTCCTTCACCTCGCCCCGCTGGGAGACGATTCCCTCCTGGCGGTCATACTTGGCGTCCATCGCCACGAAGATGGCCCAGAGGATCGCGCCGATGAACAGCAGCGACAGGCCTACGATGGCAGGCTTGTTGGTTTCCGAAAGGGTGTACATCGTCCCTTCCATATGGTTCTTGAGCACGAGCACCGGCGAGAGCAGCATCGCAAGGCCGGTACCGATACGCGCAATGGCCAGCTGCAGGCCCATGGCCAGGGCCACGTTCTTTCCCTTGAACCATTTGGCGATGGACCGGGTGACCGCAACGCCGGCGATTTCGCTGCCCAGGCCGAAAAGCATGCAGCCGACATAGGCGATCGTCAGCGAAGAGTTGGGCGTCAGGTTCTTGGCAGAAATGGCACAGGTCACGATGGCCGCACCGAGCACCATCAGTCCGACAAAGACGGAACCGATGAGCCGCACGCCGAACTTGTCGAGCAGGATGCCGCAGATGATCAGGCCTCCCCACACGCAGAGGAAGGAATAGCCGCCGGCATAGAAGCCAAACTGCTGGGAGTTCCAGCCGAGCTGCAGCATCTCCGGATTCTTGAAGATCTGCGACACGGTGGAGAACATGTCGTCGAAGAAGTAGGAGCCGAACATCGGCACCACCAGGCAGGCAAGCGCCAGCCAGCAAGCGATCTTGCTTGTCTTCAGGGTTTTGGTATCAGTTGCCATAGGGAAAAGGATTTACTTGATGTTGGGTTCTTCCAGACCGAGATGCTTCTTCTTGTCGACCACCTTCAGGTAGAGGCCGATCAGCAGGGCGGCCACACCGAGGCAGGCCAGCATCACGAGGGCCCAGGTATAATTGAGTTCGTCGGGGCCAGTGCCCGGGGCGTTGGTGCTGGTGAGCACGTTGCCGATGAGGATCGGGAAGAGCCACAGGCCGATGTTCTGGATCCAGAAGATGAGTGCGTAGGCCGAGCCGATGATCTTCTCGTCCACCAGCTTCGGGACCGACGGCCAGAGAGCGGCCGGAACGAGCGAGAACGAAGCGCCGAGGACCAGGATCGTGGCGTAGGCTACGACCGTGCCGCCGACGGCGCTGCCCTTGAACAGCGGCAGCACGAAGGCGAAGGTCAGGTGGCAGAGAATCAGGAGCAGCGAGCCGATGACCAGCATCGAGGCCGCCTTGCCCTTGTGGTCCACATAGCTGCCGAGAATCGGGGTAATGGCCACGGCCAGCAGCGGGAATACGGCGAAAATGGTCTCGGCAGTGCCGCGCTTGAAGCCCATGACGCAGTAGACCACGAGTGCCACGACGGCAATCGCCATCAGGCCCCACTTCAGCCCCTTGTTCTTCTTGACGAAGTTGCTGGCGAAGGCGCAGACAGCCACCACGAGCATAATGACATACTGGACGATGGTCACGGCCTCACCCGCCCAGAAGCTGCCGGCGGCAGGTTCGGAGAGGGTCAGGTTGCACTGCAGCATGTTGACCGCATATTTCTGGAACGGGAAAATGGCGCTGTAATAGAGCACGCAGAGCAGGGCCACAAGCCAGAATCCCAGGCTGGAGAGGATCTTGCCGATATCGGACACCTTGAACGGATCGTCCTTCTCCTCGGCCTCGCCAGTCTGCTTGTCGAGCTTTTTGTCCATGAAGAAGTACGTGATGAACATGATCAGGGCGATGCACAGCAGCACCACACCGAAGGCCACCGAACGGGACACTTCGATCTGGCCGCCCAACTTGGCGAAGTAAGGCGAGAAGATCATGCAGGTGGCCACGCCCAAGCGGGCGAGGGCCATCTCGGAACCCATGGCCAGGGCGGTCTCACGTCCCTTGAACCACTTGACGATGCCACGGCTCACCGTGATGCCGGCCATCTCGCAGCCGCAGCCGAAGATCATGAAGCCCAGGCCGGCCAATTTCGCCGAGGCAGGCATTCCCTTGTAGAACGGAAGGATATCGTCGATAAAGCCTGCACCCGTATGCCAGTTGAGGTTCTCGGTGAACCAGTGTTCCAGGCCGCTGCCCATGAAAGCAGGACTGACGGCGTAGTACTTGATCAGACCGCCTGCCAGCATCACGGCGCCTGAAAGGACCGCTGTGAAGCGGACACCCATCTTGTCGAGGATAATACCCGCGAAAATCAGGAAAAAGACGAAAACGTTGAGGAAGGTCTCGGAACCCTGCATGGTGCCGAAAGCTTTGGAATCCCATCCCCGCGTCGATTCCATCAGGTCCTTGATCGGCGAAAGGATGTCCATGAAAATGTAGGCGCAGAACATGCCCAGCGCCAGCAGGAGCAGCGCGATCCAGCGCATCGCCGCCGAATCCCGCAAAGTTTGTTTCACTGTTTCAGTCATATGGATGATTTTGTATTATTTCCTCGTTTTTCCGGAAAATTCCGAATTTACGAAAGTACAAAAAAACGCGTGAAATGGCAAATAAAAATACTGCAGCGAGTATGATTTCATTATTTGAAAAATAAGCGCTAACTTAGCAGATTCAATGTAATCTTCTATCCAGGATATGAAAACGCTCGACGTAGTTTTAGGTCTCCAATGGGGAGATGAAGGCAAAGGCAAGATCGTGGACGTGCTCGCGGAGCGCTACCCCGTGGTGGCGCGTTTCCAGGGCGGTCCCAACGCCGGCCACTCCATCCAGTTCGGAAAAACCTCCTTTGTACTGCACTCCGTCCCTTCCGGCGTATTCCGGAATGGTTCCATCAATATAATAGGTAACGGCGTGGTCCTCGATCCCACCATTTTCCGCGAAGAATGCCAGGCCATCGAGGCGCTTGGCGTCCCGGTCCGGGAACGTGTGAAAATCGCCCGGCGGACCCACCTGATCGTCCCGACCCACAAGTTGCTCGACGCGGCCGACGAGGCGGCGCTCGGCAAGGCCAAGATCGGTTCGACCCTCAAGGGCATCGGTCCGGCCTACTCCGACAAGACGGGCCGCAACGGCCTTCGCGTGGGCGACCTGCTCGAAGCGGGCTTCGACGAAAAATACGCGACGCTCAAACGGAAACACATGGCCCGGCTCGCCCAATACGACTTCACCTATCCCTTCGACCTGGAAGCAGCGGAAGCACAATGGCTTGCTGATGCCGAATACCTCAAGACCTTTGAAATCATCGACGCCGAATACGAAACCAACGCCCTGCTCCAGGCAGACAAGGCCATCCTCGCAGAAGGAGCCCAGGGATCGATGCTCGACGTGGACTTCGGCTCCTACCCGTTCGTCACCTCTTCCTCCACTGCCTGTGCCGGCGCCTGCACCGGACTGGGCGTCGCACCCGGCCGCATCGGCAAGGTGTACGGTGTCTTCAAGGCCTACTGCACCCGTGTGGGCAGCGGCCCCTTCCCCACGGAATTGAGTGACGCCACGGGCGAAGCGTTGCGGCAGAAAGGACATGAGTTCGGTGCGACCACCGGCCGTCCCCGCCGCACCGGCTGGCTCGACCTCCCGGCTCTCAAGTTCGCCGTAATGATCAGCGGCGTCACCGACCTGATCATGATGAAGGCCGACGTCCTCGACGGTTTCGATACCGTCAAGGTGGCCTGCGGCTACCGCGTGGACGGTGTGCGTACCGACCGGGTGCCGTACGACGTATATGCGGAGATTGAACCGGTATACAAGGAGTTCAAGGGCTGGAAGTGCGACCTGGGCAACTGCCGGAGCGAAGCGGAACTGCCGGAAGCGTTCAAAGCTTATATCGCTTACATCGAACAGGAAACCGGCGTGCCGATCCGGATCCTTTCGCTGGGTCCCGACCGCGACCAGACCATAATCCGACAGTAACGTGGCCCTGCTGGAATCTATCAGCGACCCGTCTCAGATCCGGGCATTCGACAATGCGCAGCTCGAGCAGTTATGTGCCGAGTTGCGTGAGTATATTATCGCCTGCTGCGCAGAGAACCCAGGACACATCGGCGCCAGTCTCGGCGCCGTGGAGATCGCCGTGGCCATCCACCACGTGTTCAACACGCCCGAAGACAAGGTTGTATGGGACGTGGGACACCAGGCCTACGCCCACAAAATCCTGACCGGTCGTCGCGAAGCGTTCAAGCAGAACCGGAAATACCACGGCATCAGCGGTTTTCCCCGCCGTGAAGAAAGTCCTTACGACGCTTTCGGCACCGGACACTCCTCCACTTCAATCTCGGCGGCCCTCGGTCTGGCCGTAGCGGCAAAGTTCGAAGGGAAACATGAGCATGTGATCGCCGTCATCGGCGACGGCGCCCTTTCAGGCGGCCTGGCTTTCGAAGGGCTCAACAACGCCGGCAGCCAGGGCACCGACCTGCTGGTCATCCTCAACGACAACCAGATCTCCATCGACAAGAACATCGGCGCGATGCACAACTACCTGCTCAAGGTGACCACCGACCGCCGGTACAACAAACTGAAGAAAAGCATCTGGGACCGGCTGGGGGCCGGCCGGCTCCGCGAATGGCTGCAGAAGCAGGTGAAGAACACCAAGCGCAGCCTCACCCGGGCCGACGGTGAAACCCTCTCCCTGTTCGACTCGCTGGGATTCCGCTATTTCGGGCCGATCGACGGCAACGACATCGCTGCGATGACCTATATGCTGGGACGCCTCAAGGCGATTCCCGGACCCAAGCTGCTCCACGTGATTACCACAAAAGGCAAGGGTTACGCACCCGCGGAGGAAGACCAGACCGTCTGGCACGCTCCGGGCACGTTCGACGTGGAGACGGGCCGGCGCACCGGCAAGAAGAGCGACATCGCCAAGTTCCAGGAAGTGTTCGGCACCACGCTCCTCGACCTGGCCCGCAAGGACAACCGCATCGTCGGCATCACTCCGGCCATGGCATCGGGATGCAGCATGAACATCATGCAGAAAGAGATGCCGGAGCGCGTCTTCGACGTGGGCATCGCCGAACAGCATGCCGTCACCTATTCAGCCGGACTGGCCGCGGGCGGACTGCTGCCTTTCTGCAACATTTACTCCAGTTTCTCCCAGCGCGCGTACGACAACGTCATCCACGACGTGGCGTTGCAGCACCTCAAGGTCATCCTTTGCCTTGACCGGGGCGGACTGGTCGGCGAAGATGGTGCCACGCACCACGGAGCCTTTGACATGGCGGCATTCCGCCCCGTCCCCAACCTGACGCTCTGCGCGCCTTTCGACGAAGCGGAACTGCGCGACCTGATGTACTCTGCCACGCAACCCGGATACGGCGCGACCGTCATCCGGTATCCCCGGGGCTACGGCAAAGGAAGCGCCTGGCGCGACCGTCCGTTCGCCTACATTGAACCCGGAACGGCTGTCAAGCGCCATGAAGGCGCCGATGTCGCCCTATTATCTATAGGTGCGATCGGCACGAAGGGCGCCGAAGCCGTGGAACGGGCCAGCCGGGAAAAAGGGATCGAGGTACTCCACTATGACATGCGCTTCCTCAAGCCGATCGACACGGCTGCCCTGGAAGACGCCTGCGCCCGCGCCCGCCGGATCATCACGTTGGAAGACGGAGCCCGCCTGGGCGGCCTCTACAGCGCCGTGGCCGAGTTCATTGCTGCCCGCGACTTGGACTGCACCCTCATCGGACTGGGGATTCCCGACCGTTTCATCGAGCAGGGAACCCCTGCGGAACTCTATGCGGAATGCGGTTACGATGCCGATTCCGTGTATCGGGCACTTGTAGAAGAAAAAAATTAAAAATATTTTTGGACTTTCATAGAAAACCAATATATTTGCAGTCCCAAACAGCCGACGTAGCTCAGCTGGTCAGAGCAGCTGATTTGTAATCAGCAGGTCGTGGGTTCGAATCCCTCCATCGGCTCTGAGAGTTTTGAAACGCTGTCTGAAAGATCTGGGCAGATACCAGAGTGGCCAAATGGGGCAGACTGTAAATCTGCTGGCGCACGCCTACGGTGGTTCGAATCCATCTCTGCCCACTTTTTTTATGCATGCTTGCATGCAGTGGCGGAAGTAGCTCAGTTGGTAGAGCATCAGCCTTCCAAGCTGAGGGTCGCGGGTTCGAACCTCGTCTTCCGCTCGATTTTTTTGACATATAGGCCAATGTAGCTCAGTGGTAGAGCGCTTCCTTGGTAAGGAAGAGGTCGTGAGTTCAATTCTCACCATCGGCTCCAAACAACACATAAAAGAAACAAACTATGGCAAAAGAAACCTTTAAAAGAGACAAACCGCACGTGAACATCGGTACGATCGGACACGTGGACCACGGCAAGACCACCCTCACCGCCGCCATCACCATGGTGCTTGCGAAGAAGGGTCTTTCCGAGATCAAGACGTTCGACCAGATCGACAATGCTCCGGAAGAGAAGGAGCGTGGTATCACCATCAACACCGCCCACGTTGAATATCAGACGGCCAACCGTCACTATGCACACGTGGACTGCCCGGGTCACGCCGACTACGTGAAGAACATGGTCACGGGTGCTGCCCAGATGGACGGTGCCATCCTCGTGGTCGCCGCTACCGACGGTCCGATGCCGCAGACCCGCGAGCACATCCTGCTTGCCCGTCAGGTGAACGTGCCCCGTATCGTTGTCTTCTTGAACAAAGTTGACATCGTGGACGATCCGGAAATGATCGACCTCGTGGAAATGGAGGTTCGCGAACTGCTGAGCTTCTATGACTTCGACGGTGACAACGCACCCGTCATCCGTGGTTCCGCCCTCGGCGCCCTCAACGGTGATCCGCACTGGGAGCAGGTGGTCCTCGACCTGATGGACGCTGTCGACGAATACATTCCGCTGCCGGTCCGCGACAACGAGAAACCGTTCCTGATGCCTATCGAGGATATCTTCTCCATCACCGGACGTGGTACCGTGGCCACCGGCCGTATCGAAACGGGTGTCGTGAAAGTGAACGACCCTGTCGAGATCATCGGTCTGGGCGAAGAGCCGCGCCGTTCCGTCGTGACGGGTGTCGAGATGTTCCGCAAGCTGCTCGACCAGGGCGAAGCCGGTGACAACGTCGGTCTGCTGCTCCGTGGTGTCGACAAGAAAGAGGTCAAGCGCGGCCAGGTGATCGCTCACCCGAACACCATCACTCCGCACAAGGAGTTCAAGGCTGCCATCTATGTCCTGAAGAAAGACGAAGGTGGCCGTCACACGCCGTTCAAGAACCACTACCGTCCTCAGTTCTTCATCCGTACCCTGGACATTACCGGTGAGATCGAACTCCCTGCAGGTGTCGAGGTCGTGATGCCGGGTGACAACGTGGAGATCAAAGTGGAGCTCATCTACCCGGTGGCTCTGAACAAAGGTCTGCGTTTCGCAATCCGTGAGGGTGGTCGCACCGTAGGTTCCGGTCAGATTACCGACCTGCTCGACTAATCAAAACCCGAATCGAGACAGTTAACCAAAGGCTCGGGTCCGATGGATCCGAGCCTATTTAGGGGAATAGAACAAGGGTAGTTCAGCGGTCTCCAAAACCGTCGATGTGGGTTCGAATCCTGCTTCCCCTGCAAAAATCCGGTGGTTACGCACCGGAGTGTTATTAACCGGCAGGGACTTCCGCTTCCAACTGTTCTCTGTCACAAGAAAATAACAATGGCAAAAATTGCAACTTACGTCAAGGAGTCTTGGAAAGAGCTGACTACGAAAGTGACTTGGCCCACGTGGGACAAGCTGCAGAGTTCGGCTATTCTGGTTATGGTGACGACGCTGATCCTCGCCGTGATCATCTGGCTGATCGACCTGGTCATCCGGAACATCATGATGGGTATCTATCAACTGTAATCATTTCCCGTCCCCATGAGCGAAAGCACGAAGAAGTGGTACGTCGTCCGTACTGCTGGAGGCAAGGAGAAGAAAGCGAAGGAGTATATCGAAAAAGAAGTCGAGGCGCTCCACCTCGGTCATCTCATCTCCCAGGTCCTGATCCCGACCGAAAAATACTATCAGGTAAAGAACGGCAAGCGTGTGAGCGCCGAGCGCATCTTCTACCCGGGGTATGTTCTGGTCGAGGCCGTCATGACCGGTGAAATCCAGCATGTCATCCGCAACATTCCCTATGTCGCGGGCTTCCTGAGCGAAGGCAAGGACCGCATCCCCGTTCCCGTCCGTGAATCCGAAATGAACCGGATCATGGGCCGCGTGGATGAACTGGCCGGCCAGGATGAAGAGACGGTCACTCCGTTCGTCGTCGGTGAAGCCGTCAAGATCATTGACGGTCCCTTCAACGGCTTCGACGGAACGGTCGACGAGATTCTCGCTGACAAGAAGAAGATCAAAGTGGTCGTCAAGATTTTCGGCCGCAAGACCCTTCTGGAGTTGAATTTTTCCCAAGTAACCAAAGATTAAATCATTTTACATTATGGCTAAAGAAATTGCCGGGTTCATCAAACTGCAGATCAAAGGTGGTGCAGCCAATCCGTCGCCGCCCGTCGGACCGGCCCTCGGTTCCAAGGGTGTGAACATCATGGATTTCTGCAAGCAGTTCAATGCCCGCACTCAAGACAAGGCCGGCAAGATTTTGCCTGTGATCATTACTGTTTACAGTGACAAGTCGTTCTCTTTTGTCGTCAAGCAGCCGCCCGTGGCCGTCCTGATCAAGGAAGCCGCGAAGATCCAGTCCGCTTCGGCTGAGCCGAACCGGAAGAAGGTTGCCTCCCTTACCTGGGACCAGGTACGCGAGATCGCCAAGGAGAAAATGCCGGACCTGAACGCATTTACCGAGAAATCCGCCATGAGCATGGTCGCCGGTACTGCACGCAGCATGGGCGTCACCGTGACCGGAGAGTATCCCGCCGATGTACAATAAAATCACACGCCATGAGCAAGCTGACAAAAAATCAAAAAGTAGCGGAAGCTAAAGTAGATTCCCATCGCCAGTACAAGCTTACCGAGGCCTGCGCCTTGGTGAAGGAGGTTTCCTACACCAAGTTCGACGCTTCGGTCGAGCTCTCCGTCCGCCTGGGTGTGGACCCTCGTAAGGCGAACCAGATGGTCCGCGGCGTCGTGACGCTCCCCCATGGTACAGGCAAGGTAACCCGCGTTCTGGTTCTCTGCACCCCCGATAAAGAGGCCGAGGCTCAGGAAGCCGGCGCCGACTTTGTCGGATTGGACGATTATATTGAAAAGATCAAGGGCGGCTGGACCGACGTCGACGTCATCATCTGTACTCCTACGGTGATGGCCAAGATCGGCCCGATCGGTCGTATCCTCGGTCCCCGAGGCCTCATGCCGAACCCGAAGACCGGTACCGTGACGATGGATATCGCGACGGCCGTCCGGGAGGTCAAGGCCGGTAAAATCGACTTTAAGGTTGACAAGCAAGGTATTGTTCACACTGCTATCGGTAAGGTATCCTTCAGTGCTCAGCAGCTCGCTGAGAATGCCGTTGAATTGCTCAACACCATCCAGAAGTTGAAACCTCAAGCGCTTAAGGGCACGTATGTCAGGAGCATTTACATGTCTGCTACGATGAGCCCCGGTATTTGCATCGACACCAAGGCAATCAGTGCTACCGCTGAATAATTTAAAGGCAAAGAGATTATGAGAAAGGAATTGAAAGCTCAGATTATCGAGAAGGTAGCCGCGCAGCTGGCAGAGAATCCGAATTTCTACCTGGCGGACATCGCCGGCCTCAACGCCGAGAACACCTCCGCACTGCGTCGTGCCTGCTTCGAAAAGAATATCAAACTCGAAGTCGTCAAAAACACGCTCCTTCACAAAGCGCTGATGACCTTGGACAACAAGGAAGTTGAAGCGCTCTACCCGACCCTTGAGGGCAACACGGCCATCATGTTTACGACTGTTCCGAGCGCACCTGCGAAGGTGATCAAGGAATACGGCACGAAATTCGGCAAGCCGGAGCTCAAGAGTGCTTTCCTCCAGGATTGCGCTTATGTGGGCGCCGACCAGCTGGGCATCCTCGTGAACGTCAAGTCGCATGATGAACTTATCGGTGACATCATCGGTCTCCTCCAGTCACCGATCCGTCGGGTCATTTCCGCACTCGAGGATTCCAAGAAAGAGGCCGAACAATAACAGCAGAACAATAAAAACAATTAAAAATCAATAATTATGGCAGACATCAAAGCTCTTGCGGAAGAACTTGTTAACCTTACCGTAAAAGAAGTCCAGGAACTCGCTCAGTTCCTCAAAGACGAATATGGCATCGAACCCGCTGCTGCCGCAGTCGTGGTCGCCGCCCAGGAAGCCGGTCCCGCGGCAGAAGCCGAGCAGACCGCATTCGACGTGATCCTCATCTCCCCCGGCCAGGCCAAACTCCAGATGGTGAAAGCCGTCAAGGAACTCACCGGTCTCGGTCTGAAGGAAGCCAAGGAACTCGTTGACAAGGCTCCGAACGCAGTCATCAAGGAGAAGGTCTCCAAGTCTGAAGCAGAACAAGTCAAGGCAGCACTCGAAGAAGCAGGCGGCGAAGTTGAACTTAAATAATCAAACGCCCTCTTCTTCCCGCTAAGGGACAGAATCCGGGTTTAGGGCCTGCGGGCCCTAAACCTTTTTGTCGTTTTTTTAAGTTTACTTACAAACTGCCTTTTCAAAATGCCACAAAAACCTAATAATCAGAGGATTTCATTCGCAACCTCCAAGGCTCTCCTGGATTATCCCGATTTTCTGGAAGTGCAGCTGAAGTCGTTCCGCGATTTCTTCCAGCTCGAGACGACGGCAGAGAACCGCAAGAACGAGGGACTTTATAAAGTGTTCCAGGAGGTTTTCCCGATTACCGATACCCGCAACAACTTCGTCCTGGAGTTCATCGACTATTTCATCGATCCGCCGCGCTACACGATGGACGAGTGCCTCGACATGGGCCTCACCTACAACGTACCGCTGAAGGCCAAACTGAAACTCTATTGCACCGACGAGGAGCATGAGGACTTCGACACGGTGATCTCCGACGTCTATCTGGGTGCCATTCCTTACATGACCCCCCGCGGAACCTTCATCATCAACGGTTCCGAACGCATCGTCGTCTCCCAGCTGCACCGCTCTCCGGGCGTCTTCTTCGGACAGAGCATGCACGCCAACGGCACCAAACTCTACTCAGCGCGTATCATCCCGTTCAAGGGTTCCTGGATCGAGTTCGCCACCGACATCAACAACGTGATGTACGCCTACATCGACCGGAAAAAGAAATTGCCTGTCACCACCCTGCTCCGCGCCATCGGTTTCGAGAGCGACAAGGCGATCCTCGACATCTTCGGCCTGGCCGAAGAGATCAAGGTCAACAAGGCGAACCTGAAGAAATGCATCGGCCGCAAACTGGCCGCCCGCGTCCTGAAGACCTGGAACGAAGACTTCGTGGACGAAGACACCGGTGAGGTCGTTTATATTGAACGGAACAATGTCATCGTGGACCGCGAAACGATCCTCGAAGAGAGACATATTGACGATATCCTCGAGTCGGGCGCCTCTTCCATCCTGGTTCACAAGGAAGACGCGTTCACGACGGATTTCGCCATCATCTACAACACCCTCCAGAAAGACCAGACCAACTCTGAGAAAGAGGCCATTTTCTATACCTACCGGCAGCTCCGCAACTCGGAACCGCCGGATGAGGCCACGGCTCGCGACGTCATCGACAAACTCTTCTTCTCCGACAAGCGTTACGACCTCGGACAGGTGGGACGTTACCGGCTTAACCGGAAACTCAGCCTGACCACCGACCCGAACGTCCGCATCCTGACGAAGGAAGACATCATCGAGATCATCCGCTACCTGATCGAGCTCATCAACTCGAAGGCGACGGTCGATGACATCGACCACCTGAGCAACCGCCGCATCCGGACGGTCGGCGAACAGCTCGCCAACCAGTTCAGCGTAGGTTTGGCCCGCATGGCCCGTACCATCCGTGAACGCATGAACGTGCGCGACAATGAAGTCTTCACGCCGGTGGACCTGATCAATGCCAAGTCCCTCTCCAGCGTAATCAACAGCTTCTTCGCCACCAGCCAGCTGAGCCAGTTCATGGACCAGACCAACCCGCTGGCCGAGATGACGCACAAACGCCGTCTCTCCGCCCTGGGTCCGGGCGGTCTTTCCCGCGATCGTGCCGGCTTCGAGGTCCGCGACGTGCACTACACGCACTACGGACGCCTCTGCCCGATCGAGACACCGGAAGGCCCGAACATCGGTCTGATCTCTTCGCTCTGCGTCTATGCCAAGATCAACGACCTGGGCTTCATCGAGACCCCGTACCGGAAAGTGACCAACGGACGCGTGGACCTGAGCGACGCGGGTGTCGTGTACCTCAGCGCAGAAGAAGAGGAGAACCAAATCGTAGCCCAGTCGTCTGTCCAGATGGACGATGAAGGCAACATCCTCGACGAACGCATCAAGTGCCGCCTCGAGGCCGACTTCCCGGTCAGGGGCAAGGAGAGCATCGACCTGATGGACGTGGCTCCGAACCAGGTGGCCTCCATCGCCGCCTCCCTCATCCCGTTCCTGGAGCACGACGACGCCAACCGCGCCCTCATGGGATCGAACATGATGCGCCAGGCAGTGCCGATCATCAAGCCCGAGGCTCCGATCGTCGGTACCGGCCTGGAAGGCCCGGTGGCCCGCGACTCGAGAACCCAGATCGCGGCGGAAGGCAAAGGCGAAGTCGTCTTTGTCGATGCCCGCGAGATCCACATCAAATACGACAAGACCGAGAATGAACGGTTCGTCAGCTTCGATCCCGAAATCACGGTCTATCAGCTTCCGCTTTACCGGAAAACCAACCAGAGCACCTCGATCCGCCTGACGCCGATCGTGCGCAAGGGCGACAAGGTGGTTCCGGGCCAGATCCTGACGGAAGGCTATGCCACCCAGAACGGCGAGCTGGCACTCGGCCGCAACTTGAAAGTGGCCTTCATGCCTTGGAAAGGCTACAACTTCGAGGATGCCATCGTGCTCTCCGAGCGCATCATCCGCGAAGACATCTTCACCTCCATCCATGTGGACGAATACATCATGGAAGTCCGCGACACCAAGCGCGGCATGGAAGAGCTCACCGCCGACATTCCGAACGTGAGTGAAGATGCCACCAAGGACCTGGACAAAAACGGTATCATCCGCATCGGCGCCCACGTGGAGCCGGGCGACATCCTTATCGGCAAGATCACCCCGAAGGGCGAGAGCGATCCTTCTCCGGAAGAGAAGCTGCTGCGCGCCATCTTCGGCGACAAGGCCGGCGACGTGAAGGACGCTTCCCTGAAGGCCTCCCCGTCCCTCTCCGGCACGATCATCGGCAAACGCCTCTTCTCCCATGTGGTCAAGGACAATACCAAGAAAGGCAAGGAGAGTGCGAAACGCCAGTTGCAGGATGCCAAGGACAGCTTCGACCGCAAGTGTGCCGACCTGCGCACGATCTTCCTCGACAAGCTGATGAAGCTGGTCGCAGGCAAGAAGAGCGCCGGCATCGGCGATCTCTACGGTGCGGAAATCCTGCCGAAGGGTGAATCCTTCACCCGCGAGCTCCTCGACCAGATTGACTACAACAACGTCAATCCGGTGAGGTGGACCTCCGACAAGAAGAGCAACGAGCTCATCAAAGCCCTGATCAACAACTACTTGATCAAATACAAGGAGTACGACGCGCAGTACAAGCGCATCAACTACAACCTGACCATCGGCGACGAACTGCCGAGCGGCATCATGAAGCTGGCCAAGGTCTATGTCGCCAAGAAGCGCAAGATCCAGGTGGGCGACAAGATGGCCGGCCGTCACGGCAACAAGGGCATCGTGGCCAAAGTCGTCCGCGACGAAGACATGCCGTTCCTCGAAGACGGTACTCCGGTGGACATCGTCCTCAACCCGCTCGGCGTGCCTTCCCGCATGAACCTCGGCCAGATCTACGAGACCGTCCTCGGTTGGGCGGGCCGTGAACTCGGACTGAAGTTCAGCACCCCGATCTTCGACGGTGCCAGCCTGGATGACATCTGCAAGTACACCGACCAAGCCGGTCTGCCTCGCTACGGCCGCACCCAGCTCCGGGACGGCGGTACTGGCGAACTCTTTGACCAGCAGGCCACCGTCGGCGTGATCTACATGATCAAACTGGGACACATGGTCGACGACAAGATGCACGCCCGTTCCATCGGTCCGTACTCCCTGATCACCCAGCAGCCGCTCGGCGGTAAGGCCCAGTTCGGCGGCCAGCGTTTCGGCGAGATGGAGGTCTGGGCGCTCGAAGCTTTCGGCGCCTCCAACATCCTGCAGGAGATCCTGACCATCAAGTCGGACGACGTGACCGGACGCAGCCGCGCCTACGAAGCCATCGTCAAGGGCGACCCGATGCCGACGCCCGGCATCCCCGAATCGCTCAACGTTTTGCTCCACGAGCTCCGCGGCCTCGGCCTGAGCGTTAAACTGGATTACTAGTGTTTGACAAGTAAAAATCAAGGATATGTCTTTAAAGAAAGAGATAAAGGTGAAAAACAACTTCAACCAGATCACCATCGGCCTGGCTTCTCCGGAAGAGATTCTCGAGCAGTCGTCGGGTGAGGTGCTCAAGCCGGAGACCGTCAACTACCGTACTTACAAGCCGGAGCGCGACGGACTCTTCTGCGAACGCATCTTCGGTCCGACGAAGGACTACGAGTGCCACTGCGGAAAGTACAAGCGCATCCGCTACCGCGGCATTATCTGCGACCGCTGCGGCGTGGAGGTGACTGAGAAGAAGGTGCGCCGCGAGCGCATGGGCCACATCAGCCTGACGGTGCCCGTCGCCCACATCTGGTATTTCCGCTCGACGCCGAACAAGATCGGTTACCTGCTCGGCATTCCTTCCAAGAAACTCGAGGCAATCATCTACTACGAGAAGTATGTGGTGATGCACGCCGGAGCCGCCAAGGAGGTCAAAGGCATCAACGACCTGGACCTGCTCACTGAGGAAGAATACCTCGACGTGCTCGAGCAGTTGCCGAAGGGCAATCAGGAACTGCCCGACGACGACCCGCAGAAGTTCGTGGCCGGCATGGGCGCCGAGGCAATCTACGAAATGCTCAAGAACGTGGACCTCGACACCCTCTCCTATGACCTCCGCCACAAGAGCGAGTCGGAGACGTCGCAGCAGCGCAAGGCGGAAGCCCTCAAGCGCCTGAGCGTTATCGAGGCTTTCCGTGAGTCTAAGGAGATCAACCACCCCGAATGGATGGTGATGAAGGTGATTCCGGTGATCCCGCCGGATCTCCGTCCGCTCGTCCCGCTCGACGGCGGCCGTTTCGCCACCAGCGACGTGAACGACCTGTACCGTCGCGTGATCATCCGCAACAACCGCCTCAAACGACTGATCGAAATCAAGGCGCCGGAAGTGATTCTCCGCAACGAAAAGCGCATGCTGCAGGAAGCCGTCGACTCTTTGTTCGACAATTCCCGCAAGTCCAACGCTGTCAAGAGTGAAGCCAACCGGACGCTCAAATCCCTGTCCGACAGCCTCAAGGGCAAGCAGGGCCGCTTCCGTCAGAACCTCCTCGGCAAACGCGTGGACTACTCGGCCCGAAGCGTTATCGTCGTAGGTCCGGAGCTTTCGATGCATGAGTGTGGCCTGCCGAAGTACATGGCGGCTGAGCTCTATAAGCCGTTCGTCATCCGCAAGCTGATTGAGCGCGGCATCGTCAAGACCGTGAAGTCGGCCAAGAAGATCGTGGACCGCAAGGACCCGGTGATCTGGGATATCCTCGAGAACGTGATGAAGGGACACCCGGTGCTGCTGAACCGTGCACCGACCCTGCACCGCCTCGGTATCCAGGCTTTCCAGCCTCGAATGATCGAGGGCAAGGCCATCCAGCTCCACCCGCTCGCCTGTACGGCTTTCAACGCCGACTTCGACGGTGACCAGATGGCTGTCCACTTGCCGCTGGGCAACGCTGCCATCCTGGAGGCCCAGCTGCTGATGCTCGGTTCCCACAACATCCTCCATCCGGCCAACGGTGCGCCGATTACGGTGCCGTCGCAGGACATGGTGCTCGGTCTTTACTATATTACCAAGGAGCGCGAAGGCGCCAAGGGACAGGGCATGATGTTCTACGGACCCGAAGAGGCCATCATCGCCAAGAACGAAGGACGCGTGGAATGGCAGACCAAATGCCAGGTCCGCATCCCCGTCGACAAGACCGACCTTTCCAAGGGCTACAAGATGCAGGCGACCACGGTAGGCCGCATCCTGTTCAACCAGCTTGTCCCGGACGAAGTGCCGTACATCAACACCCTGCTGAAGAAGAAGTCGCTGCGCGACATCATCGGCCTGGTGCTCAAGTACACGAGCATCGCCCGCACGGCGCAGTTCCTCGACGATATCAAGAACCTCGGCTACCGCATGGCTTTCGAGGGCGGTCTGTCGTTCAACCTGGGTGACGTAATCATCCCCGACGAGAAAGCGGCCCTGGTCGAAGACGGCTACAGCCAGATCGCGACCTGGCAGGAGAGCTACGACATGGGTTTGATCACCAGCAAGGAACGTTACAACCACGTCATCGATATCTGGACCACGGTCAACAACCAGCTGACGGGCATCGTGGAGCAGCGCATCAAGGAAGACAAACAGGGCTTCAACCCGGTTTACATGATGCTGGACTCCGGCGCCCGCGGTTCGAAAGAGCAGATCCGCCAGCTTTGCGGTATGCGCGGCCTGATGGCCAAGCCGCAGAAATCCGGTTCCACCGGTGCGGACATCATCGAGAACCCGATCCTCGCCAACTTCAAGGAAGGCCTGAGCGTGCTCGAGTACTTCATTTCCACGCACGGTGCCCGTAAGGGTCTGGCCGATACCGCCTTGAAGACGGCCGACGCCGGTTACCTGACCCGCCGTCTGGTGGACGTCTCGCACGACGTGATCATCAACGAGGAAGACTGCGGCACGCTCCGCGGCCTGGTGGCCACCGCCATCAAGAACAAGGACACCGTGGTGGAAAGCCTCGGCGAACGCATCCTCGGTCGTACCTCGGTTCACGACATCTACAACCCGCTTACCGGCGAGAAGATCCTCGCTGCCGGCGACCAGATCACCGAAGACATCGCGGAACTGATCGAGAGTCTGCCGATCGAGCAGGTCGAAATCCGTTCAGTGCTTACCTGTGAATCGAAGAAGGGTGTCTGCGCCAAGTGCTACGGCCGCAACCTGGCCACCGGCCGCATGGTCGAGAAGGGCGAAGTGGTCGGCGTCATCGCCGCCCAGTCCATCGGCGAGCCGGGTACGCAGCTGACCCTCCGTACCTTCCACGTCGGTGGTACCGCTTCCAACGTGGCTTCCGAAAGCGAGATTGTCTCCAAGTATGAAGGCCGTCTCGAATTCGAAGAGCTCCGCACCATCACCAAGGTGGATGAGAAGGGCGACCACACGATCGTCGTGAGCCGTGCCACGGAAATGCGCATTGTCCACCCCGTTACCGAAATCACCCTCGGCCAGTATTTCATTCCTTACGGCTCCGAACTTTTCAAGAAGGACGGTGACTCCGTGGTGCCCGGCGACCGCATCTGCAACTGGGATGCCTACAACGCCCTGACCATCACCGAAACCTCCGGTAAGGTAAAGTACGAGAACATGGAGGAAGGCTCCACCTTCCGCAACGAGGCCGACGAGTACTCGCAACACAGCGAGAAAGTGATCATCGAGGCCCGCGACAAGTCGAAGAACCCGACCATCCGCATCCTCGACGAAGAGGGCGTCGAACTCAAGCAGTACAACCTGCCGGTGGGCGCCCACGTCATGGTGGAGAACGGACAGTCGATCGGCATCGGCGAAATCATCGTCAAGATTCCGCGCAACAGCGGCAAGTCGGGCGATATCACGGGCGGTCTGCCGCGCGTGACCGAGCTCTTCGAAGCCCGCAACCCGTCGAACCCGGCTGTAGTGTCGGAGATCAACGGTGAAGTCATCATGGGCAAGAACCGCCGCGGTAACCGCGAGATCATCATCCGCGCCCGCAGCGGCGAAGAGAAACGCTACCTCGTTCCGCTGTCCAAGCAGATCCTCGTCCAGGAGAATGACTACGTCCGCGCCGGCATGCCGCTTTCGGACGGTGCCGTCTCCCCGACCGACATCCTCAACATCCTCGGCCCGATCAAAGTCCAGGAGTACATCGTCAACGAAATCCAGGAAGTGTACCGGATGCAGGGCGTGAAGATCAACGACAAACATTTCGAAGTGATCGTCCGCCAGATGATGCGCAAGGTCGAGATCGTCGATCCGGGTGACACCCGCTTCCTGCCCGAGCAGCTTGTGGACAAACTCGAGTTCCTCGAAGAGAACGATGCCATCTTCGACAAGAAGGTGGTCACCGACGCCGGTGAATCCGAGAACCTCCATCCGGGCCAGATCGTGACGGTCCGCCAGCTCCGCGACGAGAACTCGCTGCTGAAACGTTCGGACAAACGCACGGTCGAAGCACGTGACGCCATCCCCGCCACCTCCAACCAGGTGCTTCAGGGTATCACGCGTGCAGCCCTGCGGACCAACAGCTTCATGTCGGCCGCGTCCTTCCAGGAGACCACGAAAGTGCTGTCCGACGCCGCTATCCGCGGCAAGGTCGACACCCTCGAGGGCCTGAAGGAGAACGTGATCTGCGGTCACCTGATTCCGGCCGGTACCGGCCAGCGCGAATTCGACAACCTGATCGTCGCCTCGATGGACGACTACCAGAAACTGGCCGCGGCCCGGAAGAAACTCTAAGAAGGCTATGGCAATCATCCGGGAACTGAGAGGGTTTACCCCCAAGATCGGAAAGAATTGCTTCATTGCTGAAAATGCTGTAATCATCGGCGACGTAACCATCGGCGATGATTGCAGCATTTGGTATGGAGTGGTTCTGCGCGGTGACGTCAACACCATCAAGATCGGCAACCGCGTCAATATCCAGGACAACGCCAGTGTCCACACGCTCTACCAGCGCTCGGTCACCGAGATCGGTGATGACGTTTCCGTAGGGCACAACGCCGTGGTCCACGGAGCCAAAGTAGGCAACAATGTACTTGTAGGCATGGGGGCCATCCTGATGGACAACGCCGAAATCGCCGACGGAAGCATCATCGCGGCGGGAGCCGTGGTACTCACGGGCGAGAAACTGGAACCCGGCGTCTATGCCGGAGTCCCTGCCAAGAAGGTGAAAGACGGTTCAGAGGCCATCACGGCCGCCGCACACAAGAATGCGCAGGGCTATATGATGTATAAGGAATGGTATAAGTAGCCGTCGGCCGCGTCGCCGGCGATCTGCCGCACCAGCTTTTGCAAAGTCTCATCGGGACCGGTCGAGAAGAAGGTGGAAACACCGGAAACTCCGGCCGGTCCTTTTTTTCCGGTCCGCTCGCGGAGCTCAGCTAGAACCCGCTGTGCCTGACGGGCCACGGCAGGTGCCGGATTGACGATCACGGCATGGTTACCAACGAGCTTTTCGATTGTCGCAGTCAGGAAAGGATAATGGGTGCAACCCAGCACAATATGATCGGCTCCGGCTTCGAGCATCGGCTGGACATACCGGCCCACCAGTTGGTCGGCTTCGGGACCTTCGAGGATCCCCTGCTCCACCAGTTCCACCAGACCAGTTCCAACCTGCTCGATCACTTTGACGCGACCGGAGAAGCGGGCCAGGGTATTGAGATAAAGGCGCCCCTTGAACGTACCGGCCGTGGCGAGAACGCCCACGACGCCGCTTTGCGAATGCAGGGCCGCCGGCTTGAGCGCAGGTTCCATCCCGACAAAGGGGATGGGAAAAGTGGCGCGAAGTGTCGTGATGGCCGCAGCGGTCGCGGTATTGCAGGCAACGACGATGAGTTCGGCGCCCTGCGCAATCAAAAAACGGGCGACAGCCTGCGCCCTTTCAATTACGAAGGAGGGATCTTTCGGCCCGTATGGACAGTACGCTCCGTCTGAAACATAACAGAATTGTTCGGCAGGCATCACCGCCCGTAATTCCTTCCAAACTGAAAGGCCGCCGACTCCGGAATCGTAAACACCGATCATATTGATTTCAAAGATAATAAAAATTTAGCGCTGAAATAGGATTATTCAAAAAAACGTTGTATTTTTACCGGTCATTTACCTTGTAACGAGAGAAGGTTTTTCTTTTGATTCTTGGGAAAATGTACTAATTGTAAGAATGATTTATTAACGAACCGGTGAATTTTGCTTAAAATTCCATAGGAGAAATTTAATATTTGGTTTATTTTTAGTAAATTTGTCCTGCCCGAATGGGTCGAAACGTTTAATTTGAAATTCTTCAACCTATTTATTTTTAACTTAATAACCAAAACTCCATGAAAAAAATCAGTTTAGTTTTGACAACCCTGCTGATGGTTTTCTCGCTCTACGCGCAGAACATCACAGTCAAGGGTACTGTGACTGATGCAAGCACGGGAGAACCGGTGGCATTTGCGTCCATCGCGGTCAAGGGAACCACGACCGGCACGGCTTCGGGCCTCGACGGTACCTACACCCTCAACGCACCTGCCAACGCGACCCTGTTGTTCAGCTTCATCGGCTACAAGACGCAGGAAGTCGCCGTCAACGGACGTACGGTTGTCGACTGCGCCCTCGCCCCCGACGCTGAGTATCTGGAAGACGTGATCGTGATCGGTTACGGTACGACCCGCCGTGAGGCGAAGACCGGTGCCGTCTCGACCGTCAAGGCTGACGAAATCGTCTCCGTTCCGGCATCCTCTGTCGACAAGATGCTGGCCGGTAAGATGGCTGGCGTCACCATCTCCTCCGAATCCGGCCAGCCGGGTTCCAACTCGCAGATCCGTATCCGCGGTACATCATCCATCAACGCCGGTAACGAGCCGTTGTGGGTGGTCGACGGTATTCCGGTGATGTCGGGCGACCAGAGCTACTTCACCAACACGAACAACGCCATCGCCGCCATCAACCCGAACGATATCGAGAGCCTGACCGTCCTGAAGGACGCGGCTGCCGCCTCCATCTACGGTTCCCGCGCTGCAAACGGCGTCATCCTCGTGACCACTAAGAGCGGTAAGGCCGGCAGGGCTTCTTTCAGCGCCCGCGCCAAGTTCGGTGTCAGCATGCTGGCGAACGACAACCACTTCCGCATGATGACCGGTCCGGAACTGTACGACTTCTACAAAACTGCCTACGCCAACTCCGGCCGCAACATCGACAACTACTACGATCCCAAGACGCCCAGCATGCCGATGTACAACTGGATTGAAGAGGTGACCCGCATGGGTAAACTGCAGGAATACGAGGTGAACGCCCAGGCCGGTACCGACCGCGGCCGTTTCTACTCCTCCCTCTCCTACCAGGACAACCAGGGTGTTTCCTACGCCACCAGCTACAAGCGTCTCACCGGCCGTGTCAACTCCGATTATAAGTTGACCCGCACCCTCGACATCGGAACCCGCGTCAACATCGCTTACACCGAGAACCACGATACCGAGATGCAGTCGCTGTATTACTCCAACCCGTTCTTCGGCGGTCTGATCATCCGTCCTTGGACGCCGGTCTTCGACCCTGAAACCGGCGAGTACAACCAGAAGATTCCTGAGAACTCCAACACCAACCCGCTTTGGAATGCACTCGAACACGGTGAAGACCAGTGGGAGAAGCAGTTCCGTACGCAGGCCGCCCTTTCGCTGACCTGGACGCCGCTGGAAGGTCTGGTATTCAAGACCAACAACATGTTCGAAGGCACCTTCGGCGAAGGTATCCGTTACTGGGGTCCGGACCCGGGTGACACGGAAGGCACCCTGCAGGGTTCCCGTAGCCAGTATGTCCGCATAACCACCTCCAACACCGCCACCTACAGCAAGATGTTCGGCGACCACTCGCTCCGCGTGATGATTGGCCAGGAAGCCATGAAGCAGACCTACGCTTCGCTCTACGGCTACGCTCCGGGCGTGGATGCCAACATCCCGTACTTCTCCACCTCCGTTACCAGCTCGAGCCAGATTTCCGACTCCAAGAACGCCCGCACCCTGCTGTCGTTCTTCGGCAATGTGGACTACAACTACGCCAACCGCTACTTCTTCGCGGCTTCCATCCGTGAAGACGGTTCCTCGCTCTTCGGCGCCAAGAACAAGTGGGGTACCTTCTGGTCCGCCTCCGCTTCCTGGAACGTTTCGAATGAAGAGTGGATGCAGAGCGCTTCCGACTGGCTCTCGCTCCTGAAGATCCGTGCCAGCTACGGTGTGAACGGTAACAACAATATCAGCCCGTACCGTGCTTACGGTGTGTACGCCTCCACCGCTTACAACGGCGGCAACGGCATGCTCCCGTCCAGCCCGGCCAACGACCTCCTCTCCTGGGAGCTCAACAAGACCTGGAACGTGGGTCTCGACTTCGCCTTCTTCAACAACCGCCTGAGCGGTCAGTTGGATCTTTACACCCGTAACACGAGCGACATGCTGCTCAACAAGCAGGTCCCGCAGACCTCCGGTTTCGGCAGCAACTTCATGAACATCGGCTCGATGAACAACAAGGGTATCGAGTTCCAGATTGAAGGTGACATCTTCCGCACCAACGACTTCGTGTGGACGGCCGGCTTCAACGTGGCCTTCAACAAGTCGACGGTCCTCGACCTCGGCGATGACGAGTGGATGAGCTCTTCCTACGACAGCCGTCTGCGCCACGCCGTGGGCAAGAACTTCTATATGTTCTACCTGAAGGAATACCACGGTGTCGACCCGACCAACGGTGACGCCCTCTTCCGTGCCACCGACCCCGAGCATCCGGATGATGAGTCCTACTACATCCTGACCAACGACTACAACAAGGCCCGCTATATCTATGCCGGCAGCCCTGAACCGAAGATGACGGGCGGCTTCAACACCAGCGTCCGCTGGAAAGGCATTGAACTGAGCGTCTTTACCGAATTCAAGCAGGGCAACTACGTGTACATCTATGAGTGGCGCTATCTGAATGCCGACGGTAACCAGATGACCATGAACCAGACGGCCGACGCCCTCAACTACTGGAAGCAGCCCGGTGACACGGGTGTCCACCCGAAACCGGTTGCCAACAATGCTTCCAACTCCTACGCCAACTCCACCCGTTGGATGAAGCACGGTGATTATTTCCGTATCAAGGATATCACCCTGTCGTACAACTTCCCGCAGAGCCTGCTCAAGAAGATCAGCATGAAGGGCGCCAAGATTTATGTCAGCGCCTTGAACCCGTACACCTTCCACGATGTGAACTGGTGGGATCCTGAACGTGGCATGGAAGGCATGGGCTGGGGTATCTACCCGCAGACCAAGACCTTCGCCGGCGGTATTGAACTTACTTTCTAAATTAAGGAGGCAAGAATATGAAAAAATATATCATCGCACTCTTTGCGGTCCTGACCCTGGTCTCTTCCTGCAATGTTAAGGAATTCCTGACCGAGGACCCTGTGATGTCGCAGAGTACCGAACTGACGCTCTCCGACTTTAACGGCCTGAACAAATCGGTCGCCGGTGCCTACTCGCCTCTCGTGAGCAGCGCCTGGTATGGTGCCTTCTTCGTGCTCGATGCCGAAATGCGTGCCGGTAACGCCATGATCCCGACCAACACGAACTTCCAGTCCGGCCGTATGATGACTCCGTACTATATGACCTACGAACCCAGCTCGACCTCCGGTCTCTGGGGCACGGCCTACTATGTCATCTCTGCCTGCAACAACGTGATCAACGCCATCGACAACAATGCTGAAAACCTGAAATCCAGCAGCGTGACCGATGCTGACCTGAACAACCTGAAAGGTGAGGCTCTCGCCCTCCGCGGTCTCGCCCACTTCGACCTGCTCCGCCTCTACAGCCACCTCGACGGCTCCAACGGCGAGTATGGCGTGTGCGTGATCACTGAACCGCAGCTTCCTACCGACATGCCGGCCCGCGCCAGTGTCGAAGAAAGCTACACTCAGATTATCTCCGACCTCACGACGGCTGAAAGCCTGATGTCCGACAGCTACCAGCGTGCCGGTGTCAGCGATCCGAAGGCGACCTTCAACAAACTCGCCATCCAGGCTCTCCTCGCCCGCGTGTATTGCTATCACAAAGACTGGGGCAAGGCTTCCGAATATGCCACCAAGGTCATCAACAGCGGCAAGTTCCAGCTCTGGACCGCCGAAGAATATCCTTCCGTCTGGGGTAAGGACATCGCCGGCAACGGTGGTGAAGTTATCTTCGAGGTCTATGGCAAGCAGGCCAATAGTTACGATGCCTACTGGGAAGGTCCTTCCCATATGACCAACCCGCTCGGTTATGCCGACTGCGCCGCCACCGACCAGCTCGTCGACCTCTTCGAGGCTGACGACGTCCGCGGTTCCTGCGGCGTCCGCAGCGTGGACGACGGCCAGGTGATGTTCTGCACCGACAAGGACGATGCTTCCGGCGGCCAGCTCTGGACCATGAAGTATTATGGCAAGGGCGAAGGCAATGCCACTTCCACTCCTGACGTGAGCAACACCATCGTGCTCCGCCTCTCCGAAATGTACCTCATCCGCGCTGAAGCTTCCGCGAACGGTGCAGGTTCGACGGCTCTCGCCGACCTCAACGCGATTCGCAGCAATCGCGGTGCATCCCTGCTCACCAGCGCCGGTAAGGGCGACGTCGCTCTCGAGCGCCGTCTTGAGCTCAATTTCGAAGGCCACCTTTGGTTCGACCTCGACCGCACGGGCGGTTCCATCAACTACTCCGACGGCACCGTAACGCGCAATATCCCCGCCGGTGACAAGTTCTGGGCCCTCCCGATCCCGAAGAGCCAGGTCGACATCAACGAGAACCTGAAACAGAACCCTGGTTATTAATCGATTACTGCCATGAAAAAGATATTTTACCTTTTCAGCATCGTGGTATTGGGGTCTCTGGTTGCTTCCTGCCACCTCAACGATCTTCCCACCTTTGATGACAACGACGCTTTCGCCGCTTTCGCCAAAAGTACGTTGACCATCCCCGAAAACGGGGGTACGCTCAATATTCCGGTTCACGTCACGTCGCTCGGCGGTGTGGCCACGACCGTGACCTACGAGTTTGTGAACGGTTCCGCCAAGCAGGGCGTTGATTTCGAAGACGCTTCCGGTACGGGCTCCCTAAGCTTCTCCCCCGGTGAATCCGAGAAAAACATCGTCATCAAAATCATCGAGCATCCGGGTGTCTTCACGGGCGACCGCTCTTTCTCGGTGAAATTCAAATCGGCCGGTGACACCAAGATTGGTGCCAGCAACTCCTGCTCCGTGACGATCAACGACCTTGACCACCCGCTCTCCGCTCTCTTCGGCACTTACACCGCGAAGGGTACGAGCTATTTCAGCGGCCCCGTCGAGGAAGAGATGACCTTCATGAAGGATGAGAAGGACGTCACCAAGGTTTGGATCGACAACCTCTTCTGCAACTCCGGCTGGTCTGGTGACGATACGATGTTCTACGGCATCGTCAATAGCGAGATGACCCTCATCACCATCCCGCTTGGTCAGGAGACCGAGTATATCCGTTCCAGCACCGGCAAACCATGCTTGCTCTTGGGCTGCGACGATGAACTCAACATCTATGATAGTGGCAACATCACCGTTGCCATCAAGGAAGGTGGTAAGAGACTCGAGTTCCTTGACCTTGGTCCATGCCTCTACCTCCAGGATGAAGGCTATGCCAGTGTCATGTTCGGCGACATCGTCTGCACGAAGAACTAAGTTCTGCAAATCTGATGAAAAAGGGAGAAAATTGATTTTTCTCCCTTTTTTTTCGTATTTTAGTGTGATTATTGCTATACGTGAGAAAACACAAAAAAGTATGAAACGGATATTTTTGTTGATTGCCTGCTGGGCGATGGCCCTCACGGCTCAGGCCCAAATTGAAGCCTATACCACGTGGCCCTACTACTATCCTGATTTCCAAGAGGGTACAATGACTTTAAACAACGGACAGACAAGGAAGATGCCCATCAATATCCACTTGTTGAAGGGAGACCTTCACTTTATCGACGGCAAGGGGATGATCCAGATGGCACCGGCCGGACAGTTCTCTGCCGTCCAGATCGGCGAAGATGTATTCCGCCGCGTCGGAGGTTACCTGATGAAAGTCACGCCCGGTCCCGATGAAAAAAACTATGTGGCCGTGCGCAGTACAATAGACATGTCGGCACTCAACGAAACCGGAGGCGCCTATGGCACACCTGCCACCACCGCCTCCACCCAACGTATCACCTCGGTCGATCTGCCCGGTTTCGTCAATACCAGCCATATGGAGCAGTTCCAGAATCGTGAGTCGGGCAAAAAAGTGAAGATCAAGAACGAATATTTCGTCGTCATCGACGGGAACGCGGTCAAGGCCACCAAGAAAGACTTCAGCGACGCCATCGGCAGCGAACGGGCCGCCGCGTTCAAGCAATTCCTGAAAAAGAACAAAATCAATTGGAAAAACGAAGAGAGTCTGGTCAAACTCTTCGATTTCCTGGCAGAATAAATACCCTATGATGAAATTCCGATCCTTGTTCCGGGTCCTGCTCGTCGCCGGTATGCTTGCGGCGTGCACGCCCGAAGAACTCCTGCAAGAAGAATTGCTGGAAACCCCTTCCGGGGAATATGCCGCCAGCCTGTTTGAAAAAGGACACGTCCGGATCTTTGTCGATTCCGCTACAGCCTCAAAGATAGAGGAAACCGGATCACCGGAAGCATTGATCACGACCAAGGCCGCCAGCGTTCTGGGCCAAGTGAAGATGGAACGCACGTTCCCTTATGCCGATGAATTTGAAAAACGGACGAAAGAAGCCGGTCTGGACCGCTGGTATGACGTCTGGTTCGACGAAGGAGCTCCTCTTACCAAGGCAAGCCTTTCCCTGGAGCAGATTCCCGGGATCCTGGAAGTCGAATACCGGCCCGTCACCCGCAAGGCCTATGATGAAACAGTCACTTATCTGAACGCAGCGCCCGCGGCGGCGCCCGCCGGTTTCCCGTTCAACGATCCTTCTTTCGACAAGCAGTGGGATCTCTACAACGACGGCAGTGCTTCGGGCAAAGAAGCCGGCTGTGACATCAACGTCCTCCCCATCTGGAAAGACTACACGACCGGCAAAAGTGACGTAATCGTCTGCGTGGTGGACGGCGGCATCGACTGCGACCACGAAGACCTCGCCACCAACCTCTGGAACGACCCGAACCGGCCGTCCATCCACGGGTACAACTTCATGGACAACAGCGTCAACATTATCAAAACCCAGCATGGAACCCACGTCGCCGGTACGATCGCTGCCGTCAACAACAACGGAAAAGGCATCTGCGGCATTGCCGGCGGCGACTATGAAAACGGCGTTCCCGGCGTCCGCCTGATGTCGGCCCAGATTTTCAAGGATGGTGAACAGGGCGGCGGCAACGGCGCACGCGCCATCAAATGGGGAGCAGACCATGGCGCCGTGATCTCGCAGAACAGCTGGGGCTATGACGGTATCGACTACGTGCCCAATTCCGACAGGATGGCCATCGATTATTTCAACACATACGCCGGTATGGATGCGAACGGCCGCCAGGTCGGCCCGATGGCGGGCGGTCTGGTGGTATTCGCCGCCGGCAACGAGAACATTGATTTCGGTGCGCCCGCCTATTACGAAGGCGCACTCGCCGTCGGTTCCGTCGGCGCCGATTTCTTCCGCGCCTACTATTCCTGCTACGGCGACTGGGTCGACGTAGCGGCCCCGGGCGGCGACTATCAGAAAGGATACCAGATCTACAGTACGCTTCCCGACAACAAATACGGTCTGATGCAGGGTACTTCGATGGCCTGCCCGCACGTTTCAGGTGTAGCTGCCCTCATCGTATCGCAGTGCGGCGGCGACGGCTTCACGCGCGACATGCTCTGGAACCGTATCGTCAACACCGCCAAGGACATCAGCAGCAAGAACCGCAACTTCCCCATCGGCGGTCTGGTGGACGTGACCGCGGCCATCCTGGCCGAGGGTTCCATCCCGCCCGATCCCGTGACCGACTTCCAGGCGGAGCTGCTGAACGCCGACTTCATCCGCTTCTCCCTGACAGTCCCCGCCGACGAAGACAACGGAAAGGCAAACGGCATCAATATCTACTACAGCACCGAACCTTTCTCCGAAACGACCCTGATTCCCTACAAGAAATTCCCGGTCGATGAAGACTTGCATGCCGGCGATCTGATGGAAGGCATCCTCCAGGGCCTCCAGTTCGAGACCACCTATTATCTGGCCTGCGAAGCATACGATCTGATCGGCAATCGGTCCGAACTGTCCAATATGGTCGTTGTGACTACCGGCCCGAATCACGCCCCCGTCATCGAAACGACCGACGCCCTGACCTTTACGCTCAAATCCCACGAGACCCATTGGCTGAGTTTCCGCTATTCGGAACCCGACGGCCACGGCGTCCACGCCAAACTCGACAAGGGCTCACCTGCCGACTCTCTCCAGCCACTCCTGAACCTGACGCAGAAGATAGAAGTCAACGCCCTGCGCACGGAGCCCGGCACCTATGAAGCGACCCTCCACGTCTTTGACGACTATGAAATGGAGACGACCCTCTCCTACACTTATACGATCCAGCCCAATCACGCGCCCAAGACTATCGGCCAGATCGATGACCTGGTCTTCGGCACCAAGAACGAGGTACTGACCGTCGATCTGTCGGAAGTGTTCAACGATGAAGACCAGGAAATCCTCCAATACACAACCGTCTCATCCGACAACGATATCCTCAACCTGCACGTACGCGAAGGCATTCTCTACGTCACGGCCCTCCGATATGGCTACGGTACCGGCAGCATAACAGCCACCGACGCCCGCGGCGAATCGACCGGCGTCAGTTTCCAGACCCTTGCCCGCGACGGCAGCAAGCCGATCGACATCTATCCAACCACCATCACCGACGGGAAACTCTACATCCGGACGGCGGCCGATCAGTCGGTCAGCGCCAAAGTCATCTCCGAAGCGGGTACCGTGGTGCTGGAAAAGACACTCTCAGCCACGCCGTTCTCCCCGGGCATCCTCGACCTGTCGTCCCTTGGCGGCGGTCCCTACGCCGTTCAGGTGACCGTCGGCAGTGAAACCTTTACCCAAAATATCGTGAAGCTATGAGACGCAATATACTTTCCCGCATCCTGTTGACCGGTCTGGTCGCCCTGACGGCCCTTACGACAGTCAAGGCGCAGTCATTCAACGCTTTCATCCTTTCGGGCAAAGCCTCCACGCTGGGTATGGGCGACGTTGCCTTCCTTGCACCCGAACTCGCGTCGCACAAGGTGGACGCTGCCGTTTCCTACGGCCAGTGGACGCCGGCCAGCCTGAAGTATTCTACGATTCAGGCCGGCGGATTCCTGGGCCTGAACGATTCGTTCGGCATCCGGCTGGACTACCGCAACAATCTGTTCGCGGCTTTCGACCAAATCGATGAAAACGGCAATGTAAAAGGGACTGTCAAACCTACCGAACAGCGCATCCTGGTCGGGGCCACCTTCCGGCTGGCCGAAACTTTCTACATCGACGTAAACGGCAAATACCTGTCTTCCGACATCGTCGGCAACAAGGCTTCCGCCTTCGCCGGCGACGTCGCCTTCAATTATGTGAAAGACGGTCTGACCGTGGGCCTGAAAGGTGCCGATATCGGTATGAAATACAAATTCGGCGACACGCCCTATGCGCTCCCGATGCGCGTGATGGCCGGCGGATCCTACCGCATCGCCCCGGGCGAAAAGCACGCCGTCACCCTGGCCGCCGATCTCGGTTACATTCTCCCGAAGGAATACGGCGCCTTCACCGCCGCCCTCGGTACGGAATACGCCTTCAACCAGATGATCTACGCCCGCGCCGGCTACCACTTTTCCTCCGCCGTCGCGCCGCGCTTCGCATCTTTCGGTCTGGGCTTCGCCTTCAAAGGCATCGGTCTCGACGCCGCCTACCTCCTCGGTCCCTCCGGCAACGCCTGGACAGCAGGGTTACACGTTACATTGTAATCTATAGGGATGGCTCCGTTGTTGGAGTGGCCCCTTCACATCCGCTACGGCCATCCGCACCAGCCTCCCCACAAAAACTCCGTGAAGGGGCCACTCCAACAACGAAGTATGGATATAAGAAAAAGGTTGGCCGATCGGCCAACCTTTTTTGCTTGTGCTTTTACTCTCTGGTATCACCCGCGCCGGCGCACAAGTCCGCATCAGCGGACCGCCGGAGGCCGGTACTTTGCTAAACCATTCCCAAAAACGCACAACTCCCGGCATTAGCAAAGTACTAAGGCCGGGAGGCGCGGGGTTTGGGGCAGAGCCCCAGTAAAAAACTTAGATGATACCCTGCTCGAGCATGGCGGTGGCGACTTTCATGAAGCCGGCGATGTTGGCGCCTTTCACGTAGTCGATCGTGCCGTCAGGCTGGGTGCCGTACTTCACGCAGGCCTCGTGGATCGAGTCCATGATGAAGTGCAGTTTCTCGTCAACTTCCTTGCCGCTCCAGCTGATGTGCGAAGCGTTCTGCGTCATCTCGAGGCCCGAGGTGGCCACGCCGCCGGCGTTGACAGCCTTACCAGGGGCGAAGAGGATGCCGTTGTGCTGGAAGAAGTGGATGGCGCCCGGCTGGCAGCCCATGTTGGAGACCTCGCAGCAGCACCAGGTGCCGTTGGCCTTCAGTTCCTTCGCATCGTCTTCCGAAAGCTCGTTCTGGAAGGCGCAAGGGAGAGCGATGTCGCATTTCACGCTCCAAGCCTTCTTGCCAGGGGTGAAGATGGCCTTGCCCGGGAACTTGGTCGCCATATCCTCGACCTTGTTGCGGTTCGAAGCGCGCATTTCGAGCATATAGTCGATCATCTCCTTGGTGATGCCGGCAGGAATCTCGCAGACACCGTCCGGACCGGAGATCGCAACGACCTTGGCGCCGAGTTCGGTCGCCTTCGTCGCAGCACCCCAGGCCACGTTGCCGAAGCCGGAGAGAGCCACGGTGCAGCCCTTGATGTCCTTGCCGGCCTTGTGCAGCAGGTTCTGGGTGAAATAGAGGGCACCGAAACCGGTGGCCTCCGGACGGAGGATCGAGCCGCCCCAGGTAGCACCCTTGCCCGTCAGCACACCCGTGTTGTACTCGCGGGCGAGCTTCTTGTACATGCCATAGAGATAACCGATCTCACGGCCGCCGACACCGACGTCACCGGCAGGAACGTCCTGATCCGGGCCGATGCACTGCCACAGCTCGGTCATGAAGGCCTGGCAGAAACGCATGATCTCGTCGTTGCTCTTACCGACCGGGTCGAAGTCGGAACCACCCTTGGCACCGCCCATCGGGAGCGTGGTGAGGGCATTCTTGAAGGTCTGCTCGAAGCCCAGGAACTTCAACATCGAAGGGGTGACAGCCTTGTGGAAACGGAGACCGCCCTTGTAGGGACCGATCGCGCTGTTGAACTGAATGCGATAACCCAGATTGGTCTGCACCTTGCCGGCATCATCCACCCAAGTCACGCGGAAGGTGAAGATACGGTCGGGCTCTACCATGCGCTCGACGATCTGAGCCTTCTCGAACTCAGGATGCTGGTTGTACACTTCCTCGATGGAGTCGAGGACTTCGCGGACAGCCTGGAGATACTCGCTCTCACCGGGGTGCTTCCGCTCAAGGTTAGCCATAATTTCAGCTACTTTCATGATTGAAATTTGTTATTTAAAAAAGTTTGGTGAACGTATAAGTTGTTTATAGTCTCTCTGGTTATTCGACCGTCCAGGTTGCACCGCTGCGGAGCAGTTCGTCAATGCAGGTAATCTTGGAGGCTTCCTTGACCTGGGTAAGCTGGTCGCGGACACGGTCGTCGTAGGTCGGCTCGCTGACCTGGCGGATGACACCCAGCGCCACCGGATAGTCCGGATACTTCATGTTGATGAGCTGGTTCTG
>JAEEGH010003192.1_pt1 | contig 43504 bp, 36 predicted proteins | sample 9134181 | NCBI WGS metagenome assembly JAEEGH01 (sample SAMN16246544, study PRJNA631951) | gut metagenome | biome: gut microbiome; feature: rumen; material: DP-attached | host: Bos | place: Iran: Karaj | collected 2018-10 | reverse complement strand
TTTAGTTTGTTTTAATTGATTTTGCGAATAAAACTTCATTGTCTTTAGAAAGGCATGAAAGTTCAATTGTATTGTCTGTAAATACTAAATCTACATAACCAAATACTGTATTATCAATCCATTTTGAATATGGGGAATTATAAGTGATTGGAGAATCGAGTTTTCCACCCATAGCACCAAGTACCATATAATTTACACCGTCTTTTTCAAGATATTCAAAGAAATGATCGTGTCCGCTCATGTGAAGATCAACGTGATATTTTTCAAAGATAGGACAAAGGCGTTTCATTACATCCTGAAGGTCGCCCCAGTATCTTCCTGCAGTTGGATCATAATAACCGGAAGAAACAACATAGCAGTGAGAAATAACAATAACTGTTTCTTCCTGAGGAATTTCTTCGAGCTGTTGTATAAGCCATTTTTCCTGAGGTTTTGAAAGTTCAGAAGAATCCCAGAGCATATTCAAAAAGAGAATGTGAACCTTTCCACTATCAAGGCGGAAGTTGTATTTATCATCCTTGTCCATAAAGGTTCTTTTGAAAATAGGAAGACCATTAATGAGGGCATCGTGATTTCCAGGGATTGCTCTGAGCAGGGTAGTAGGCATGTAAGTTCTGATATCTTTTACTGCTTCATCCATGTAAGAAGTAATCATACCAAAATCGGAAATATCACCAGTGAGAAGACAAAGATCGTAATCACCATCTTCCATATTTTTTAAAATCTGTATTCGGGCTTCTGCATTTGCTGTGGAAGCACCCCAGTGAGGGTCAGATGCAAGTGCAATGTGTTTGAGTTCAGGACAGCCCTTTTCGAGGTGGAGAAGATTCATTCCAGAATTATCAACTTTGGCACTACCAATGATTGTAAAGGCAACAAAAACGGCAATCCATATAACAGAAAAAAGGTAAGACATGATGTAAGAAAGGATTTTTGTAACTTTGGTGTCTTTTAAACAATTGATAAGCAGGAAGATTGCAGGAAGACATGCAGTTAAAAGTAAGGCTCTTGTGGCAAGTCGGATTTCTTTATGCCAGTTCAAAGTTCCCTGATAACCAATTGTGTTTGTAAACCAGAGAAAAGATGCAATACAGATAATAGTTGCAACTACACCCAAAATTACTGTTTTTTTTGTAAAACAAGCTTTAATTTTCATATTCACCCCATTCACATCCCAAATGATTTGCTTCAACTTCATCTAAAAGTTCAAGTTTGTGATGTGTTTTTTTATATAATTTTATTGTGCCATAGCCAGTTCCGCCATTCCAAAGTCTTGTATGACGTTTTGCTCCATCTGGAGATTCATAATTTACCAAAAGCATTTGTGATTTAGGACATTCCATCTGGGTTTCCATAACAGCTTTTCTTGTTTCCTGACGAACATACCAGATGATTTTTTCTTCTGTTTCTTTGCAGTCAAACTTAGTGCGGCAGAAAGTCCAGAATTTAGAAAAATTGAATTCGTATGATTTTCCTTCATACCAGAAGTCGCTCAAAAGTTTGCGTTTAAGGGAAACTCCAAAAACTTTAGGACAGCCTCCACCAATATCAAAGACAGAATTTTCCAGTTTTTTTCCACTTATCTTGCTGACTAAATCGTTTGAAGAAAGCCATACCCATGGACTTGTAAAATTGCTTCCCCAGTTTTTATCAGCATATCCAAAGCTTTTTTCTTTGATGATTTTATATTTTTTCCCGTTTGCAGTAACGCTTCCTTCGTAGAAAGATTTCATTCCTTCTGCATGCCAGTACATTTCGAAAGCTTTTAAATCGCGGAAAAGTTTGCCAGCCCCATATCCAACATTAAAGGCAACATCTTTTTTGATGCTTAAATCCCACTGCATAGAACCGTCCCCGCACATCCATTCAGGATGATTTGCAGAGTCATTTATCTGAACATTTCCAGTTAGACGTGTATCGCTTGCAGAACAGTCTAAAGCAGTCAGTTGAAAGCCAGTTTTGTTATTTTTGATTGAAACATCTTTCCAGGGAATAAAACGATGGAGTTGAACGGCATCTTTTCCCCACCAGCCGCATTTTATCATAAGGTAGGAAGGACGGAATCCTTTTTCTTTGTTGAGGGGATCTTGTCCAAGAGTAGGGGTCTGTCCCCCATCACGCTCATTTGCAATAGCAGGATTGCAGGTAAAATATTCTATAAAAAAAGTTTTTTCTTCGCCGGTTTCTTCATTTATGCCGGTAAAATTATGCCACCACCAGTCATAACCTTTTTTTGCAAAAGGGCCATCTAACATCCAGTAGTTTCTTGTTAGATCATGTTTATTCATAAGATTAGTTTAATGTATTTTCTAAATCTTGTAGAGAGAAAAAAAATTCACTAAAATGAAATTTATGAGTACAAATAATGATTTATGTCCTTGTGGTTCAGGAAAAAAATATGGCGAATGCTGCGAACCAATTATTAAGGGAACTATTAAAGCTCCTTCTGCTGAAGCTTGTATGCGTGCCCGCTATACATCATATGTAAAGCATGAAATTGATTACATCATTAATTCTTGTGAAGAAGGCGAAGGAATTGGTGAAGTTGACCGTAAAGCAACTGAAGACTGGAGTAATCAGTCTACATGGAATGGTCTTCAGATTTTACGTACTGAAAAAGGTGAAAAAGATGATGAACAGATTGTAGAATTTACAGCTGATTATACACTTCATAATATGCATGATATTCATCACGAAATTTCATTGTTCAGAAATGTAAATGGTGACTGGAAATACGTTGCAGGAAATGTTATTCCAACAACAATTAAACGTGTTGGTGCAAAAGTTGGACGTAACGATCCTTGTCCATGCGGTTCTGGTAAAAAATACAAACAGTGCTGTGGCCGCTAAGGTCTATAAAATTGCCCCTGATGATATAAATGTGGCAATCTGATAATTCGAACGGTTTTCGGGAGGTGAAAATTATTTCCCGGGAACCGTTTATTTTTTTAAGGTGATATTATGGCAAAAGTTATAACAGGTTTTCATTCGATTGAAGAAAAAGTAAGGGCTATTGTTAAATCTGGAAATTCCAACGGAATTATTATTTCTTACAGTAAGCCTGGTCCACGGGTAAAAAAAATTCTGGCTGCTGCAAAAGAAGCTCACATAAAAACTGAAGAAGTTGATGATAAAAAGCTGGATGAAATGGTTTCGGGGCTGGAAGAGGCTTTGCGTGACCATCGTGGAATTGTAATGACATTTTCTGGTGAAACTAAACAGACTGCAAATATTGTAAATTTTGATTCCTGGATAAAAACTGCACCTGAAAAGGGAACTGTTGTTGTGCTTGATAAAGTTACAGATCCTCACAATGTTGGGGCAATCATCCGTTCCTGCGATCAGTTCGGGGCTAGTCTGGTTCTTTTACCAGATCATAACAGTGCAAGCGATATTGAAGGAAATGAAGTTATAGGTCGTACCAGCGCAGGTGCAAGTGCCTGGGTGCCTGTTGCAGTGGTGAATAATCTTGTTAGAGCAGTTGAACAGCTGAAAGAAGCTGGTTTCTGGGTGTATGGAGCAGATGCCGGGGGACAGACCCTGGGAAAAATAGATTTTCCACCAAAAACCTGTATCATTATGGGAAGCGAAGGAAGTGGAATTTCTCAGCTTCTGGAAAAACAGTGTGATGCAATTGTTTCTATTCCTACCTGCGGAAAAATTGACAGCTTGAATGTTTCTGTTGCTGCTGGTGTACTTTTATATGAATTATTTCGTCGACAAAATTGACAAAAAGTGTCATAATGTGTAATAGTATAAAATAGAGGTATATATGTCACGACAAGATGAAATTGCTGCAAACGCAGTACGTAAATCAACCCTGAAATCATTAAAACAAAAGAAAAAGCTTCGCCTTCGCCAGTTGAAGGAAGATTATGAAAAAGAAGTTCAGAAGACACAGATTCAATATGCAGAAGATCCTGAACGCTTAAAAGCAAAATATGCAGCTGATACTTATGCTAAAAACGAAAGAAGAAAGAAGATGGCTGCAAAACGTATCGAAGCAGAAAAGAAACTTATTGAAGTAGAAAAGAAAGTTCGTCGTCTTACAGCAGGCGAAGAAATTGCTTCTTCAATTATTCAGGGAATTGGAGCTTGTTTATTTATTGCAGGAACAGCAATTTTAGATACTATTGCCATTGGAAAAGCACAGACATACATTAATACAACTATTGTTTTCTACTCACTTTTTGGTGCTTCAATGATTTTGATGTATTTATTCTCTCTTTTACAGCATGCCCTTACAAACCTTACAGCTAAGGCAGTTTTCAATCGTCTGGCTCACATCTGGACTTTCTTAATTATTGGATTCTGTTATTCAGCATATACAATTACAAAACTTCAGAGCTTAAGCGGATGGATTCTTTTTGGAATTGTTTGGACTGTAGTTTTTGTAGGTATTCTTTTTTACGCAATTGCAGGTCGTAAGTTTGAGAACTTAAATACAATTCTTTATGTTGTTGCAGGTTTCTCTGGTCTTGTTGTTGCAAGAAATCTTTATCAGGTTCTTTCAGCAAAGAGTTTTTCAATGTTGATTATAGGTGCAGTTTTCTATGTTGTAGGAATTGTTTTCTATAATTTAAGAAAGATTAAATACATGCATTTTGTAGGAAATACAATTATGTTATTAGGAAGTGTTTATATCTTCCTTTCAATGTTCTACATCAACTAGTTTTATATTTTTTTTATGGAACCGGGGCTTTTTTTGAAGTACCCGGTTTTTTTGTTTTAAAAAAAATCTCATTGTACAAAATCTTCTATATCACTAAAATAATATGGATTTTTAATTAAAGGTAGTTATCTATGGAAAACTCAAAACGTACAGTAACTTGCGGTGAGCTTACAAAGGCTGATGTCGGCAAGAAAGTAGTATTAAATGGTTGGGTAAGCCGCACTCGCGATTTGGGCGGACTTGTATTTATCCGTCTTCGTGACCGCTATGGTATTACTCAGGTAACAGTTGGTGATAAGGCCAGCGACAAAGTAAAAGAAATCGCATCATCACTTAAATCAGAATATTGTATTGCAGTAGAAGGTATTGTTGCCGCTCGTGCTGAAAAAGATATCAACAAGGATATGGCAACTGGAGAAATTGAAGTTGAGGCAGATGATATTGAAATCTTTACAACTTCTCAGGATTTACCTTTTTCAATTGAAGAAGTACGCCAGAAGGATGGAAGTCTTGTAATTCCAAATGAAGATCTTCGTCTTAAGTACCGTTATCTTGATTTGCGCCGCGATCCAATGCAGCACAACATCATCCTCCGCTCTCAGGTAACTTTTGCAACACGCGAATATTTGACTTCAAAAGGATTTTTGGAAATTGAAACTCCAACCTTTATCAAATCTACTCCAGAAGGAGCCCGCGACTACTTAGTTCCAAGCCGTGTTCATCCTGGAAAATTCTATTCACTTCCACAGAGCCCACAGCTTTATAAACAGCTTTTGATGGTTTCTGGATTCGACAAATACTTCCAGATTGCCCGCTGTTACCGTGATGAAGATGCTCGTGGAGACCGTCAGCCTGAATTTACTCAGATTGATATGGAAATGTCATTCACAAACCGCGAAGAAGTTCTTTCTACAACAGAAGGAATGATGCAGTACATCTTCAAAAAGACTTTGAATTATGATTTACCAGCCAAGTTTGACCGCATTGCCTGGGAAGATGCTTTTGACCTTTACGGAAGCGATAAACCTGATCTTCGTTTTGACATGAAGATGCAGGATGCTGCATTTATGGCAGATTTGGCAGACTTTAATGCATTCAAAGCAGGGGCTGCAAATGCCGGCCGCGAAATCCAGCGCCACAAGAGAAGCGGACTTAAAGCACTTGTTGTAAAAAATGTAGCTGACAAATACAGCCGCAAGAATATTGAAGCTCTTGAAGCAGTTGCAAAAACATACAAGGCAAAAGGTCTTGCCTGGATGAAAGTTGATGCAGAAGGCAAATTCGAAGGCGGAATTTCTAAGTTCTATGCCGGAAAAGAAGCAGAAATCTGCAGCAAGCTTGGAGCAGAAAAGAACGATCTTCTTTTGTTTGTAAGCGACGAAAACTGGCAGCTTGCCTGTACAGCACTTGGTGCAGTACGCAAACAGCTTGGAAAAGACTTAAACCTTTACAATCCAGAGGATGAATTCCATTTTGCATGGATTATTGACTTCCCATATTTTGCATGGAACGAAGAAGAAAACAAATGGGAAACAGAACACCATATGTTCACTCTTCCTCAGAAACAGTACTGGGATACACTCGAAAGTGACCCGGGTGCTGTAAAAGGTGATTTGTACGACTTAGTTTTGAACGGCTATGAATTGGCTTCTGGTTCTATGCGTATTAATGATCCTGCACTTCAGGAACGCATTTTCGAAATTGTAGGATACAGCCGCGAACGTGCAGAAAAAGCATTTGGCTTCTTAGTACAGGCCTTCAAGTTCGGTGCCCCACCACACGGAGGAATTGCACCAGGATTAGACCGCTTAATCATGCTCATGTGCCACGAAGAATCAATCCACGAAGTAATCGCCTTCCCTAAGAATAACCTTGCAATGTCACCTATGGATAATTGTCCAAGTGAAGTTGATCAGAGTCAGTTAGACGATTTACATATTCAGTGTACTGAAAAAGAGTAAAAAGGAGACATTGCTCGCTGCATCTCCTATGGATTGCAGGTGTATGATGAAATCAGACACCTGCAAAACGACTGAGTCAAGGCTTTAAGACGAGCGAAGCGAGCGTGCCTTGACCAGTCGTATGAATGCCCTGATGCTGAAAACGGCTGGGTCAAGGTCTTTGCCTTGACCGGCCGTTTTTTTTACTTCAAATTACTTAAAACCCCACTTTATATTTAACTAATTTTTCACATTTTTTACTTAAATTTCCTTGACAATTCAAATTTAACTGTTATTCTATAGGCAGAAAATTAAAAAAGAGTTTTTATTAAATCTTATTTTTTTGAGAGGTTTTTATGAAAAAGATTCTTTTTCCCCTTCTTTGCTGTCTGCTGTTTCTTACAGCCTGTAATCCTGAAAACACTACCAATGCCGTGGGCAACACAAGTTCAGAAGATCAGAATTCAGAACAAATTTCAGACACCAGCATTTATAAAAAATATGAAGCTGAAGATGCTGAATACGGCTCACTTCAAACCAGTAGTGACGGCAGCTGCACCTATGTAAATCTTCAAAGTAAGGCTGAGGATTCAATCATTTTTAAAATAGAAAGTGATGCCGACTGCCGGGCCTTTTTAAAAATCAAATCAAAAGGTAACGGTGGTCAAAAAGAAAACAATATTTCTGTAAACGACAATCTTTTGGGCACTTTTATTTCAAAAGACTCTATCTGGGAAGAACTTTCCTATAAATATATAAAACTACAGAGCGGAGAAAATACCATTACTATCTCTGCTAACTGGGGATGGATATCTCTGGACTATATTGAACTTGTAAATCCAAAGGACATAGAAATGACTGGCTTTAATAATTTTGTTACAACCCCCTGCGATAAAAATGCAAACGATGCTGCTAAAAATCTTATGGCAGAAATAGCAGAAAATTACGGCAAAAAAATCATAACAGGACAGATGGATCTGACCTGGTATGATAACATTGATATGGCTCAAAGAGTTTATAACGATACAGGAAAATATCCAAAACTTATGGGCTATGATTTTATGAATTATGTTGAAGGTGAAGGCCATGGTCTTGCTCAAACTGAAGAAGCTATAGCCTGGCATAAAAAAGGCGGATACATTCACTTTTGCTGGCACTGGCGCATCACAGGTCCAAACGGTAACAACTCCTTCAGCACTTATTCAGAAACAGATGGTAAAGGAAATGGCGGCACAGATTTTATAATCCCATATACAAATGGCCAGTGGGATACTTCTTCTTCTGAATATAATCAGCTTATAAATGATATGGACATAATTGCAGCAGAGCTCAAAAAACTTCAGCAGGAAGGGGTACCGGTTTTATGGAGACCACTGCATGAGGCAAGCGGAAACATTGGAAAATATAAAGATGGAAAAGCCTGGTTCTGGTGGGGAAATTCCGGAGCAGAAGCCTATGTTGCCCTCTGGAAGCTTATGTTCGAACGTTTTACAGAATATCACAATCTTCACAATATCCTCTGGGTATGGAACGGCCAGTCAAAGGACTTTTATCCGGGCGATGCTTATGTCGATTTTATCGGTCAGGATATATACCCGGATCCATATGATTATTCTTCACAGTACCAGCAGTTTATTACAAATGTAAACTATTGCGATAATCCTTCAAGCGCTCCAAAAATGGTAGCACTTACAGAAAACGGAACAATTCCAAGCCCTTCTGAATGTTATGAAGAACATGCTATGTGGGCCTGGTTTATGACATGGAACGATGGAAACACTGCTGAAGGCGAGAGTGTGGAAGGCAATTTCTGGACTGGCGAATATTATAATGAACAGTCACATAAAGAAGAAGTTTATTCCAGCACTTACGTAATCACCCGATAAAATAACTAAAGAAGGAATAGAGCCTGATAATTAAGTTTAATTACTTAATTTTACTTAATTTATTAGGCTTATTTATTAAATATTTACCTCTACATTTTTAAGTTATTTACTTAAATTTTCTTGACATATAGATTTTCCATGTTACTCTAAATACATACAGCATGCTGATTCATAAAAACAAACTAAAGAATGAGGTATGTATGAAAAAGTTATTATTACCATGTTTATCCCTTTTATTTGTTTTTATTGCCTGTAATCTAAACGCTATACTTCCTGAAGATTCATCAGATTGTAATTTGAGCAATAATGCCACCACAGCAAGAAGCGCGGCTTCTCTTTTTCAAAAATATGAAGCAGAAAGCGCATCTTATGGTTCACTTCCAGCCGAACAAAACAATTCTACATCAAATATCTCCTTACGCGGCCAATACGATGGAAATATCACCTTTACAATTGAGTCTCCATCCAGCACAGAAGCTACTCTTGTAATCCGCACCTACGGAATTGGAAGTTATAAAGAAAACTATCTTTCTGTAAACGGTGAGTATCAGGGGATCTTTACTTCAGAAAATGAATCCTGGACAGACAGCTGGAATGCACCAATTTCCTTAAAAGCCGGCAGCAACACAATCACTTTAAATCCTTACTGGGGCTGGACTAAAATTGATTACATTGAACTTATTAATCCAAATCCTTCTGACTCTACATCAGCTTCTTCTGAAAGTTCAAATCCTGTATTTGCAAAATATGATGCAGGAAATTCAAGTTATGGTTCCCTTCCTTACGAAGATTCAAGCGTATCTTTAAGAGGACAATATGACGGAAACATCACATTTACAGTTTCATCATCTGCTGCTACAGAGGCTAAACTTATTATTCATTCATACGGAATTGGAAGTTATAAAGAAAACTATCTTTCTGTAAACGGTGAGTATCAGGGAATCTTTACTTCAGAAAATGAATCCTGGACAGACAGCTGGAATGCAGCAATTTCCTTAAAAGCCGGTACAAACACAATCACTTTAAATCCTTACTGGGGCTGGACAAAAATTGATTACATTGAAATTATTAATACAAATTCTTCGGGCGCAAGTACAGATACATCTGCGGGCACAGACACAGGTTCAAACTCAAATTCTGACTCCAGCACAAGCTCAGGTTCAGATGCCACAGATACTTCAAACACATCATACAATTTCGTCAGCACTCTCTGCGATTCAAACGCCAATGATGCCGCAAAAAATCTTATGGCAGAAATCGCTGCAAATTATGGAAAAAAGATAATCACCGGCCAGATGGATCTGACCTGGTATGATAACATTGATATGGCTCAAAGGGTTCATAACGATACCGGTTATTATCCAAAACTCATGGGCTATGATTTTATGGAATACCTTGAATCATACTATGGAAACGGAAGAAATCAGACACAGGAAGCTATTGCCTGGCACAATGCCGGCGGATACGTTCAATTCTGCTGGCACTGGAAAATTACAGGTCCAGATGGAAATCATAATTTCTATTCAAATCACAATGGCGGAACCAATTTTACAATTCCATATTCAAACGGCCAATGGGATACATCATCAGACTATTATAAACAGCTGATTAATGATATGGATAAAATTGCAGAAGAATTAAAAACTCTTCAAAGTGCAGGCGTTCCTGTTTTATGGAGACCTTTACACGAAGGCGCAGGAAATGTAGAAAACTATAATGGTGGAACAGCCTGGTTCTGGTGGGGCAATTCTGGTGCAGAAGCATACAAAGCCCTCTACAAACTTATGTTTGACCGCTTTACAAACTATCATGAATTACACAATCTGATCTGGGTCTGGAATGGACAGGCAAAATCATATTATCCGGGCGATGCATATGTAGATATTATTGGCCAGGATGTTTACCCCGACAGATGGGATTATTCTTCTCAAAAAAGCAAATTCGATCAGGGAGTAAACTTTGGAGACAATCCGTCTACCGCGCCAAAAATGGTAGCCCTTACAGAAAACGGTTCTATTCCAAGTCCTGCAAACTGCTATGCAGATAATGCAATGTGGGCCTGGTTTATGACATGGAACGATGGAAACACTGCTGAAGGCGTCTGGGATTACAGTAACTACTGGACAGGTGAATGTTATAACTCAAATGCACACAAAATAGAAGTCTATAGCAGCGATTTAACAATTAAGCGATAAATTAAAAAGCAAAAAAAAATCCCCCTGAATATGAACATTTGTCCTTTTCAGGGGGGGTGTTTTAACGGAGCTTTATCAGCCCTTTTTTCTATTCCGAAGTAGTTCTACTTCTAATTCCAATAAGTTTACGCAAAAGTTTAAGGTAATTAATACGAACAAGACCTTTAGCCTTCTGCTGTTCAAACTGAGCAACTGTCTTCCAGTAGCCTTTTGGATTTGCAATATCTTCTTCTGCCATCTTTACAAGATTTACATAGGCATTAGCATCGCGCTGTTTAAGATCATCACCATAAGCATCGCGCATTGCAAGAATCTCATTATAGAAATCTGTCTGCTTTGCAAAATCCCAGAAATATTCTTCATAAAGGGTGTTTTTATAATGCCATGGCTTCCAGTTGATTTTATAATGGATTAATTTTAAGTCCTTATCATCAAAGGCATCGTTCTTGTAAGCTGTTTTATTCCAGCCAAGATTCAAAATCTTAACTCTGTTTTTACAAAGAACGTTTAAGTAATCTTCGTCCTGTGTTACACGGAAGGTATACTGTTTTGCAAGTTCAACAAACTTTTCTGCAATCTTGAATTTTAAGAAGCGTTTGTTGTTGATAAGAAGAACTCCTGCATTAATGTACTGCTTTCTTGGAACACCAAGGAACTGTTCAACATAGTTACCAAAGGTATCTACTGTCTGCATTACTTCTTCAAGTGCACCTGCAATAAAGTAATCTTTGATATCATAGTTATAAAGTTCAGAAATATCGCCAAGAACGATTGTATCGCAGTCAAGATAAATTACTTTATCATAATCAGGGAACAAATCTGGAATAAAGAAGCGGTAATAGGTTTCTTTTGAATAATAATCTCTAAGGTGGAATAAGTCCTGAATCTTATCAAGCTCATCTTTTAAAGAAATGAATTCTATTGTAGCATTTGGTGTTAAAGACTGTTTAACTCTTCCCTGAAGTACAGGATCAAGATTTGTTGTTAAAACATACAATTTATAAAAATAGTCTTTTGATGCATTTGTAAGTAATGATTTTATACAAACTGTTAAAAATGGTGCATATGTATCATTGGTTGCAAAAAAGATTGGTATTTCGTTGTCGCGCAACTTTGCCATATAATTCTCCTGAATCAAAAAATGGTTCTATAAATATGAACATTTAAATCTATGACATTTTTAATCTATTTGTCAATAGAGGTAAAAACCCAGAGAAAATTCTGATCCTTTCCCTAAAAATTTGTGTCAATTTCCAGCAAAATTGGTGTGTGATCCTGACGTGGACCCGAATCAATCATTTCTGATTTTTTGATTTTGTCTTTTATGCGCTCGCTAACGAGAAAATAGTCAATACGCCAGCCCGAATTGTTTATCTTACTAGTCTTAATGCGCTGGCCCCACCAGGAATAAATATCTTTTACATCTCCGTGAAGGTGGCGGAAGCTGTCTGTAAAACCTCGGGAAAGAAGTTTTGTAAAGCCTTCGCGCTCTTCGTCTGTAAAACCGGCAGAAAAATGATTTGAGGCCGGGTTTGCAAGGTCGATTTCCTTGTGGGCTACGTTAAAGTCACCGCAGGCTATGACAGGCTTTTTTGCGTCTAAGGCCGCAAGGTAGTCGGCATAGAGGGCATCCCATTTCTGACGGTCGCTAAGACGTTTAAGCCCGTCACCAGAGTTTGGAGTATAAACATTTGCAAAATAAAAATTTCCAAAGTCCAGAGTGAGAAGGCGGCCTTCGTCATCCATTGTATCTGGAGCACCAAGCCTTGCCTCTTCGCGGCAGGCAGACATTGTCTCTTTGTACAAAATCATAGTTCCCGCATAGCCTTTTTTTGCAGGAGGCACAGAAGAAAGCCATTCGACTTTATAACCCGGAAAATACTGGGCCAGCAGCTCCATATGCTTAGGGCTTGGTCCTTCCGCCGGCAGCTTAGTTTCCTGAATGGCAATTACATCAGCATTGTAGCCACCCAGCTTTTTCAGCACCGCCTGCGAAAGTTGCGCCCTGTCTGAGCTGGAAGTTAGCGCCGCGTTAATTGAATCTATGTTCCATGAAATGAATGTCATTTTTTGCTCCTGTTTACTGAGGAGAGTATACTGAATTATGGAAAAGATTTCAGCAGGTTTGTGGAAGGGAGAGCTCTCCAGAAAATCATTGTCGTTTGATGGCAAATTTATTATATTAAAAATGTAAAGCCTGCTGCACAGAAGAATGTATCCAGTAACTAAATTAGAATTATGAGTATGTGCGGTTATATGATTGTCGTGTTGCCCTTCAATGTTTCGACTCCGCTCAGGGACTGCGCGGCAATGACACATTTATTTTCGTTTTCTTTACCACAATTCAGGCCTGAAGCTGGACTGGCGCTGAAAACTATTTTTTCTCATGAGGTACGTGGTATGGAAAATGAAATTTCAATTCTGGAAGAAAACTCTATTCGTTCAAAGATTCATGTTATTCGCGGTCAGCAGGTGATGCTGGATTTTGATTTAGCAGAAATCTATGGATATTCAACAAAGGCTTTTAATCAACAGGTAAAAAACAACATAGAACGTTTTGATGATGATTTCAGATTTCAATTAAATGAAGATGAAATTCAGGAACTTTCAAGGTCAAAAATTTTGACCTTGAAGAATGGTCGTGGCAGTAATATAAAATATGCTCCTTATGCCTTCACCGAACAGGGAATCTATATGTTGATGACCGTCCTAAAAGGCGACCTTGCTGTCACTCAAAGTAAAATGCTTATTTGCACTTTCAAAGAGATGAAGCATTTTATTCAAAATAATTCTCATATTTTTGTAGAATTGGATAATATAAAAAATCATCTTCTTGAATCAGACTTACATCACAAAGAAACGGATAAGAAAATAAAAGAACTCTTTTCTTTGATGGACAAATACAATGTAAAAGAAACTCAAGGCATCTTCTTTCAGGGCCAGATTTTTGATGCCTATGCAAAGTTCGAAAGTTTTCTGGCAGCGGCAAAGAAAGAAATAATTCTAATAGATAACTATGTAGATTTATCAATCCTTCAGCGGCTTACTAAAAAGAAGAAGGGTGTTAATGTGAAGATTTATACCGACCCTAAAACAAAACTAACCGCCCAAGATGTACAGACTTTCAATGTGCAATACCCAACGCTCACTCTGAATTATACTACAAAAACGCATGATAGGTTTTTGATTATCGATAATTCAACCATTTATCATATTGGAGCATCATTAAAAGACTTGGGCAAGAAATGTTTTTGTTTTGATGTGTTGGACTCTGGATATATTCCGATGATTTTAATGAATTTGTGAGACCAACTGTACGGGAAAATCGTACAGTTAAAAAAAAGCTCTGCCTGAAAACCAGACAGGGCTTTACTATGAGATGCTGAATCAAGTTCAGCATGACGAAGAATGTCACCCCGAACTTGTTTCGGAATTTATGTTATTTAATTAACGAATGGTATTCCTGGAGGCTCTTTACTCCGCCTTCACCACCGTTGCCATTCTTAACAGACTCGATGCCTTTTACTGCTGCAAGTGCTCCGGCAATTGTTGTAATATAGCTTACCTTGTACTTCAAACAAGCCTTGCGGATTGTTTTGCGGTCTTCGGCGTAGTTGCGTTTTGCTTTTGGTGTGTTGATTACAAGACAAACTTCCTTGTTCATAATCATATCTACTACGTCTGGGCGTCCTGCACCAATCTTGTTTACAAGGTCACATTTGATTCCGTTTGAATTGTAGAAATCTGCTGTTCCCTGTGTTCCAACCAGTGTGAATCCAAGGTCTTTCAAAGTTTTACCAATTGTAAGAACTTCTTCTTTCTGACTTTCCTTGTTGCTGAGGGAAATAAGAACTTTTTTGTTCTCCCATGCAGCAGGTGCGTGTGGAAGTTCTGAACCTGCAGCTTCCTGTGATTTATAGAAAGCAAGTGGGAAGCTTTCGGCAAGGCCAAGAACTTCACCTGTAGAACGCATTTCTGGTCCGAGGATTGGGTCAACTCCTGGGAAGCGGGCCCATGGAAGAACTGCTTCTTTTGCTCCGTAATAAGGAATCTTCTTGTCTTTGAGGCCAAGTGATTCAAGAGATTCACCAAGCATCATACGAGTAGCAAGGCGGGCCATCTGAGTGTCACAAACCTTTGATACAAGAGGAACTGTACGAGATGCACGTGGGTTTGCCTCAATTACGTAAACCTTTCCGTCTTCGATTGCATACTGCATATTCATCAGACCGCAAACGTGAAGGCTTTCTGCAATCTTCTTTGTATATTCTTTGATTGTTGCAAGGTTGTCAGCAGGAATGCTTACAGGAGGAATTACACAAGCTGAGTCACCAGAGTGAATACCTGCAAGTTCAACGTGTTCCATAACTGCTGGAATATAAACGTGAGTTGAGTCAGCCAAAGCATCAGCTTCGCATTCAAGGGCATTCTTTAAGAAGCGGTCAATCAAAAGTGGGCGGTCTGGCGTTACTCCAACTGCCTTTTCAACATATTCCTTCAAAGTTGCTTCATCATAGATTACTTCCATTCCGCGTCCACCAAGAACGAAAGAAGGACGAATCATGATTGGGTAACCGATTTTGTCTGCGCAGGCTTTTGCTTCATTAAAGTCAATTGCCATTCCGCTTTCTGGCATAGGGATTTCAAGTTTTTCCATCATGTGGCGGAAGAGGTCGCGGTCTTCGGCAATGTCGATTGAGTCGATTGATGTACCAAGGATGTTTACGCCGTTTTCCTGAAGTTCACGGGCAATATTAAGTGGAGTCTGTCCACCAAACTGAACGATAACTCCGTATGGCTTTTCTTTTTCGTAAATCTGAAGAACATCTTCAGTTGTAACTGGTTCAAAGTAAAGTTTATCAGAAGTGTCATAGTCAGTAGAAACAGTTTCTGGGTTACAGTTTACGATGATTGTTTCGTAGCCAAGTTCCTTGAGCTGCATAGCGGCATGACAGCAGCAGTAGTCAAATTCAATACCCTGACCAATTCTGTTTGGACCACCGCCCAAAATCATAATCTTCTTCTTGTTGTCTGATGCAACAGAAGTGTCTTTGTCTGAATTATAAGTTGAGTAGTAGTAGCAGGCATTTTCTACGCCAGAAACTGGAACGCGAAGCCATGCTTCTTTAATACCAAGTTCGTTGCGGCGTTTGCGGATATCTTTTTCTGCAACCTTAAGGATTTTTGAAAGGTACTTGTCGCTGAAACCGTCTTTTTTAGCCTGAATAAGAAGCTTATCTTCCGGAACACGACCAGGATTCTTAAGCATTTCTTCTTCGAGGTCAACCAGTTCTTTCATCTGCTGCAGGAAGAATTCTTTTACATAAGTGATTTCTGAAAGTTTTGCCAGAGGAACACCTTTTCTGATTGCTTCATAAAGCTGGAAGTAGCGTTCTGAACTCTGAACTTTAAGCATTTCGCACAATTCTTCAGCTGATTTTTTATTGAAGTCTTTTGCAAAACCAAGACCTGAGCGGCCGTTTTCAAGACCACGGATTGCCTTCTGGAAAGTTTCTTTGAAAGTTTTACCGATGGCCATAACTTCACCAACGGCCTTCATAGAAGTTCCAAGTTCGTCTTTTGTACCGCGGAACTTTTCAAATGCCCAGCGGGCAAACTTAAGTACAACGTAATCTCCGTCCGGAGCGCCGCCGAGAGTATATTTTTCAAGAGTGCCGTCACGCCAGTAAGGAATTTCGTCGAGGGTAAGGCCAGAAGCAAGTTTTGCAGAAACCAGGGCAATTGGGAAACCTGTTGCCTTAGAAGCAAGGGCAGAAGAACGAGATGTACGAGGGTTAATTTCGATGATTACAACACGGCCAGTTTTTGGATTGTGAGCAAACTGAACGTTTGTACCACCAATTACGCCGATGTTTTCAACAATCTTGAAGGCCATTTCCTGAAGTTTCTTTTCCAGGTCCTTGTCGATTGTCATAAATGGAGCGGCACAGAAAGAGTCACCAGTGTGAACACCAACTGCATCAATATTTTCGATAGTACAGATTGCAACCATCTGATTCTTAGAATCGCGGACAACTTCAACTTCAAGTTCTTCCCAGCCAAGAATTGACTCTTCAATAAGACACTGGTGGGTCATAGAAAGATCAAGACCGTTAGCAACAATAGTGCGGAGTTCTTCAACATTGTAGCAGAAACCGCCTCCCTGACCACCCATTGTATAAGCAGGGCGAACTACCAGCGGATAGCCGATTTCTTCAGCAATGTTTTCTGCACCTTCTACAGTATGACAGATTCCAGAGCGTGGAGTATCAATTCCAAGTGATTTCATAGTCTCCTTGAAAATCTCACGGTCTTCACCACGTTCAATAGCATCAAGGTTTACACCAATAACTTTTACACCGTATTTATCAAGAACGCCGGCTTTGTTCAATTCCATAGCCATGTTCAGACCTGTCTGACCACCAAGATTTGGTAAAAGTGCGTCAGGGCGTTCCTTTTCAATAATCTGAGAAAGACGTTCAACGTTAAGTGGCTCAATATAAGTAGCATCTGCCATAACCGGGTCAGTCATAATTGTAGCCGGGTTAGAGTTTACAAGTACAATCTTGTATCCAAGCTCGCGTAAAGCCTTACAAGCCTGAGTTCCCGAATAGTCAAACTCGCAAGCCTGTCCAATTACAATCGGACCCGAACCAATAATCAAAACCTTTTTGATGTCGTCTCGTTTCATGTATTTACTCCTAAAAAAACAAAAGGCGAACTCTTAAAAAGAATTCGCCTCATAAATCACAAAATAAAAATAGTATGAACAGTTTTATTAACCTTGAGAATCGCTATGTCTAAACAACATTCAGTTTTCATACTGAAACATAACTATATCAGAAATCACCATCTCTAACAAGTAGGGGCGGCTTATCTGCAGGGGCGCATTCTCAAAGGCCCGGCCTTTTTATTCTTCAACTTCTGTTACTGCCGGCTGAGTCTCGGCTGTCTGAACTTCTGAATCATCCTCTGCTTTTTCTGCTTCTTCAGCTTCCTCTTCGGCATCTTCTTCTACAGGAGGAACTTCTTCCGGTTCTTCTATAACTACAGGTGTTTTAATTTCATAACCTTCATCAGCCTTAATTTTTACAGCATAACCGGAAACTCTTGTAATAATTCTTGAAGTGCTTCCTGCAGCTTTTACTTCTGTAGTTGTCTTTAAGCAGATAATTGCATCAGCTTCATTGAATTTTGCCATCTGAATTAAATTGTACTCTGCAAGAGCAACTGAACGTTCAATAACATTCAGCTTTCTTTTTGCAGGCTTTCCAATAAATCCATATTTTCCAATATCACCATTTACAGGAACTTCTAAATATTCTGTAAAAGAAGAATAATCATTCTTAATTTCTTTTGTTAAATCACTTGTTTTTACAGCAATTTCACTGCTGCCATTTACTTCGCCAAGAATGATATAGCGGTTAGCTGGCATGGAACCCGGCTCAATAGCTGGGAAAGTAGAAAGATTTCTAAAAGATGCAGATGCACATGAAACAAAAAGCAATCCGATTAAAGATGTAAACAATAATACAATTTTCTTCATAATAGACTCCCAATTACATTTAAAAATATAACAACTAATTATTATATAACCTTATCTTTTTAAGACAAGTATAAGATTTAAATATTTTGCTTTTTATACATATCCGAATATAATCTATATTAAATACAAATTTTCTTTATAAAGGAGAAGTTTTATGTTCAAACAATACGAATTACCCTTTGCCTCAAATGCCCTGGAACCTGTTTTAGATGCCCTTACAGTAGAAACTCATCACGGAAAGCATCATGCAACCTACACAAAGACTTTTAATGAGCTGGCAGAAAAAGCCGGACTTGCAGATAAAAGTGTAGAAGAAATCCTCTGCAACCTTGATTCTGTAGAAGATGCCTCTTTGCGTAACGGCCTTAAAAATAATGGTGGCGGCTATTATAATCACAATCTTTATTTCTCTGAAATTGGGCCTGATTGCGGAGGAAAACCGGAAGGAAAACTTGCCGCAAAAATAGATGAATGCTTTGGTTCTTTTGAAGATTTTAAAGAAAAGATTTCTAATCTGGCACTTACCCAGTTTGGTTCCGGCTGGGCCTGGCTTTCGGTTGCAAAAGACGGTTCCCTTGTTCTTTCGCAGAGCGCCAACCAGGATAATCCTTACAGCCTTAAAAGCGGAACTACCCCAATTTTCTGTATTGATGTCTGGGAACATGCCTACTATCTTAAATACAAAAATTTAAGGGCAGCTTACATTAAAGATTTCTTTGATATTGTAAACTGGAAAGCTGTTGAAAAGTTCTACGAAAAGGCCCTGTAAGTCCAGTATGCCCTGTAAGTTTTGAGCAGCCTGAGCGCGGCGTTTAATCACTTAGATTTTAATCGCTTACATCACTGTCCATCTGTACGTAAAGAGTGTAATCCGGATAAGCCTCCTGAACTTCTTTATGTACAGATTTAAAGACAGCCTTCCTGTCTGGCGCTGCAAAATCCACTACAAGGTCAAAAAAGATATTCTTCTTTTCTTCATCAACATAAAAACCGTGCAGCTGCAAAATGTATTTATTTCTTCCAATTATTTCCAGAATATTTGTTTTAATTTTTTCAACACTTTCGCAGGTAACATTTTTTGAATAGATTCCAACAGCACTTACAAAAACATGATACTTTTCATAAACCAGAGCCTGAATTGTTCGGGTTGTTTCATCAACCTTGCGGGCTGTCCAGCTTTCCGGAACTTCAATGTGCATGTCTGCAAGGTAAATATCAGGTCCATAATTATTAAAAACTAAATCATAAACACCTTCAATTCCTTCAATTTCTCCAACACTTTTTTTAATGCTTTTTGCCAGAGAACTTTCTACACGCTTACCAAGGATTTCGCTTATTGTCTCCCTCAAAGTATCAATACCGCTTTTAATAATAAAAATCGAAATAAGGGCAGCCATATAAGCTTCAAGACTCAACCCGCAGATAGTAAATATTATTGCAGCAACTAAAGTACCAGTAGAAATCATGGCATCCATAAGGGCGTCTTTTCCGCTGGCAACAAGTAAATTTGAGTTTGCCTTTTTTCCCTGTTTTTTTACATACAAACCAAGGAGGATTTTTACCAGAACCGCAACGGCAATAATAATAATATTTACAAGAGTATAATTTGGCTTTTGAGGATTTATTATTTTTTTAATAGATTCAGAAAGGGAAGTAATACCTGCATATAAAATGATTACGGCAATCACAAGTGCGCTGATATATTCAATTCTTCCATGACCAAAAGGATGTTTTTTATCTGGGCTTTTTGCCGCAAGTTTTGTTCCAACAATTGTGATGATTGATGACAAGGCATCGCTAAGGTTGTTTACAGCATCAAGTAAGACTGCAATTGATGACGAAATTATTCCAACAAAGGCTTTAAAAGCTGCCAGAAAAAGATTTGCAAGAATACCCGTAATGCTGGTTTTAATAATTATCTTTTGTCTGTCCATAATAAAATAATACCATCCTTTCTACACATTAACAAAAAATGAAAAATTGTTTACTATTCAATAATAACAAAGTAATAAGTAATCGGAAAGGAATTTTTAAGTATGGAAAAAACATTTGAAAAAAAAGAGCACATTGTAGAAGAAGGTACTTACCAGCCAAAAGTTGACATTGATTTTCCTGAGAATCCTAACTCGCCGGTTCTTCAGCCAGAAATAGTTTATCCTACAGATTTTGAAAATAACTATCCTTTTTTAGACAGATCCTTTAAGTTCCGTCTTATGCATTTTTTAATTTACATTGGAATTAATGTCATCGTTTTTCCACTGCAAAAAATCCGCTATGGCTTAGTTATTAAAGGTAAAAAAAATCTTCGTAAAAACAGAAAGCTTTTAAAGAAGGGAGCTATAACTGTTTGTAATCACGTTTACAGATGGGACTTCCTTGCAGTTTACCAGGCAGTTCACCATAAGCTTTATTTTCCTGCAAGAGCTGTTCAGGTAGAAAGTAAGGATAGAAATCTTATACGTTATGTTGGCGGTATTCCAATTCCTTCTACAATTTCGGGCTTAAGAGGTTTTAATCAGGCCTTTGATGATTTACACGCAAAAAAGAAGTGGATTCATGTTTTTCCGGAAGCTGCCCGCTGGGATTTTTACCAGCCAATCAGACCCTTTATAATCGGGGCTTTTAAAATGGCTTATAAATATCAGATTCCTGTAATTCCGCTGGTAATTTCGTATAGAGAACCAAAAGGCTTTTACAAACTGATAAAAACAAATCATCCTCTTATTACTATAGAAATCGGCAGTCCGATTTTACCAGATAACAAGGATGGCTTAAGTAAAAATGAATTCTGTAATCAGATGAGAAAAGATGCCCACCAGCAGATGGAAAAAATGGCAGGCATTAAACAAAATATGTGGCCTGTCGAGGGTGACTAGGATTTTTTCATCAAAAAATTACAAAGCTCTTTCCAGTCGTAAAGGGGATGATCCAGCTCTTCTGCACTTTCTTTTGTCCCCTTAATTTTCAACTGAATAAAACTCATTCCGCAGTTGCGGGCGCCCTGTCCGTCGGTATCGTTTCGGTCTCCAACAACAAGGATTTTTGATGGCTCAACGCCAAGTATTTCTGCAATTTTTAAGAATGGTCCTGGAGCAGGTTTTAATCCCCCTAACTCTACAGAACTGAACAGATTTTCGCTTATGGAAGGATTAATTCCCAGAGCCTGCATTCTTTTTTCTACCAGATTGTAATCGCTGAAAACGGCGGTCTTAATGTTCTTGTTTTTAAGATAGTCAAAAAGTTCATCAATTCCAGGTTGAGCCTTATATTTTTTATGCAGAACTTTTATCATGGAAGGAAGATATTTTTTGTTATACCATTCCTCTGCTTTTTTTACAGAATTTCCGGTTTTCTTAGAAAGCAGTCTATAATATTCGTTAAAAAATTCCTGTCCGTTAGGAAAATCCTTTCCTTTAAGTTCCTTTCTGATTTTTCGGTCTTCTGCCATCTTCATCATTTGAAAGGGATTATTTAAAACAAGAGCCTTCCCGATTTTATAATTATCATAAAGGGTACCGTCAAAATCAAAAATAATTGCGTCATATTCTTTAAGCATAAATACACAGTACAGTAAAAAATTAATTTATGCTAGAATGGTATTTATGAAGAAAAATTTTGAATCAAAAGTACTTACCGTTAGTCTTGTAATCCTTTGTTTTGCCATGCTTTTTTTTGTTTACAAACAAAGACAGTTCCGCCGTCAGTTCTATGAAGTTCAACAGCTTCCATATAAAGGCACTTCGCTGGAAGCTCTGGAAGACGGATGCTACACTGGTAAAGCCTTTACCTCATTTCTTTCTCTGGAAGTAGAAGCCGTAATAGAAAATCACGCATACAAAGAAATCAAAATTGTAAATGTTACCGGCGGAAAAGAAAGTCACATTCAGACTTTTATTGATGACCTGCTTCAAAATAAAAAAATCACTGTTCCAAGTAAAAAACGTTACCTGCTGGAAACTCTGGTATTTTTAAGCTGCATGGATCAGCTGGAAAAAACTGAAAAAAGTGAGTAGAGATTGGCAGTCCAGAATTTTCAAAAAGATTTAGACAATCTTCTTTCTTCATTAACAAGAAAACCTTCTCTTCTTTTACATGCCTGCTGTGGTCCCTGTTCCTCTTATTGCCTGGAATATTTATCGCCGTATTTTCAAATTACAGTCTTTTTTTATAATCCGAATATTTACCCCCGGGAAGAATACTATCGCCGCCTTAATGAATTAAAAAACTTTTACACAAAGTTTCCTCCGGTTCTGCAGGGCCAGGTAAAACTTGTTGAATGCGATTATAACCCGGATGAATTTTATGATTATATAAATGTAAGAAATGAACCGGAGCTTGCAAAAGAAGCAGAAAAAGGGGAACGCTGCCGCCGCTGTTATGAACTCCGCCTTAAAAAAGCTTACGATTATGCCCAAAAAAATGCTTTTGATTACTTTTGTACAACACTTTCAATCAGTCCCTTTAAGGATGCTGTAAAAATTAATGCAATTGGAAGCGCGCTGCAGAAAGAGGGAAATCAACTTCGGGCATCTGTTACTCAAGTCCCGGGCTCTAACAAGCAGCAAAGTTCGGGAGAAGTTTTATGGCTTCCTTCTGACTTTAAAAAGAAAAGCGGATTTTTGCGCAGCCTTGAACTTAGTAAAGAATACGGACTTTACCGCCAGGAATATTGTGGCTGTATCTATTCCATCAAATCTTGATAAACAATATAGAAAAAAGTAAAATGAATTTTCATAAAATAAAGGGAGCTCTTTTAATATGACAGAAAAGACAGCAGAATTAAAAAAGCAGTTTGAAGAAAAAATTGCTCAGGTAAAAACAACTGCAGATTTGGAACAGTTAAAAATCAATTTCTTAGGAAAAAAAGGGCAGATTACTGCTCTTATGCAAGGTCTTAAAGATGTTGCTAACGAAAAGAAAAGAGAAGCTGGCCAGGCTATAAACACAGTAAAACAGTATATAGAAACTTCTTTGGAACAAAAAAAAGAAGATTTGGCTAAACTTGAATGGGATTTGAAGATTCAGGCTACCCCAAGCTACGATGAATCTCTTTGCTTACATAAAGAGCAGGGTTCTTTCCATCCTATTACCCTTGTTCAGCGCGAAGTAGAAAAAGTTTTTGAAACAATGGGATTCCACATTGAAAACTACGATGAAATTGTAGACGACTACCACTGTTTTGAAGCTTTGAATATTCCAAAACATCACCCTGCCCGCGATATGCAGGATACTTACTATTTAAGTACAGGTCAGCTTTTAAAAACTCACACCTCTGCTGCTCAGAACTACCTTATGAGAAAATACGGCGCTCCATTAAGAGCAATTTTCCCTGGCCGCTGTTTTAGAAATGAATCTATTGATGCCTGCCACGAAAATACCTTCTTCCAGATGGAAGGAATCATGATTGATGAAAACATTTCTATTTCAAACCTCATTTACTTTATGAAGACTATGCTTTCTGAAGTTTTTGGTCAGGAAGTAGAAGTTCGCCTTCGTCCAGGCTTCTTCCCATTCGTTGAACCGGGATTCGAACTTGATATTAAGTGTCTTATTTGCGGTGGTAAGGGCTGTCCTTCTTGTAAAGATTCAGGCTGGCTTGAACTCTGTCCTTGCGGAATGATTCATCCAAAGGTACTGGAATACGGTGGAATTGATACAGAAAAATATACAGGCTTTGCTTTTGGTTTAGGATTAACCCGCCTTGCTATGATGAAGTACGGTGTAAAAGATATTCGAACCTTTAATTCCGGAAATCTTAAGGCATTCAGTCAATTTAAAAACATGTAAAAGGCCGCGCTGCGTCCTAAGAGGAGTATAGAATATGTTCGTTTCAATGAATTGGATAAAAGAGTACGTTGATTTTGGAGATAAAGACGTTACTTCATTAATAAAGAGATTCACACTTTCTACTGCAGAAGTAGAAGATATATATTACAAAGGAAAAGAAGTTCAGGGCGTTATTGTTGCAGAAATCGTTTCTGTAGAAAATCATCCTAACTCAAAAAAACTTCACCTTTTAAAAGTAAATACCGGTAAAGAAACTGTAGACGTAGTTTGCGGTGCACCAAATGTTGCCGTTGGACAGAGAGTTGCTTTTGCTCCTGTTGGCTCTCATGTTGTAGGTGCAGAAATTACAAAGGCAAATATTGCCGGTTATGATTCTTACGGTATGTGCTGTGGCGAAGATGAACTTGGAATCAGCGACGACCACACAGGCCTTATGGCTATTGATGTTGACTGTCCTCTCGGAACAGATATCAAATCTATCTACGATATTGATGATATTGTTTTTGAGGTTGATAACAAATCTCTTACCAACCGTCCAGACTTATGGGGACACTACGGTATTGCCCGCGAATTTTCTGTATTAACAGGAACTCCATTAAAACCAATGGAACTGCTTGAACCGGTTTACACAGGAAACAATCAGCTTGAAGTAAACATCAACCGCCCTGATTTAGCATACCGCTATACCTGCTGTGCTTTTAAAAACATCACAAGAAAGGTTTCCCCTACCAACTGGCGAATCCGCCTTTACTACTGCGGCATGCGTGCCATCAGTCTGCTGGTAGACTTAACAAACCTCATCATGCTGGAAGTTGGTCAGCCAACTCACGCTTTTGACGGCACCGGCATTAAATCTATTACAATCGACACTCCTAAGGAAGACTTCAAATTCAAAACTCTGGACGAAGTTGAACGCAATATCGATAAAGACACTCTGATGATTTACACAAACGACAAGCCTTCAGCAATTGCCGGAATTATGGGTGGTCTTGAATCAGAAATTGAAGGTTCAAGTGACTCTACAGTTCTTGAATGTGCAGCATTTAATGGTGTAAGCGTAAGAAAATCAACAGTAAGACTCTGTCACCGTACCGACGCTTCTATGCGCTACGAAAAAATGCTGGATCCAGAATTAACAATGACTGCCTGCTACCGCTTCTGGAAACTGCTTAAGACTGCAGATGCTGGTGCAGAAGTTGCTTCAAAAATCACAGATAAATACGTAAAAAAATATCCTACACTTACAATCGATATCGATAAAGCTTACATTGACCGCTACACCGGAATCGATATTTCTTCTGACACTATAAACGACACTTTAACTAAATTAGGTTTTGGCGTTGAGCGTAAGGGGGATTCTTTCCACGTTACAGTTCCTTCATGGCGTGCAACAAAAGATGTTTCTTTAAAGGCAGACCTGGTAGAAGAAGTAAGCCGTATTTATGGTTATGACAACTTTGCAATCACAACTACTTCAAGTTTACTTAAACCTGTAAAGAGTATTGTTAGCCGCGACGAAGATAACCGCATTAAAGACTTACTCGTAAAAGGTTATGCAATGCACGAAGTTCATTCTTACATCTGGTTTGAAGGAAAGGAACTTTTTGACATTGGTATAGAAGTAGAAGAAAATCCTAAGCTTTTAAATACTGTAACTCCGGAAAACAGCGTTTTAAGAAACTCTATGCTTCCAACTCTCCTTACTTTTGCTTACGAAAATAAGAGCTACGGCGATGCATACTCAATTTTTGAAATTGGTCGTGTCGTAGAAGGAACCAAAGAAGATGGAACCTGTAATGAACGCCGCAAGCTGGGTGCAGTAATTTACAACAGAAATAAATCTGAAAAAGAAGCATATTATGATGCTGTAGAAATTATTAAAACTATCGTTTCTTCAATTAAGCACACAGATGTAAGCTTTGCAAAAACAAGTCCTGCCCACAAATGGCAGAATCCAAAAAATACTTCAGACATTTTTGTTGATGGAGTAAAACTTGGAACCCTTTGTACTTTACATCCTTTTAATGCTCAGAAGATTGATAAAAATGCAGCTATAATCTGTTTCGAACTTGATATGCAGATTTTCAACGAACTTAAAGTTCATGATGTTCATTTCCGCGATATTTCTAAGTTCCCTGAAATTGATTACGATATTTCTTTGATTCTGCCAAAATCAACTTCTTTTGGAGCAGCCAAAGAAAAAATCAATGCAATGAAGATTGACGATCTTGCTGATATTCAGGTTATTGATATTTATGAACTGGAAACAGAAACTTCTGTAACAGTAAGATTTACTTTCTCTGCTTTTGACAAAACCCTTGCTATGGATGATGTTCAGAACACAATGAAAGCAATTCTGGCAGAAATAGAAAAAGACGGAATTAAAGCTCGTTTCTAAAAGGATAATAACTTAGGTAAATTCTCTGCTTGACTTATAGAACAAAGCATATAGAATTTACCTGTGTATAATTTTTATGAAATTATAGATAAAGAATATATAGGAGCAAAAAATGAATAACAATTCACCAAAAATGAAAATTGGTATCGTAGCAGTTAGCCGCGATTGTTTCCCAGAGCCACTTTCAGTAAACAGAAGAAAGGCTCTCGTTGAAGCTTACACAAAAAAATATGGAGCAGACGATATTTACGAATGCCCAATTTGTATTGTAGAAAGCGAAATCCACATGGTACAGGCTTTGGAAGATATTAAAAAAGCCGGATGTAACGCCCTTTGTGTTTACCTCGGAAACTTCGGTCCAGAAATTTCTGAAACTTTACTTGCTAAACACTTTGACGGTCCAAAAATGTTCTGTGCAGCAGCAGAAGAGTCTGGAAACAGCCTGATGGACGGCCGTGGAGATGCTTACTGTGGTATGCTCAACGCTTCATACAACTTACAGCTCCGCAATATCAAAGCTTATATTCCTGAATATCCAGTAGGTGATGCAGAAGACTGTGCAGATATGATTCACGACTTCCTGCCAGTTGCAAAAGCAGTTTACGCTTTGAATCACCTTAAAATCATTTCTTTCGGACCACGTCCACTCAACTTCCTTGCTTGTAACGCACCAATTAAACAGCTTTACAACCTCGGTGTTGAAATTGAAGAAAACTCAGAACTCGACTTGTTCGAAGCATTCAACAAACATGCTAACGATAAGAGAATTCCAGAAGTTGTTGCTGACATGGAAAAAGAACTTGGAAAAGGAAACAAAAAACCAGAAGTTCTTGCTAAACTTGCTCAGTACGAACTTACACTCCTTGACTGGGTTGAAGCTCACAAAGGATACCGCGAGTACGTTGCAATTGCAGGAAAATGCTGGCCAGCATTCCAGACACAGTTCGGCTTTGTTCCTTGCTATGTAAACAGCCGCCTTACAGGAAGAGGAATTCCAGTTTCTTGTGAAGTTGATATTTACGGATGTCTTTCTGAATTCATTGGTACTGTTGTTTCTGATGATATCGTTACTCTCCTCGACATCAACAACTCTGTACCAAAAGATATGTACAATTCTGAAATCAAGGGTAAGACAAACTATACTCTTCAGGATACATTCATGGGCTTCCACTGTGGAAACACATGTTCAAAGAAACTTGCTTTCTGCGAAATGAAATACCAGAAGATTATGGCACGTGCTCTTCCAATCGAAGTTACAAACGGAACTTTGGAAGGAGATATCGCTCCTGGTCCAATCACATTCTACCGCTTGCAGTCAACTGCAGATAATATCCTCCGCGCATACATTGCACAGGGTGAAGTTCTTCCAGTTGCTACACGTTCATTCGGTTCAATTGGTGTATTCGCTATCCCAGAAATGGGCCGCTTCTATCGTCACTGGCTCATCGAAAAAGGATTCCCACACCACGGAGCAGTTGCATTCGGCCACTTTGGAAAAGCACTCTTCGAAGTATTCAAATACATCGGCGTAGATGTAAGCGAAATTGGATACAACCAGCCAGCTGGAGTTAGATATCCTACTGAAAATCCTTGGAGATAGACCTATAGGTGTCATCCTAGGGCTTGACCCGGGGATCTTTTGAAAGACTGTCGGAAAACCGGCAGTCTTTATTAATTTATTACAACTTCATCAATAATTTTTTCTATATTATTTTTCAATTCTTTTCTTATCTCAGCTTTTGATTTTGATGTTTCGCGCAGAAAAAGGTCGGCAGGGTGGATTTTTAATGCTTCCGCAAATTTTACGATTGTCTCAAACGATGGCTTGACGCGACCAGCCTCTATGTTTCCGACCAATGCATTTGAACAGTCTGCCTGTATTGCCAGGTCAAACTGCGAGAAAGAGCATTTTTCGCGGTAGTATTTTAGATTTACTCTGAAATCATCAAAATATGAACTCATATTCTATATTTTAAAGAAGTAAACCCATTTAATTATCTCTTGAAAGTAAGTGTAGATGTTGTTATACTTCTTTAAAGTAGGAAAGTGTCTAAAAAATCTATTTTTACGAAGTGAAAACTTTGTCTATGGTACCATAGACAAAGGAATTGAGAATCATAAAAAAGGGGCGAGTTATGAAAAACTGTCTTAAATTGGTTTCAGCACTGATGCTGATTAGTTCAATTTTTTTAGGATGTAAAGGTGGGGCCGGAAATACACCGGACGTTCCCGAACAGTTTGATTTAAACAAAATTAATTTTGGTTATGAAATGTATGAAGGTTATGAAGAATATAATGGTTTGGAACTTTATAAAAAAATATCAAATGATAAAGAACATTATTTATTTTATATTGAAAATAATATTAACCATAAAGATTTTAAAGTTTTATATAATGATGAAATATTAGGTACAATTGAGTTAATTAATTATTCTAAAAATAAAGATCTTACAAAATATAAAGAACTGACAAATAAATATTTTAATTTAGAATTAAATGTTGAAGAACCAGAAACATTTAAAGATTATACCTATGAATTTGAAAAATTAGGAAATAAGATTTATTTTATAATTTTACCTACAATTAGACCTTCTTATAAGACTTATTATGAATTTCCTCGTGAAAAATTTATAGAATCTGATGATTATCCTTTGTATTATTCTGATGATGAAAAAGACATACATATTGGTTTTACATTCAAAGATAACTTAATAAAACCTAATTGTGTTGATGGTGTATATAATTTTACTGATCTAACAAAAAAAAATAATGCAAGATATTGTGTTCCAGTTCCTTTTTGTATTGCTGAAGATTTATCTTTGGATAGATATGATTCACAACAATCTGATTCTGAAAGAAAAAATCTTATTAAAGATATTATCGGTCTTGAATATGATAGTTTTTACAAATTAAACAACGATTATGAATATGTTGAAGATATTCTTGAAAACAATGAGGATATTAGTACTTATAATAAAAACTTTTATAATTCTAGCTTTAATGAAGAACATTATAATTATATAAAAAATCATGGAACTACTTTTAATATCAGTTTTGATAAATTATGTTTTAAGGGTTTTTATGATGAGATTAGTGAAGATTACAGATATATAGGTTTAATTTTTAATATAAATAGTGTTGAACTTTATGAACTTGATAATGAAAAATATGTTTCAACTCCATTAAGAGAAGAAGATTATCCAGAACTTTATAAGGCTATAAAAAACTTTAATTGTTACACTATTTCTAATAAAGATGATATTTATATTGCTTTAGATGATCTTGAAATTTCACCTTATGAAAATAAAATACTTGGTTGGAATTATACAGAATATCGTTACTAATTTATGGATATATACCAGGAATTAAAAAAAGCCTTTGATTTTTATAATCAAAGGCTTTTTCATAATGAACTGCCTGAATGTATTTTTACATTAAGCAGAGTTTCAGATACAATAGGTTATTTTTCTCCAAACAGATTTGGTATGACGACCGTCAATTTCGAAGGGTCGTCAACCATTTTTCTAACCTAGAAACTTAATTTCAAACATAATGACAATTAAAATATTTATAGTATAATAATCCCGAAGGAGATTATGTCTATGAAATATCCTTTTATGACAATGCCAATAGAACGACCTGTTGAAGGTGGCTTCATTGACGCAACTTGTATCCTTCCTGATTATTCCTGGCAGAATAATGGTTTTTCAGATGCAGAAATCAAAGAGTTTCAGGATATTTTAGAAAAAGAAAAAGTTGTATGATATAATCAAGAATATAAATAGGTTAGCGGAGGAAGAAAATGCTTGTATTGCCCGCATATTTTGATGGAGAGACAGTAAAAACTGTAGACAATTATAAATTCTCAAAAGATCAGAAACTGATGATTACAGTATTGGATGAAGCAGAGGAAAAGAAAATTAACGGCATAAAAACTTTGCGAGGAAGCCTTTCGAAATATGCGAATCCAAAGCTGATTGAAAAAGAGAAATCGGCATGGAGTATAGCATCTGGAGAAAAACATGGTATATGCTGATACAAAACTGAAAAACAAAATGAAGTAGGTAAATCCGGGGTCTTAGAGGCAGAGACCTTCGCAGCATAGCAGCTCGGAGATTCGCTAAAAACGGCTCCTTTTATTTTTTTAAGCTAGAAACTTAATTTAAAAAATCATAAAGTGTGTTATAATATAACTAGATTCTTTTACAGGAGGCGCACCATGACAATCGAAGGTTATTTTGATGGAACTGCTGTACGAACTCTTGAGCCTGTAGATTTGAAACCGAATCAGCGGGTTTTTATTAGCGTTTTGGACAATGATTATTCTGACTCAAAAAAACAGCGTATTCAGGAAAAACTGGATTCGATTAATTCTGTTTATGGTATGCTTTCTCCTGATGAATCAAAGGCTGTAGAAGATTCTATTCATGCAGGAATCAAGTTCGGAGAAGTTGAAGTATGACATATTATTTAGATGCAAATATTGTCAGCTATCTTCTAAAGGGAAATAAAGATATTTTTTCAAAACTTAGTGATTTAGCAAGTTATGACCATACAATTTGCATTCCAAATATTGTTTATTATGAAATAAAAAGGGGGCTTCTTGCAAACGGAGCTTCAACAAAATTAAATCGTTTTATAAATTTTGCAAAAGTACTTGGAATTGTTGAAATAAAAACTTCAACACTTGATATTGCAGCACAGATTTATGCTGATTTGAAAAATGATGGAAATATTATTGAAGATGATGATATTTTTATCGGAGCAACTGCGCTTGAGAATGACGCTATTCTTGTTACTAATAATGAACGTCATTTAGGAAGAATCAAAGACTTGAAATACGAAGTTTGGAGTTGATTCATTTTCTTTGGAAGAAATATTATTTAGATTTACAGAATAAAATAGCAAATTGCGACAGCAATTTACAACAACACATCTTCTATCATCACTGGCTCATCGAAAAAGACTGTCGGAAAACTTAACTGCACCCCAATTATTGGACACTTTAACTAGGCTGATTTTATACCGCTGTAAAAGAATGAATTTGTATTATAATAGTAGAAGAAGACAAGTATGACGATCGGCAATTTTTGGAGGGTCGGCAACTAAAGAATGTAAGTAAAGATAATTTCAGGATAATAGGGTTTCCGGTAGTTAGTCTTATCGTGGCAGCTATAATCACATGGGTATAGAAAAATATGAATAAGAATGAGAGCAAATATTTTAAATCAGCAGAGAAGATGCATAATGCGTTGATAACACTCCTTGATAGTAAGGGCTTTGAGTATATTACCATTAAGGAAATATGTGAGATTGCAGGAGTAAACAGATCAACATTCTATCTTCACTATGATAATGTAAATGATCTTCTGCAGGAAACTGTGGAAGCCGTATATAAAGATTTCTTTGGCCGCTTCGGTGCCGAGGGTGCTGAAAGCATTGATATAGATGATAAAGACGATGAGAATCTCTTTCTTGTTACCCCGGGATATCTGATGCCATATCTGAAGTTTGTAGAAGAGAACAGGAAACTCTTTTATCTGATGTATGAAAAGAATGAGATGATGGGCGCCGAGAAAATCTATGAGACATGGTTTAAGAACATATTTGGGCCCATACTTACAAGGTTCGGAGTTCCGGAAAATGAGCAGCCGCTTATAATGGTCTTTTATCTTAAGGGTATTATCGGAGTTGTCACTGAGTGGGTACGAGGGGGATGCGCCGAGTCCAAAGACGAGATCATAAGCGTTATACAGAAGTGTATCATCAAGCAATAGAGCACTAAAAACAGTATATCGGACTTACAAATCAACACTTTTTACAAAACGTGTCGGGACCTGTACTCCTGAAATCAACACATTTTGCAAAAAGTGTTGTTCTTTTTACAGACTCATTTTTCTATAATGGCTTCAAGCTCAAAACAGGGAGCAAGAAAACAAATTGAAAATAAGAGAGGAAAAATGAGATGAACGATTTAGATAAGATTTATGTGGAGAGTATAGCAAAGGAATATATGCCCAGGGAGACAAACAAGGTCAGGCAGCTTAAAAAGCTTGATGAGAGGGCAAAGCTCCCGGCTTTCATTTCGGCAATGACACTGGGAATTATAGGAAGTCTGATTTTTGGCACAGGAATGTGCTTTGGGCTGGGCGTCTTTGGAACAGGAGCAGTTTTCATGATCGTCGGAGTACTGCTGGGACTGGCAGGTGCTGCAATCTGCATCTCTAACTATCCTTTATACAAGAAGCTTCTGAAAAAGGGCAAGGAAAAATATGCCTTTGAAATTCTGGAACTTGCTAAAGAGATAACAGGAGAAGCATAATGACGGAACATAAGAATGTAGAAACAATACTTAAGAATGGTGACAAGGCTTTGTCTGGAATGCCTTATTTATACAGATCCAAGGGCCTTCCAAGTGAGGTTTATGATGTCAGGATGAGGGAAGTCATAAATGGTGAACTTCTGAAACTGGCGATAGCAGACACTGTCATCAGATACCCTTACTTTGGCGTCAGATTCATAGAAAAAGATGGAGATTTCTATGCGGTAAGGAATGAAATGAAGCTTGAGGCACATCACAAAGATGGATTTATCCCACTGGGCGGACATAGTAACAACTATCATCTCATGGGAGTTACATATTGGGAAAAGAGCCTTAAACTCTCTTTTCATCACGGACTTACAGATGGAAGAGGTGCAAAGACATTTCTCGAGACATTGCTCAGATTCTACAGTGATTATAAAAATGCTGACATGGGTGAATATGAGCGGATAAGAGAAGAACACCACTTGCTGGCATCTGAACTATCGGAAGCCGAACTTACTGATCCGTGTGAAAAGAAGTACGAGCTAAATGGAAAAAGCATGAAGATTGAAGGCCTGTCCGACAAGGGATATAAGCTTCCTGAAACAAAGAATAAAGATGATCATAGGCGTTATGAGATCAGTTTTTCACAGAAGCAGTTTATGGATGCCTGCAAGAGCATCGGCGCATCTCCAATCACATATCTGAGCATACTGATGAGCAGAGGGATAAAAGAGATTTCTTTAGACTGTGATAAGACTATAGTAAGTAATTTCCCTATGGACGCAAGACATATATTAGCTTGTGATGACACCTTCAAAAACTGTGTTAAGAGTATGACTCTACCTTACGGAAGAGAAGAGGAGAACCTTTCAGACAGTGAAATAGCTGCGAAATATAAAAGGCTTCTCAATGCCCAGAAAGAGCATGATTACTGTGCAAAGGAATTTAATAATATCAATATGCTTCTGAGTGTCATAGGACATTTTCATTCATTTGCAGGAAGACAGAAACTCCTTGGATTCATGGAAAATCTTGCGCTGGACACTTATCTTATAAGTTACATAGGTCAGTTTGATATGCCGGGTGAACTTGTGGATGAGGTACACCTGTATTCAAACTGTTCAAGCGGTCTTGTGCTCAATATGACATGTCAGAGTGGGAAATTTATTATTGATCTGACACAGGATTTTTCGACTGACAAATATGTAAATGCACTTAGGAAGCAGTTTGAAAAGGCAGGAATAGATTTGGTAGTATCTGATGAGATCATATTTGAAACGCCATTTGATGAACTCTCAGAAATCATAACATCACCGGCAGACACTGGAGAACAGGTAAAAGACTGGCTTGATAAGTTTGTTGCTGCTGCAAAGGCCTCATCGCAGGCTGCAAAGGAACGTGCAGAAGCGGTCAGAAATATGAGCCCTCAGATTACTGCGCTTTATTATGATGCTGCATCAGGCACAATGAAGAGCTTTGATCCAACTAAGAATACTCAGGAAGAGATGCAGAAACTAGTGGAAAATGCCCCCTCTTTGTTTATTTCGTAAATATTCAATAAAATTCTTGACAACATACATACAATAGCAGTAGATTAATTTTGTATGTAAGACAAAGGCGTCTTGGAGACATTGGTCTCCGAGACGCTTTTTTCATTTTTTAGGGAGAAATATTAAATGGCATCAATTAATAAAAACTATCTTAAGCTTCCGGGAAGCTATTTATTTTCAACAATTGGTAAAAAAATAAAGGAATACAGCGAAAATCATCCTGATGCACAGATCATCAGGCTTGGAATCGGTGATGTGACTCAGCCGCTGGCTCCTGAGATCATCAAGGCTCTTCACAGTGCAGTTGATGAAATGGGAAATGCTGAGACTTTCAAGGGATACGCGCCGGATCTGGGTTATGAATTTCTTAGAAGTGCAATAGCAGAGAGAGATTTCAAGAAAAGAGGCTGTGACATATCAGCAGATGAAATCTTTGTTTCTGATGGAGCAAAGGGAGATTGCAGCAATATTCAGGAAATATTCGGACTGGATAATACAATCGCAGTATGTGATCCTGTTTATCCTGTTTATGTAGATTCTAATGTTATGGCTGGTAGAACAGGCGAATATGATTCTCTCACAGAGCGCTTTGCCGGAGTGATCTATATGCCGTGTACTGAGGAAAATGGCTTTTTGCCAGAGCTTCCTAAGGAAGTTCCGGATCTCATTTACCTCTGTTTTCCAAATAACCCAACCGGTGCAGTTATGAAAAAAGATCAGCTTCAGAAGTGGGTGGATTATGCCAACGAGCATGATTCTATTATCCTCTATGATGCTGCATATGAATCATATATTTCAGAAGATGATGTTCCGCACAGCATCTATGAGTGTGATGGAGCAAAAGATTGTGCTATTGAGATGCGTTCTTTTTCCAAAACAGCCGGATTTACTGGACTGCGCCTTGGATATACTGTAATACCAAAAGATCTTACTACTGGCGGAGATAAGTTATGGCCGCTGTGGGCAAGAAGACATGGAACTAAGTATAATGGCGCTCCTTATATTGTTCAAAAGGCCGGAGCAGCTGTTTACACAGACGAAGGCAGAAAAGAAGTTGAAGAGCAGATTGCTTACTATATGACAAATGCAAAGATCATTCTTGAAGGTCTTAAGGAAGCTGGTTATACAGTGTTTGGCGGCGTAAATGCCCCATATATCTGGCTGAAGGCACATAATAATATGACAAGCTGGGAATTTTTTGATCATCTGCTTGATAAAGCTAATGTGGTTGGTACTCCAGGATCAGGCTTTGGCCCAAGTGGAGAACACTACTTCCGCTTAACTGCATTTGGAAATAGGGAAAAGACTATTGAAGCGATTGAGCGTATAAAGAAATTGTAAAATGGAGAAATACGATGGCAAAGTTTATTTTCGTAACAGGTGGTGTAGTATCAGGTCTTGGAAAAGGCATAACAGCAGCTTCTCTTGGAAGACTGCTCAAGGCGAGAGGTCTTAAGGTTGCAGCCCAGAAATTGGATCCATATATCAATGTGGATCCGGGAACAATGAGCCCATATCAGCATGGTGAGGTTTATGTAACTGAGGATGGAGCTGAGACAGACCTTGACCTTGGTCACTATGAGAGATTTATTGATGAGAATCTGACTAAGTTTTCCAATCTTACATCAGGTAAAGTGTACTGGAATGTGCTTAATAAGGAGCGCCGCGGTGAGTACCTGGGCTCAACAGTACAGGTAATCCCTCATATCACTAATGAGATCAAGGGATTTATTTATAGAGCTGCAAAAGAGACAGATGCAGATGTTGTTATCACAGAGATCGGTGGAACTATTGGTGATATTGAGTCTCAGCCTTTCCTTGAAGCTGTAAGACAGGTATCTCTTGAGGTTGGAAAAGAGAATTCGCTCTTTATCCATGTAACTCTTGTTCCATACCTTCATGCCAGCGGTGAACACAAGTCTAAGCCTACTCAGCATTCTGTAAAAGAATTGCAAGGAATGGGTATCAACCCTGATATCATCGTTCTTAGATGTGATGAGCCTCTTGAAGAGAGTATCTTTAAGAAGATATCAATGTTCTGTAATGTAAAAGAAGACTGCGTCGTTGAGAACAGAACTTTGGACAGCCTGTACGAAGCACCTCTTATGCTTGAGAAGGGTGGCCTCTCAAAAGTTGTCTGCAGAGAACTTAACCTGAATACAAGCGAGCCGGATCTTCATGACTGGATCAAGATGGTTGATAATATCAGAAATAGAGAAAAGAATGTGACTATCGGCCTTGTTGGTAAGTATGTCCAGCTCCATGATGCTTATCTGTCTGTAGCTGAAGCCCTTGCCCATGCCGGATTTGCCCTTAATGCTCATGTTCATATCAAGTGGATTGATTCTGAGAATCTGACAGAGAATAATTATAAAGAAGAACTTAGTGATGTTGCAGGAATCATTGTTCCTGGCGGCTTTGGTGACAGAGGCGTAGAAGGAATGATCCTTGCTGCAAGATATGCAAGAGAAGAAAAGGTTCCATATTTTGGAATCTGCCTTGGTATGCAGATTGCTGTTATTGAGTTTGCAAGAAATGTAGCAGGAATTGCTGATGCATGTTCCGGAGAGTTCCACGATGCATCTGACCACAAGGTAATTGACTTCATGCCTGGTCAGTCCGACGATGTAGATAAGGGCGGCACACTCAGACTTGGTGCATATCCTTGCCATATCACAGAAGGCACTCTGATGGAGAGATGCTATGGAACACTTGATATTAGCGAGCGTCATCGCCATAGATATGAATTTAATAATGATTACAGGGAAAAACTTGTTTCAGCCGGCCTTACAATTTCTGGTATGTCACCAGATGAAAGACTTGTAGAAACAGTTGAAATCACTGACCATCCATTCTACATTGGTGTTCAGTATCACCCTGAATTTAAGTCACGTCCTGACAGACCACATCCTATTTTCAGGGAGTTTGTAAAGGCAGCACTGGAGTGAAACATCTCCTCTATGGCGACCTCCTGCTTTAACTGCTGATTAGCTGCCTTTACAGAATGTTCAGGTCATTTCTATATTCAGTCGGAGTCATGCCGTAATAGGACTGAAAACTCCGAAGAAATGTACGCAAACTACTAAATCCTGTTTCATAAGCAATGTCTGTTACTGTTTTTGGTGTAGTCTTTAACATATCGCAGGCGTGACTTAATCGCTGCCTTGTAAGATAGGTTGGCAGAGACATTTTTAATTCTCTGGCAAACAAGTGAGACAGATAGCTGGTGCTCAGCCCCATATCGTTGGATATAGTAGTAGCATTGATGGGCGTAGTTAGATTTTCATTAATATATAGAAGTATTTTTTCTATAGTATTTAACTCAGTTGTGCCATCGCGTTTTATTATTTTTATATTTTCAAAAATATCAGACAAGAGTATCAAGAGCATTCCTTTTTCAAGTTCAAAGGGATGCTCTTTTGTCGTTGAACTTTTATACAAGAGTTCCAAGGCACTTTGACCATAATCTGATAAATCAGTCTTGGTAAAAAAAGGATTCTCCAGAATATAATTACTTAGTTCATCCTGAAATTCCCCAATATAATCCATGTCTACTATGATGAGCATTAGATCGACATCTTCAGTAGAAGAGTAACTATGCATCTGATTGGGAAAAGCCAGTGCACAATCCCCTTTTCTCATTACTATTTTATGATCACCTACTGTAGTATGCATCTCTCCTTCATTTACATATGCAAATTCAAGATGTTTATGAAGATGCTTGGGATAGTTGGGATGCAGCCAAATATGGCAATCGTAATACTTATCTCTGTCTTCATAAAAGAACTTTGGTTTCCCCATTTTTGCCTCCGATACGCTATAAACCTATATAAATAAGTATACATTATAAAGCAATTTATGACACCGAAAATGCATAATTTAGCATTTTTTGTCATATAACACAACAAAAAATGACACGCTAAAGAAGTACCGGATGTATACAATATGTTTAACAGCTGTTGTTACCGTTAATTCCCTATAAATGCAGCATTTATTACCTGTGCACGTGCCATAAATGCTGCGATAGATAGGATTTCTTTGTATTGGGTGAGAGTATGAAAAAAAGAATAGTATCAGTATTAATGTCTGTCTCTGTTATGACAAGCTTATTAACCGGATGTTCATCATCACAAGCAGATGATCAGGTTATGGGGTCAGTAGATCAGTCTGTATCAGAAGACAGCTCCAATGTAGAAAGTACAAACACAAGCACAGAAAAAGAATATCAACTGGATTCAATCAAATTAGTAGTAGATGGCACATTTGGAGCCTCGGTAGATGCCGGGCAGGATGCATTTATAGAACAGTGGGAAAAAGCTGTAGGAATAGATCTTGAAATCAATCAGCTTGACCATTCCAGCTATACCGATGGGGTGGGAAGACTGTTTGCCAGTGGCGATTATCCTGATGTAATACTTTTAAACGCAAGTATGTACAATGAATATGCCAGAACAGGGCTTCTGTGGGATATGACCAGTGCATATGATAATGCAGATTTTCAGGAGAGAATGGTCCTTCCACAGGTCAATGTCAATCTTAGAATAGACGGAAAGCAATATGGACTTGCAACCGGACTTGGTGGTGGCTGTATCACTTATGTAAAAAAGAGCTGGTTAGACGCTGTTGGGATGTCAGCTGAAGATATAACAGATTGGGATTCCTATTATGCGATGCTTACAGCCTTTGCGAAAGAAGATCCTGATGGCAATGGAAAAGATGATACCTATGGAGTTGCAGCCGCAGGTTTTTTAGGAAGTGAATCACCATATATCAATTATCTTCCGCAGTTTTGGCTTGATTCATATCCTTCTTTTACACAAGATGAAAATGGCACCTGGTATGACGGATTCAATACTCAGGAGACCAAGGATGCTTTGATCAGACTTCAGACAGCGTATGCTGACGGAGTAATAGATCCTGAATCATTGACTATGCAGACAAAGTCAGTCAGAGAAAAATGGTGGTCAGAAGATCAGTCTGGTTCTTTTGGCGCATTCACATATTGGGCAGGATACTGGAATGATAATCTTGTCGAAAATATGACAAATAACGGCATTGATTCTGAATTGGTACGCCTTGAGCCGTTAACTGAAATGGATGGATATATAAATCGTGAATCTCCAATGTACTGCATCATTGATGATGGAGACGGAGATGACTCAAGGGAACAGGCTATTTTCGATGCTTTCTTTGAGACCATGTTTGATGGTGGAACTGTTCAGATGCTCTGGGTATATGGCGCTGAAGGAGTACATTGGTCAACAGAGGCTGAGGAGTTTACAACCGGCGAAGGCGACAGCCTCAAAGAATATAAGTATTCAGATGGTGAGTTCCATTTAAAACTCAACCCGGGAGATACAACTACTGTTTGGAAAAAGAATGCAATCGATCCTTCTTCAATGATCTGCTCACTTACCAACGGATATGAAACAGCATCTGATCTGACAAAAGAATGTAATGCGTTCTTTTCAGAGAACTGTGTGGATTCACCAAAAACAGCTTCTTGTGATGGAATTACAAATAATGGCGGAACAATTACAGATCTTAAGAATGAAGTAATTGCCCAGGTTGTGGTAAATGGCGGAGATGTTGACGAATGGATGGACTATTATGTAACACAGTCACAGACCATGGTCGATGAGATTCTTGAACAGCTAAATGCACAATAAAATCAATATTAAGATATAGAGGTGAGTCGCCGGGGGCTCGAGGTGATACGTCCCTAGTGACTCCCTTTTTATATTTTTGGAGAAAAAAAATGAACAAACATAGAAAAATGGCAGAAGAATTGGTATCTAAAATGACACTTGAAGAAAAAGTGTCTCAAACAATATATGACGCACCGGCGATTCCTCGATTAGGTATTCCTGCATATAACTGGTGGAATGAATCTCTGCATGGAGTTGCCAGAGCAGGAACAGCAACTGTTTTTCCCCAGGCAATCGGGATGGCAGCGACATTTGATGCGGACTTGATAGAACAGGTAGGGAACGCAATTGCGCAGGAAGGCAGAGCGAAATATAACGAAGCACAAAAGCATGGAGAACACGGAATATATAAGGGGCTTACTTTTTGGGCGCCTAATGTCAATATATTCAGAGATCCAAGATGGGGAAGAGGACAGGAGACATACGGTGAAGATCCATATTTAACATCTCTGATGGCTGTTAAATTGATTAATGCATTGCAGGAAGAAGTTGACGGCAACATCATGGCTGCAGCATGTGCGAAACATTTTGCTGTTCATTCAGGCCCTGAGCCGGAGAGACATTCTTTTAATGCTGAGGTATCAGATGAAGACTTATATAATACCTATTTGCCGGCGTTTGAAGCGTCAGTTAAAAAAGCTCATGTTGAATCTGTTATGGGTGCCTATAATGCAGTCAATGGAACACCTTCATGCATGAATAAAAGGCTCCTTATGGATATTCTTAGGGATAAATGGCATTTTGAAGGTCACGTAGTGAGTGATTGCGGAGCTATCAAAGATCTTCATCGAGGCCATAAAGTATCCAAAAGTCCTTATGAATCAGCTGTACTAGCTATAAATAATGGCTGTGACCTTAATTGTGGCAATGAATATAGCAGGCTGACAGAGGCTGTGCGCAATGGCGATGTATCAGAAAAGACAATTGATGATGCAGTCATAAGGCTGATGGAACTAAGGTTTAAGCTTGGAATACTAGGTGAAAAGAATGAGAAACTTGAACAAATCTCATATGAAGTAGTCGATGATAATGAAAAAAAGAATCTAAATGAAGAAGTAGCAGCTAAAAGTGTTGTCTTATTGAAAAATGAAAACAATATACTGCCTCTGGATAGAAACAAGCTTCATTCAATTGGAGTAATCGGACCAAATGCCAATTCCAGAAAGGCTTTGGTGGGAAACTATGAAGGAACTGCTTCCAGATACATAACAGTGCTTGAAGGTATTCAGGATTATGTTGGAAGAGATGTTACTGTCAGATATTCTCATGGTTGTCACTTGTATAAAACAAGAAAAAATGCATCCCTGTCTAAAGCCACAGATAGGATTGCAGAAGCCAGATCCATATGCGAGATGAGCGACATCATCATACTTGTATTGGGACTTGATGCATCAATTGAAGGTGAAGCAGGGGATGCAGGTAATGATTTTGCAAGTGGAGATAAGCCGGATTTATTTTTCCCGGGTATGCAGACAGAGCTCATGGAAACAGTTTGCAGCTATGGAAAACCTGTAATCCTGATATCTATGAGTGGCTCAGCTATGGACCTGCGATATGCTCAAGATCATTGCAGAGCAATTCTTCAAGCCTGGTATCCCGGTGCTAGAGGCGGGAAGGCCATTGCTGAAATCCTGTTTGGAAGCCGCTGCCCTGAAGGAAAGTTGCCTGTTACTGTCTATAATAAAGTACAGGATCTTCCTGATATCAGGGATTATTCTATGAAATCAAGAACTTATAGGTATATGAGCAGCATGCCATTATATCCTTTTGGCTATGGACTATCCTATAATCGTTACAAGTTAAAAAATGTTGATCTGAAAGTTGATGATACCGCGGAAGTATCTTTTTGCGGTGATATAGAAAACGAAGGAATCTATGATTCGGCAGAAACTGTCCAAGTATATGTCAAAGCTCCAGGCAGCCCTGTGCCAAACCCACAGCTCAAGGCGCTTTATAAGATCAAGCTAAAAGCAAAAGAGACTATGCATATAGAGTGTACCATTCCCAAAGAGGCTTTTAAAATATATGACAAAGATGGTGACCTTGTGATAAATAATGGTGTATTTGATGTTTATATTGGATTAAACCAGCCGGATACGAGAAGTTTTGAATTAACTGGTCAGGATGTCTACAGATTCAGTGTTTCTTCAGATTCTCTATAATGTAATTCTTATGCCACCATTGAGTGAAGAGTCAATGGTGGCATAAGAATTTCCGTCAGATTGTTTTAAAGTCTATCCATCCAAGCACTTGCCAGTTCTGGCCAAAGCCCTACATCTTTTTGAAGTGACATGTCGATACCATTTGCAGGCTGCTCATTATCTCCAAAGAACTGATCTATAAGTTCCTGCTTACGAGTGTCAGAGACATTTACGCCGTTACCTTCTTTTACTGCAAAGGCAGCGCGCATGGTCTGTTCCATAGTATAATCGCCACCAGACCAACCGGTGAAGTAATCTTTGTTGGCTATAGATAAACCATGGAATCCGGCAGGGAATACGTAGTGGGCAAACGGAACCTTTTTGCCGCGAAGAGCCATGGCAAAGAGGTAGCTGTTTTCTACCGGAACCAGATCATCTTCCTGTGTCTGCCAGATAAAACATGGTGGTGTGTTTTCTTTTACATGCTTTTCTAATGAGAAGTAGTCAAGCTCTTCTTGAGGAGCATCTTTTCCCAAAAGCGCAACAAGTGAGCCTTCATGTGCATCATCCCCTGAAGTGATCACTGGATAAGAGAGTATGACGCCATCTGGTCTGTTGGAGTATTTCTGTAATTCAGGGTCAACGTCTTTTACATCATCAAAATGTACAGCCAGACTACCACATACGTGAGCTCCGGCTGAGAAGCCACAGATGATCAGTTTATCAGGATTGATATTATATTTTTCAGCATTTTTCCTGATAAATCTTACCGCTCTTGAGATATCTTCAAGTGGTTGTTTCTTAAGAGGTACAGACATTGTGATATCTGTTGTATAGCTCAGTACAAATACATTCATTCCACGGTTATAGAATTCCATAGCCACAAGCTCACCTTCATGAGGCACGCACATGCAATAGCCTCCGCCCGGAGCAATCAGCATGCAATCATGTTTTTCATTATCCTTATGAAGATATGTGTGTATATTTGGAGTAAATCCATAGGTTGCAGCATAGTTGTATTCTCCTTCTTTCCATATATCTTCACGGAAGGAAATGAGAGTCTCTTCAGGCATTCCGGTGAGTTGGTATTCATTTTCCGGATAGTTTGCTTCCCACTTATCTATTTTGTCATCGGTTACTGCTACTTTGAGTACTTCGTAATAGGCTTCTTTAGCTTTACATTTTCCATTAAATAGTAGTGGATAGCTTGTTTCTCGTCTAAAACCAGAGAGCCAACTGTTTTCATCCAGCAGATTCCAAAAAGTAACACTTGTTATGTTGGCTTTACCACTAGTCTTGGCATCCAGATATATTTTGAAGAACTCTTTATATCTAAGTGCCAGAGCATGCATGGACTCTTCACTTGGATCAGCG
>JAEEGH010003188.1_pt1 | contig 43556 bp, 40 predicted proteins | sample 9134181 | NCBI WGS metagenome assembly JAEEGH01 (sample SAMN16246544, study PRJNA631951) | gut metagenome | biome: gut microbiome; feature: rumen; material: DP-attached | host: Bos | place: Iran: Karaj | collected 2018-10 | reverse complement strand
AAGCTATCTTCTGCCCATGGATCAAGTGGGCCCATAGTACCATAAGCAATATTAATCCAATAACCATCCTTGATAGCAACTACGCTGTTGTATGTATTGGCATCCACATGCTCTGTAGCAAGCAACACATTGTCACCTTCAACATATGAAACAGCATCAATCTGACCACTAAATAGATTAACTGTAGAGCCAGTAAATGTAGCTATAATTATATTTGTATCATTTACCTTATAAATAAGCTCTGGAATATCATCTGAATCTACATAAATCAGTGAAAAGCTAACGCTATCCTCATCACTTAAATCTTCCACTAACGCCTTATAGCCTTCTTTCCAGGATGCAAACTCACTTACTTCAGATGCTCCTGCAGCCCTATAGTTAGCCCCTACTCTATCATCAAGCTCAAAAGCTGCCTTGTATTCATCCGAATAATTATAGCCCTCTACTACCTCTATAGTTGGAAGATTTTCAGATTCTTCACCTACAGAATCCTCTTCATTTATATTTGCTTCATTTTCAGATTTACTATCCTCAATTGCTTCTTCCAGTTCTTCTGGCTCAACCTCTCCTGAAACAGTATCTTTTCCACAAGCCATCATGCTAGCTGCAATTGTAACGCACAACGTAAATACGAATAATCTTTTTCTCATCTCTCAACCCCACTTTCATGTTTATGGGATAATTATAGCGCAGTGTGTTTCAGAAGTCGAACAGGGAAAAATGATAAAAATGAAAGGGGATTCGATTCTCGCGAACCCCGCAGTTTGATTGAATACAGAATCCCCCTCTCGCTACGAAAAAGAAAAAGCACAGACATTAGTCTGTGCTTCCTTTTTCGTAGCGAGAGGGGGATTCGAACCCTCGACACCGCGGGTATGAACCGCGTGCTCTAGCCAACTGAGCTATCTCGCCAGATTCATGAAATTTTCGAAGAAAATTTTATGTAAATAAGCAACGCAGTTGCTTATAACATATGTAAACCACCAATCATCTTTCGATAACTGAATGGGACCTACAGGGCTCGAACCTGTGACCCCCTGCTTGTAAGGCAGATGCTCTCCCAGCTGAGCTAAGATCCCAGAGCTTTTAGCGTTTTGTTACCGCTTCAAGCGACTGTTAAAATATAACATTGAAAATAGGTATTGTCAACCAAATAATTAATATTCGCAATACTTTTTTTTATTTGTCCAATTGGCTGAAATCATGTTGGGATAACAGAATATTCTTCTATCCTATTTGCGTTTCAATTCCCGTAAATAATCCTTTTGGCTATCGGATATACGATAACTCTCTATAGCCTTTTGGATAGTCTTGTTGTGGGTCCATATATCGAGAATTCCCTTTTCAATGTATGTAATTGTGGCATCATATTGCTTAGCTAATGCAGTTGCAAAATACCATGCTATTGCCATATTAATATAGTACTCTTCTGAGTGAATACCTGAGACCAATTTTAAATATTTGGCATCGAAATCCTCATCCAAATATTGTGACATTAAAGTAACAACTGCAAAGCGAACAGTATATGTGGCATCAGAATTAATCCAGTCATAAATATATGGCTCTAGTAATACTCTATTTTTCTTGAAGCACTTTGGTGACATTTGGTCACAGGTAGCCCAGTTATCAACGAATGGCAAAAAGGCCTCTAAGCAATTAATGCATTTGTCGAAATCTTTTATTTCAGAAATGATAAATGCATGTAACTGATTTTCATCAAAATATTCGTGTGGGAGAGACTCTAGGAAATCAGATATATCCGCCCTTTTGGCATATTCCTTTGCTAATTTTCTAAGGACAGGTGTGCGCACTCCTATAGCTTTTTGGGCGTCGATGTTTGGAGTAAGCTTGCTCTGAAAATCCCTATATTTTATATCTTGATTAGCAAATAAATCCTCTCGAATATCATCAATAATCATAGACTCGTCCCCCATTTTTATCCAAGGATATTTTGAACTAGCTTTACGCATCCTGCTGCATCTTCGGAATAACCATCTGCCCCAATCTCATCCTTAAAGGATTCCGTAATGCAGGCCCCTCCGATGATGATTTTAGAATTGCAGTCTCTGCTTTTTGCCTCGGCAACCACATCAGCCATTTTCATCATTGTAGTTGTCATAAGTGCTGATAGACCAATAATTTCTGCATTAACCTCCATAGCTTTATCTACTATTTCAGAAGCAGGAATATCTTTACCTAAGTCAATTACATTATAACCATAATTCTTGAGCATGAGCGCACATAAATTTTTGCCAATGTCATGAATATCTCCCTCAACGGTAGCAATTACAACTGTAGCCTTTGGCTCCCCTGCTTCTGCTGTCAAAAGTGGCTCAATTATTTTCATGCCAAGCTCCATGGCATTAGCTCCAGCAATTAGTTGTGGAAGGAAATATTTCTTTTTGTCGTAAAGCTCTCCTACTACATTAATACCCTTTATCAAATGCTCTTCTATTATTACTTGAGGGTCCATGCCTTCATCCAAGGCCTTTTTCACCTCTGCTTCGATCTGCGCCTTTTTTCCTTTAATAACACATTCTGCAATAGGTCCGACACCATCACAAGCAGATGAAACAGAAAGACCTCCCCCTGTAGTAGCGACCTCCTTTGTTGCCGTAGGTGCTTTTGCCTCTACAACAGGAAGTGCTGAATATTTTTCCAAGGCTCCCGGCTTGTTCATAAGTGTATCAGCAGCTGCTGCACAATACATGAGCATCTCCTGATTTGGGTTAGCTATTGCCATAGTAAGTCCCTTGCTAACTGCAATAGTTAGGTAAGTGGTATTTACGAATTGGCGATTAGGCATACCAAAGGAAATATTTGATAATCCGCAGACTGTAGGAAGTCCTAATTCGTATTTACAATATTCGATTGTTTCAAAGCACTGTAATCCAGCAGAGCCTTCAGCGCCTACTGTTTGAACTAAAACATCAACAACAGCATTTTCCTTTTTTATACCAAGTTCTGCTGCCCTACTAAGCACAGTATTAATATGCTGTTTTTTCTCATCCATATCCTTTGGAAGGCCTGCTCCTGATAATGGTAAAGTAATAAACATAGCACCGTACTTTTTAGCAAGCTTAAGCATTGGCTCCATTTTCTCTGTTTCGGCAGAAATAGAATTAATCAATGCTCTACCTGGATATATACGTAGTGCTGCCTCCATGACATCCACATGGCTAGTATCTATACATAATGGTAAATCCACTGAAGAGGTAACCTCATAGATGCTATCTACCATCATCTGTTTTTCATCTATGCCATTCATTCCCATATTTACATCTAGAATGCTAGCACCTTTTTCTTCTTGCTCTCTGGCGAAATCCACCACCATAGATAAAGAGCCATTGCGCAATGTCTCCTGGAACTTCTTTTTGCCAGTAGGATTAATGCGCTCACCGATTACCATGAAATTGCCATCCAAATCGATCCATGTATTCATACGCTCAGAGGTGACTACTCTGAGAGGCTTTTCATTAATCACATGCTGTTTTTTATTTCCTAGGCGACTAACGATAGCTTTAATATGCTCTGGTGTCGACCCACAGCATCCACCAAATAAAGATGCACCAGCCTCATAAAGCTTTTCACAGGCATCAGCAAATTCAGCTGGACCCATTTTGTATACTGTTTTACCATTTTCTAATTCAGGCAAGCCAGCATTAGGCTTTACAATAATAGGCACATTAGCAACAGGCGCCATCTGCTTTACTAAGTCTAGCATTGCATCTGGACCAGTACTACAATTCATTCCCACACAATCTACTCCCATAGACTGTAATACAATCATGGCAGTCTCTGGTGCTGTACCATAAAGAGTCTTTCCATCTGGATTGTATGTAAGGGAAACAATAATAGGTAAATCGCAGGTTTCTTTTATGGCAAGAACTGCTGCACGGCATTCCTGTAAACTCATCATTGTCTCAACAACAAACAAGTCAACGCCCTCTTCCATAATGGCGCTAACCTGTTCCTTGTAGCAATCTACCAAATCCTCAAACATTAAATCCCCTAAAGGATATAATTGTTTTCCTGTCATGGAAATATCAGCCGCAACAAGTCCCTTCTCACCAGCCACCTGACGAGTAAGTCGTACCAGCTGTCTATTCATCTCAACTAGATTGTCTTCTAAGCCATACTCTGCAAGCTTTATTCGAGATGCTGTAAATGTAGGAGCAAGAACAATATCAGAACCTGCTTCATAGTATGCCTTTTGGAGCTCCTGTATAGACCATGGATTGTCTATAATCCATTTTTCAGGGCAAACTCCTGCTGGCATTCCTCGCTTTTGAAGCTCTGTACCTGTTGCGCCGTCAATAAATACTATTCTCTCCTCAAGTAGATTCTTGAATTCTTGCCTCGTCATAAATGTTACTCCTCTATTGCATGCCTTATATAATCAATAAACTCTATGGCTAGTTTGCTTGGAACATAGTCCTTATTTACTAAATAGTCAAACTCAATCTGCCCAGCATCATTAATAAGCTTTTTGCCAGGTCCATATCCTCTCTCATAGTTGTTAAAGGATTCGGCTCCTAAATTTGCCAAATGGTTCTTTTCCAACATATTGTGCATAACATAGTCGCTGTTAGTAACAACTGCTATGTCATCTTTAACATCAAACTCTTCTCCATCTTCTGTCTTCCAAGTACCGAACTGGAAATACTCATCATTTTCTGATTGAATAAATCGCAGTGTCTTTATCTCTTTTTCAGTAAACACACCATCCTCTGGAGCAAAATATATCATGCCATCCATCTTTTTAAGAGATACAAAGCGCAGATTGTGCTTTTTGATAAGATAATCCATCTGTGCCCTTGTATCTGGGAATAGATAAATAAATCCCACCTCATCCTCATTTAGCTTTTGTCTCTCTATTAGTGCTATAGGACTATCAGCGTGAATATAAAAACAAGCGTCATCATTTTTATGTAGCTCATAGAATTTCGAAAAGCAATTGGCAATCCAAGAGCTATGCACAGAACCTATCTTTACAACATTTTTTTGGTTGCTTGCTTTCTCACTTTCTAATCTATCAAAGTCATATACTATCCCACTGGCTTTCTGATAGAATCCACGGCCTCGGTCAGTTAATGTAATTCCTTTGCTGACTCTTTTAAATAATGGGTATTCTAGCTCCTGCTCCAAAGATGCTATGACCTTACTAACAGTAGATTGTGTAGTAAATAATATTTTTGCAGCTTCGCTAAATGACCCTACATCAGAAGCCACCACAAAATACTTTAGTTGTTTGATTTCCATATATGTTAATCTCCAAAAAACTCTGTGAATCTTTCACTTTACTTTGCTAAAGATTTTACCATATAAATAAGAGCAGTCCAACCTGAACTGCTCTCAATTTAACTAATATTAAACTATCAATTATTCCAATACCAAAGCACCTTCTTCGTCATATGAGAACAATGGAATCATTCCACGATATCCCTTTGGCAAAGGCTTTGGAATTGTGCAAATCGATTTCAGATTATATACCTGCCCTGTTTTACCACTTATCTGTATTCCCTCGAGAATTTCCTGACAATGTATTCCAAGCTGAGCTGAGGCTCTTGGCTGTCTACCTAAACGAATAGACCATGCCATTTCTGCAGCACCTACTCCTCTTGAATCATGATCAAATGGGTAAACTGGAAGCACCTTTGTAGGTTCGAAATTACCCATTCTGAACATTGTAATATCTCCACTGAATTCTGCTCCCCTTGGCATAGAAAGAACACCGGCCGAGCCATATATCATAAATGAAGAAGGTGCCTCCATAATACTATTTCCATCGAAATGCAAAGTAGCTACAACTCCGTTCTCAAATGTAATAGTTCCTGAAACAAAATCCTCATTAATATATGTGTACTCCTGACCAAATTCAGGATTGTGAACATCACAGTGTCTTCTCGTAGGATTCATAGTACGCATAACGCCAAAGACACTCTTAGCTGGACCAAATAAAGCAACAAGCTGTGTAACGGAATATATTCCAAAATCAAATCCAATTCCACCTGCTGGCTCATTTATAAACTTAAGCTTATCAGCTACACCACTCATATTCTCTGATACAGAAACAAAGGCAGATGTAACATTACCTATAATGCCTGCATCTATATGCTCCTTTGCTGTCTGCCACGCAGCACCTAAAAAGTGATCTGGCTCACTACCAAGCCACAGCCCTTTTTCTCTCGCAAGCTCATAAAGCTCCATGCTGTGCTCACTAGTATCGGAAATCTCCTTTTCCGTCCATACATGCTTTCCGGCTTCTAAAGCACGTTTAATAATAGAATAATGCTGCTCTGCTGGTGTTATATTTACCACAAGCTCAATTTCAGGATTTTCCATAATTTCATCTACAGTACATGCCTTTATACCATACTGTGCTGCCTTAGCTTGGGCGCTTTTCATACCCTTTGAGGCGCAGCACACAAGGTCAATAATCTTAAAACGCTGAGTAAAATTCTTGAAGAAAATATCACTAATTGAACCACATCCAATGATTGCTGTCTTCATAAGCTTTACTTCACTTAAATTCATATTTACCTCCATATACAAAGAGGTGAGCCTGTGCCCACCTCATAATTTTAATCTTCCAAATTTAACCATTTAACTTCATCAGCTGTTAATTTCATCTTAGCAGCTTCTAAAGTCTGAGCGTACATCTTTGAATTTTCTCCACCCTGTAAAGGTATAACCTTTAATGGCTGATTAAATAACCAAGCCATAGAGATTTGAGCTACAGAAACGTTGTACTTTTCAGCTAACTGCTCTGCACGAGCAAGACGTTCAAAGTTTTCATCTGCATAGTAGCCCTTAATTGCTGGAGGTGCTAACAACTTCTTTGCACTTGCCTTGTCATCACTTCTAAATAAACCAGAAATGAATCCACCAGACATTGAAGAATACGCAAATACAGGAATCTCATTTTCCTCAAGCCATTTTCTATCCTCAGCATTCTCTGGACCTGTGATAGAAACACCGCCGCCCCAAGGATCATTGATTTGATGTGCAAGGCTATAGTGTGGACTAATTGCTCTAAAGCCATCCATGCCATTCTTTGCTGCAAACTCATTAGCTTCTTTGATTCGCTTCATTGACCAGTTTGATGCCCCGTATATACGAATCTTTCCTTCTTTTTGAAGCTTATCTATCGTAATAATGATTTCATCTACTGGCACTGATTCATCATCTCTATGAAGCATATAGATATCGATATAATCTCTGCCTAGTTTAGCCAAAGAATCATGAAAATCGCTAAGGAGATCAAATGAAGTTACTCGCTTTCTAAAAGGATTATGATGACATCCCTTTGTAAGAATGACAGCATCATTAATGCGATTACGGTCACGTAAATATTCTCCAAGCATTTTCTCGCCATATCCCGCTGCGCAATCAAAGCAGTTTAATCCCATATCCCACAATTCATCGACAACAGCAAATTGCTCTTCCTTAGACAAATTTGTTGGAATCCATGGTGTTGTCTCATCGGTAAACAAAGCTGATGATGTTCCTACCATAATAGGAGCTAATTCCTTTTCTAAACCTTTAATTTTCATATATCAATTACCTCTAAATTAATTATACTTCTGGCATATCTTTTGGTGGTTCTCCTCCAATTTCAAGAAGGATGCCTGCTTCTTCTTGCAAATCAGCATATGCACAAATTGGTGTACCATCTGGGAAAGTAAGCTCAAGCTTTGGTGGTCTGCCAGATACACGCTTTGCCATTTCAACTACATCATGATACTTCTCGTCTGTTTTAAGAATAACATGGTGCATTCCCGGACCATGCTCATCCAAGAAATCCTTATAAATAGATGGACCAGTTGGCTCAATGAGCTCAATTTCACAAGTTGAAGATCTGTAAGTTGCAGTCTTCATAGGAAGACCTGTGCCAATTTCTCCATTTACCTTTTTGTCATCAAAGAAACTACCGTCTCCCATTTCAAATGGACCATAGCCCAATTCTTTCTCATATATTTCTACTGCTGAATCAAGATTATTTACTACAATTCCTAAATGAAAAATATCTCCAAATTTCATATTAATTACCCTATCTTTTCTCTCTTCTATCCACTAATTCAGCTGTTACTTTTTCCATTGTCTTGTTGTCAAGCTTATAAAAGAGCATAACTGGCAATATAGAAATAACAAGCATGACAGCTGGAACAATATTGATAATTGCATTAATAGCAGTAACTGTTTCTGGTGCCTGTGGCTGATTTGCAACATAACCTACTGCAATAAGAAGTGGTGCACCAATTGCTCCTGTTAGAGCCTGGGCAAGCTTTACGCCAAATGACATAAGTGAGAATGCTAATCCATCATCACGAATTCCATACTTCCAATCACCATACTCAACACAGTCACAAACAAATGAATATGTGATTGACCCTGATGCTCCTGTAAAACCTATAAGTGCTGAAAGTGCAATTACAACTGGAACTGTTGTCTGTCCACAGAGGAATAATACTACCATGGCAGCTGCACTTATAATATTTGCGACAATATAAATATTTTTCTTACCAAACTTTGCTGTTAAATATGGAAGTGGTACGTTACCAAGCATCTGAGCAAAACTCATGATTGAGAACACTGGTGCAATAATTGTATATGAACCAACAACATAAATAATGTAATAGCTTAAAAGACCATATCTTCCAATAATACCAACGCAAGAAAGGAATGTTGTAGCTACTGCAACTGCAAGCTGATCATTTTTAAATAAAAGCTTGAGTGACTGAAGTACATTTTTCTTCTCCTTTGGGCTATCTACTGAAGCCTTTTCTTCACTTTCAACAGAAACCTCTCTACATTTCCAAGCAGAAAACCAAATCATTGGAACAGTAACTACGCAAAGGATAAATGTTCCCCAGAAGTATCCCTTCGCATTGGCAACATCTGAACCAGAGAAGTAAAGAATAATAGGCATAAGCACTGCAGCAACACCAATCTGACCAATCTGGTTTGCAATCTGAGCTATAGAGATTACTGTCATCTTCTTTTGTGAATCGTTTGTAATTCTATTTACAAGACCGTTGATAGCAACCTGAACAACTGTATATGCCATACCAGCGCCAATGTAGCAGATACCACAAACAACAGCTTTTGCTACCCCCTGAAGTGGAAATACTGTGAATGTAAGAATATTAAACAATGCAAGGAATGGAGGTCCCACTATAAGCCATGGTCTAAATTTACCAAGTCTTGTATGTGTTCTATCCTCAATCATACCCATCATTGGATCATTTGCAGCATCCCAAATACGTGCGATAAGCATAATTAAAGAAATTGCTGTAGCTGCCAAACCAACAATATCTGTATAGAAAAGCATCAGATAATTGTTAATCATGTAGAAGCTGGCGTTAGCTCCCGAGCTACCTATAGCATACGCTATAGTAGAGCCCCAATTCATTTTCTCTTTTTTAGTGCTATTACTAGATACACCTAAACTAACATCACTCATTTTTTTTAAAACCCCTTTCAATAAAACCTTTTTTACTTATATAACTTCAATTGAACCTTGCCAAACATACCTGTAGGCTCAATGATAGTTCTCTCCTTGCCAAAGATTCCTGGCTTTGTGTTAGCGTCGCGTAGGGCTGTTGTAGATACTCTGATTTCAAGCCTGTTTTCTCCTAAAGCAAGCGCATCAGCTAAAATCTCAACTTCATAAGGAGGAGCAATTTTTGTTGCTACTTCTTTGCCATTTACTACAACCGTCATACACTCAAATACATATTCTGCAGAGAATGTAACCTTAGATGGAAGCTCGTCTAAGATAAAGCTTGTATTGTAAATAGCCTCTCCCGAAAAATCTTTGTATACATTTGATACAGGCTGAAGTTTGAAATTCTTTTTTACCTTAGCTTCCTTAGAAGCAATCTGGTTAAGTTCTAAATCAAATGTATCAAGCTTGATACTGCCTGACTCAATTGACTTTGCTTTTTCTTCTACAGCGTCGTCTGGATTCGTAATTACGATAATTGACTGATATGGCTTTATTTCCACATGAAGTTTTCCGTTTGAAACACCAACCTTTGTGGTAACGTCAGCCATCGCATCATATAAGCCATAAGAATCAGCCTTTGGCAATGTAATATCTCCAGAAACTGTCTCAGCACATGAAACGTTAAATAAGAAGAAAATATCCTTTCCATTCTTCTGATAGTGATACCGACGAAGGTTTCTATCAGCCTTATTAAGCAAAACATCATCTGCAATGCCAGCTTTATTAAGTTCAGCTGAGAGTTCTGCAAGCTTAACTACTCTGCCTGCTTTAGCTAAATCAAGTAAAAGCTTGTCATCATCCTTTTCAGCAATACCCTTTGGTAACGCATTTACGAATAGTACATTAAGTCCCTTGTTTTCTACTATAAATCTAGCAGCTGTCTCAGAAATATACTCGCACTCTGGAACAATAAGAGCCTTCATAGTTCTCTCATTTACGATTAGATTTTGACCCTCTGTCTTTGTACCGTAATAATCCTTGTCAACAAATACATCAGCTGGGACAAACTCAAAGTCTAACTGATGAGTTAAAAGCTCGCGGCTAATTTCATAGCCAAGCATTGTCTCACCTGCCCAGTCAGCTTCAGCCTCGTATAAAACTGCAACCTGAGGTACATTTTTTCCACCAGAGAATAAATTGCAAAGTCTATCTGTATACTTCATCAACTGGCAGAAATATTTAAACTGTGGGTTATTGCCTCTAGCATAGAAATGTGGTGGGCAATCATTGTCTGGATACTCAGCCATAGAAAAAGCGTGAGGGACAAAGTAGTTAACCCCCTGTGCTACCTGGTAATCAACAATCCACTTCATATCACGAACACCAAGTCTCCAACCATATGCACCGAAGGTCTCGCACATCAAACGTCCCTTCTTTGCTGGATCAATGGCTGCCGCCGAAGACCCAAGCTTACCTACCTGATAGTGATAGAAATCAGGTGTCAAATGTGAGAAGCCTGTATGGCGTCTAGCAACATCATTTCCAGGCATTATCTGATATCCAATATTGTCGATACCAGCCATATCCTGTCCCTTGATTGCTCTGAAGAAATGTCCTGCTCCAGCACCAAGTCTCATATGGTTGTTGTAGTCCTCAAGGACATGTCCAATGTATTCAACACCGTGCTCTCTACACCAATCTCCTAACTGGCAGCAGAAATTCTTTGAGTAAAGCTGTGAAACAAAATCCATATATGCTACACGAAGCTGTCTGTACTCCTCCCTTGTATCAACAGCAAATAAAAGTGGAAGCTTTACTAATAAATCTTCGCCAAATTTATCCTTAAGCATTCCCTCAAGCTCCTGCCCCCAAGGAAGAGTAAAATGCTTTCCAATTTTTACATCCTCTCCAAAGCCTGGGCAGTTATAAAAGCCTGGTTCATCAGAAAAGAACCCAGCAATAACATTTCCAAATAAATCCTTATATTTCTCGTAGTGCTTTTCATATACCTCATCAATGAGAACTCTTACCGAATCCTTCTCGATGTAATTTACATACTCAAGATGATCACCAATATTTGTTGTTGTAAATGTCACGAAAATTCGCCAAACACCTGCAGGAATATCTGCTGTCAAATAGCCATCTACAACCTTATCTGTTAAATCAATGAACTCTCCTGTAACTTCATCCAAGTTATTAACCTTGTATGCTGTAACTGATTTGACAACTGTCTCATTATAAATCGGCTGTGGAATCTGCTTTCCAAAATCCATCCATGTAAACTGTCTTGTTGTAAGTAAATCTACATCTACTTGAGCTGCTGGCATTGGTCCAACTACATCAACGAACTGTGTAAATAAAAATCTACGACACTTTTCTGGCTGTTTTTTCATTCCTTCGTTTGCCATACCAGTTGGAAAATGAGCGTCATCTAAAATCCAAATCGTCATATCACGCTTTTTAGCCTCATCAATGACAATATCTACATCATGCCACCATTTATCTCCGGCAAAATCCGGATGTGGACGTGCTTCTATACAAACAGAATTAATTCCTGCCTCGTTAATTTTTCCAACCTCTGTACGGATGATTTCTTCATCCTCTCCCCTCATCCATAAAAATGGGAAAATGTGATTGTCCTTCATAATAAATCCTCCTGAAAAACTGCAATTTTTCGTCAATTGATATATTTATCATACAGTCTGAGGAAAACTATTCCTTGTATCAAACAGACTATTATCATGTAAATTTTTGACATGATATGTTATAATCTATCTCAATTATAGACGCCATATATAGGAGTAGTTATTGTCATGAGATTAGAATCTATAGATAATTTACCTTTGGATACAGATGAGAAAATATGGAAAAAAGCCTATGAATCAGGGAAAACTATATATTGGGACAGGGCTATTACAGTTTCAGAATATCAAAACTATGTAGCTGAAGGACTAATAGCCATAGCACCAACTTCCCATTATTTTTTTGACAAATCACAGAACAACCTAGGTGTAACCATTAATAATATAAATAGCGCCACAAATGTGACTATCACAAGACATCGCAGGTACAGTTATCCTGTTCTTCACAACCATGACTATGTTGAAATTGTCTATATTGCAAAGGGCTACTGCACAAACTGCTTTGAGGGCTATTCCTTTAAAATGAATGAGGGGGACGTTTGCATTATGGCACCAAGCTCTATTCATGCCCTCTCCTGCACAAATGACGAATCGGTAATTCTAAATATAATGATGAACAAGGATTTTTTTGACCAGAATTTTTTAGGATTTCTTAGAGGTGGAAAGCTTCTTGTAGACTATCTAGAAAGCATTTTATACCAAAGAGACAGTAGTCCTTACATTCTATTTCCTACTGGAAAGGATGAATGGCTTAAAGAATTGGCAAGGCATTTGCTTACAGAAACTATGCAACAGCCTCATGCCTATGAATATTCTACCAGTCTTCTAACTGGCGAGTTTCTCCTCCATTTAGCCAGAGAATACGAAATGCTTGCCATAGTACCTAATAAAAAAACTCAGGTACAAAACAACCTTATAGTTTCTGTTTTAGGCTATTTAAATGTAAATTACAACAAAGCAACCCTTGAAGAAACTGCAAAGTTTTTTGGATATTCTACTGCCTATTTAAGTCGCCTAATTCATAAAACTACTGGCAAAACTTTTAACACTATTATTACTGAACTACAAATGGAGCATGCTATAGATTTGTTTAAAAAAGGAACAACCAATCTCACAGAGGTTGCCCTGGAGATTGGTTGTTTTGATTCTAGTCATTTTAGTAAGAAATTCAAATCTGTATATGGAATTTCACCAACTAAATATATTGCCCAAAGTATTAATAAAGCTTATTCCTGATTGCCAGTCTGATTTTCTTCACCATCATCTGTTCCTTCATCAGCTGGTTCAGCTTCGCCTTCAACAATATCTACCGCTTCAGGTTTTGCAGCTATAGCAGATCCATCAGTAGATATTTTCTGATTTGAATCATTAGCATCATCTGTATTTTCATCATCTGTATTTTCATCATCTGTATTTTCATCATCATCAGGTACCTCAGACTTACCGCCATCCGCATAAAGGTTTTCTGCATCTGATGGAACATATAGTGGATTTGGATCCTCTATGTCCTCTTTCTCCTGAATTATATATACAGGATTATCAATATCACTATAATCATTTATTGACGAAGGGGCTGTGCTATCTGCTGGTAATAATACAGATCCATTTACTATTGCTCCCTCTGTAGAATAATACTCATAGTATGAAAGTAATGATGCTGAGAAGTCAGCTGAATCCTCTATTACTGCAATAAAATCTGCCTGGTAGTCTGCTGTAGTATAATCCAATTCATCTGGTTTTTGTCCTAATAAATCGTCCACAACTTGATCCAGTGTTTTTGAATACCATACTCCATCAGAGCCATATATACCATGCAATTCAGAGAGAATAGCATTTAAGCCTTCCTTGATTACCTCATTGTTAAATGAATACGTACCATCGTCATCTCGAACCCATGCGTCTCCTGTTATACCATAGATTTCTCTATAGTCAGGATTTGTTGATGCAATATAGCCTAAATACATACAAGCTAAATATCCCGATACGTATGAGCTCTCATTATTATCGCTTACGTCATAATCTTCTCCATACACCAATTGAAGTTTTTCATTTGTTTTATAGTTACTTACAAGTGAATCCTGGTCATAGTAATTAATATCTTCACCTTCTACATAACCATAATCCGCCACAAAATCAGCGTACCAATACTGGTAAGGATTGTCTACTGTAGTTGCCATGCCCTCAACAAACCATCTTGGGTAATCAAGCTCCTCATAGTATTCATATTCACCTGTAGCCTCATTGTATATATATCCAGTCATACCTGTAGTGGTATAATCTTCCATAAATGCATGGAACATCTCATGAATCAAGGTATTCTCCAGTGTTGCCATACCTTCATCATTAAGCTCCCAGTCGCCAGATTCTTCATTATAAACCATGTAATCTTTAATAAAGCCTGCATTTACACCTACAGTGTAATATATTTGTCCGTTGTCTTCTGGATGTGTAGATACATATGCAACTGCATCGCTATAATCAACATATTTGTATTTTCCTTCAGAAACAGCCCCATCTGGTATCAATGCATAGTCATAATAAACATAAAGGCCTATTCCGCTACCTAGTTCCGCGCCTTCAGTGCCTTCTGGAACATCAGGATAATAAACAGCATTATAGAAGCATGAAAATTCATTTACTAATAATGTAACTGCCTGTGGTTGAACTACAAATTTTACCAAAGAAACTAATGCTGCTAATCTTTCCCAGCCAAGTTCATCAACAGCATTTTGATCGCAGTACATTTCTACAAGATGCTCAGGAGCATAGTATGGGCTTTCATCGCTAGGCTCAATGTCATCACCCTGTAAATCTTCCTCCATTCTCCGAATTTCATTTGCGAAAATAGATACTTCAGAGCCTTGCACATTTTTAGCCGGACCATTTGCTATGGTAATATATGATATTCTTTGTGATGAATCCATAATAGTAATAAGTGGCTCATCACCATATATTGCCTGAACAAACTGTGGTAATTTCAAAAATGATGAAGTATCCACAGTGGAATCAATAACATATCCTTCAGGAACATAAAATACAAATACCGGATAGCAAACAGTATTTGCCGAATAAACAGTGCATATATTACCATTCTCATCTACCCAGATAACAGGTATTTTCCATGAGGCGCCATTATTTGCCACAACTGTTGCGCTCATATCCATAAGAGCGCCATCCTTAGGCTCATCCAATTCAGTAACAGTCATACTTGTTATTACATTATTTTGAGCCCCAGCTGAATTTGTTTCAGAAGCACTCTCCTCAGCAAATGCAATATTTGTCATGGTATTGCTAATTAACAATGTCCCAACCAGCAACACACTTAGAATCTTCGATAATTTTCTCATATAAACCCTCCAAAAAATAGCACATTTGGAACAATGAAAATCGAATTATGTAGACAGTCTCTAGTGACATTGATAGTACCATGAAATTGTGAAAAAAATGGGGCAGCAACCGCTGTCCCATTTTTTTTAATTATTCTGTAAATAATGGTGTTGAGTAATATCTGTCACCTGAATCTGGTAATAAGGCAACAATTGTTTTGCCCTTATTTTCAGGCTTTTTAGCATACTCAATGGCTCCATGTAAAGCTGCTCCAGAAGAAATACCTACAGAAATTCCTTCCTTCTTTGCAAGAAGCTTTGCTGCAGCAAATGCATCCTCTGCAGCTGCTGTGTATATTTCATCATAAACCTTTGTATTTAAAACATCTGGTACGAAACCAGCACCGATTCCCTGAATCTTATGAGCACCTGCACGTCCCTCTGAAAGAACAGGTGAATCCTTTGGTTCCAATGCAACTACCTTAACATTTGGATTCTGGCTCTTTAAATATTCGCCAACACCAGTAATTGTTCCACCTGTACCTACACCTGCGATAAAGATATCAACATTCCCCTCTGTATCTTTCCAGATTTCTGGACCAGTTGTTTCTCTATGAGCTGCAGAGTTTGCTGGGTTTACGAACTGACCAGGAATAAAGCTGCCTTCGATTTCAGCTGCAAGCTCTTCTGCCTTTGCGATAGCGCCCTTCATACCCTTTGAGCCTTCTGTAAGAACGATTTCTGCACCGTAAGCCTTAAGAATATTTCTACGCTCTACTGACATTGTCTCAGGCATTGTAAGGATTGCTCTGTAACCCTTTGCAGCTGCAATCGCTGCAAGACCGATACCTGTATTTCCTGAAGTTGGTTCAATAATAACTGAACCTTCTTTAAGCTGTCCCTTCTTTTCAGCATCTTCAATCATTGCAAGAGCTACCCTATCTTTTACTGAGCCCGCTGGATTGAAATACTCAAGCTTAACTAAAACTTTGGCCTCAAGACCAAGTTCCTTTTCAATGTTTGTAACCTCCACAAGTGGTGTGTTTCCAATGAGCTCTGAAGCGCTCTTGTAAATGTTTGCCATAACATAAACCTCCGTATTAAAAACTACTTTGTATTATATCTCTTCTATCAAAAGACTTCCAATATTTTAAACTGCCTGAGCGTCCTTATTTGAGTCCGCATTTACGTTACTAATTCCGTCAATTGCTGCAAATCCCTTTTCAAGGTCCTCAATAATATCGTCAATATGCTCTGTACCAATTGAAAGTCTGATTGTAGATTGTGTGATCCCCTGATCTAATAGCTCCTCTTCTGTGAGCTGTGAATGAGTTGTTGTCGCTGGGTGAATAACAAGGCTCTTAACATCTGCAACATTTGCAAGGATTGAGAAAATCTGAAGATTGTCTATAAACTTGAATGCTGCTTCTTTTCCGCCCTTGATTTCAAATGTAAAGATACTACCACCATTCTTAGGGAAATACTTCTTGTAAAGCTCGTGATCTGGATGATCCTCAAGTGATGGATGATTTACCTTTGCAACCTTTGGATGATTCTTAAGGAATTCGATTACCTTTGTAGTGTTCTCTGCATGTCTGTCTAATCTAAGTGGTAATGTCTCTATTCCTTGGAGAAGAAGGAATGCATTAAATGGTGAAATAGTAGCTCCTGTATCACGAAGTAAGATTGCGCGAATATATGTAACAAATGCTGCAGGTGCTGTTGCATCAGCAAATGAAATACCGTGATAGCTTGGATTTGGATCTGCGATTGCTGGGAATTTTCCACTCTTCTTCCAGTCGTATGTGCCAGCCTCTACGATAACACCGCCAAGTGTTGTTCCATGTCCACCAAAGAACTTTGTAGCTGAATGAACAACGATATCTGCACCATGCTCGATAGGTCTTACCCAATATGCTGCTCCAAAAGTATTATCTACAACAAGTGGAAGCTCATGACGATGTGCTATTTCTGCAAGTGCATCAATATCAGGAATATCTGAGTTTGGATTTCCCAGTGTCTCAATATAAATCGCCTTTGTGTCTTCCTTGATTGCATCCTCAACCTCTTTGAGATTATGTGCATCTACGAATGTAGCAGTTACCCCATACTGTGGAAGTGTGTGTGCAAGTAAATTGTAGCTTCCACCATAAATTGTCTTCTGAGCAACGATGTGTCCGCCCCCTGCTGCAAGTGCTTCGATTGTGTATGTAATAGCAGCTGCTCCAGATGCTACTGCAAGTGCTGCGCTACCACCTTCGATTGCTGCAACTCTCTGCTCTAAAACTCCCTGTGTAGAATTTGTAAGTCTTCCGTAAATATTTCCTGCATCAGCAAGACCAAATCTATCAGCTGCATGCTTAGAATCTCTAAATACATATGAAGTTGTCTGGTAAATTGGTACTGCTCTTGCATCAGATGCTGGATCTGGGTTCTCCTGTCCTACGTGAAGTGCTAATGTTTCAAATCTATAATTGCTCATATTAATCTCCTCCTTTTTTCCTCTGTCGACATTCGTTTTTGTTGATGAGACTATATTAAATGTTATTACCTACTAGGTCAATAGGTTTTACAATAGGCAAAAATAATAACTGATTATCAATAGAATTGATAGCACAAAGGGGTTTATTATATTGAATTACCTACTTACCTACTTTATAATAGTGTAAATATAAATTAACGTAATTAATACATAGGAGGTAAAGAATGTTCGGAACAAAAGGAAGATATGCTTTGCGCGTAATGATTGACTTAGCACAACAAAATCCAGAAGAATATATTCCTCTCAAGGACGTGGCAGAACGTCAGGACATCTCCAAAAAATATCTAGAAATTATTGTAAAAGAATTGGTACACGGTGGATTTGTAAAGGGAGTCAGCGGCAAAGGCGGTGGCTACCAGCTTACTAGATCCCCAGAGGAATATTCTATCGGAGAAATTATAGAACTTATGGAAGGAAGCCTTTCACCTGTGGCCTGCCTAGCGAACGAGCACATGGATTGTCCTCGTGAAAGTTTATGTAAAACGCTTCCTATGTGGACTGAATTCTATAAGCTTGAGCGGGACTTCTTCTATGGCAAAAAGCTTAGTGATTTAGTTAACTCATAAACAAACCCGCCAGCAAAAACTGGCGGGTCTCTTATTTTTTTACTATTCTTCTACTGCGTCATCCTTGAAGAAGGAAACCTCTTCATTAAGTCTGACTGCTATATCCTTCAAATCATCAGCAGAATTTGCCAAGCTTGAAACTGTAGCTGAAAGCTCCTGTACAGAAGCACCTGTAGTTTCAGATGAAGCTGCATTTTCTTGTGAAATAGCTGAAAGAGATGACATAGCATCTGAAACAACCTCATTGGAATCAACACAAGTTGTTGCTCCTCCTGCAATATCTCTAACCCCCTCAACAGTACCATCAATGTCCTCAAGCATTCCATTAACAGACTCTAATGTTCCACCAATAGCTTCCTGCTGCTCTAAATTTCCCTGCTTAACAAGGTTTGCTGCTGCAACAGCTGCTTCTGATTGCTTAAGAAGTATATCCATCTCTGCCCTGATATCCTGAGCCATGCTATCTGAATCATCAGCAAGCTTTCTAATCTCCTCAGCAACAACTGCAAATCCCTTACCAGCCTCACCGGCACGGGCAGCTTCAATAGAAGCATTAAGTGAAAGTAAGTTTGTCTGAGCTGCAATTCCTGAAATACCCTCAACTCTCTCGTTGATATTTGCTACCGCATCCTTTGTAGCAGATATAGTTTTTGTAATCTCTTCGATTTTGTCCGTCATCTCACTACTTGAAATCTGAAGATTGTTAAGAGACTGACTTGATGTCTCTGATGCCTGCTTCATCTTTCCAGCGAGATTTTCCATATTGTCTGTAGAATTCTGAACTCCTGAAACTGCATCAGTAATCTTTCCTACGTTCTCAGCTGCCTGCTGGATTTCCTCTGCCTGCTGCACTGCACCTGTTGCAATCTCCTGAACTGCATTTGCAACTGTATCAGTTGTAGCAGCAATCTGATTTGCCATATCAGCCAAATCTTCAGAAGAGGTTGTAACTGTAGCTGCAGACATTTTAATTGAATGAACTATACTACTTAACCTATCAATTACCGAATTGGTACTTCGAACAATCTCTCCAAATTCATCCTTACGTTTTGAATAGCCCTTTATCTTCTTAAATCCACCATCTGCTAACTCTGTGATAGAAGCAGTAACAGCCACAATTGGTTTTGTAAAGCTTGTTGCAATCATCAAAGATATAATTATAGCAATAATAAGTAAAATAACACCTATAACTACAACAATAAGTGCGGATTTAATAGCCGATCCCATTATCTCGGAATTCTGCTTTGATACAACTACTACATATCCAGTGGTTGGTTCTCTTGTCCATGACATGTAAGTAAGCTCACCATCAAAATCAGCTGTCATAAGGCCGTTCGTTTCGCTAGAACCTATAAATTCATAACTACTAAGGTCATATTCGTCTTCAGGTGTAATTTCAAACTGAGCATGAGCTGCCATCATACCAGCTCTATCTGTAATATACCCGTCACTTACATTCTCAGCTAAGAATTCATGTATATTATTTAAATCGAAGCTTCGTTGAATTGTACCAATTACCTGTGTGCCTGCTTCATTAAAAATAGGAACACAGATAATAGTTATTCTATTTCCATTGCTCTTACTAACAACAATATTAGAAATAGCTGGTTTGCCAGTAGATGTGGCTTCTTGGAAATAATCTCTATCTGAAATATTTGTAAGCTCTGATCTATCAGCTCTTAGTAGCTGATCACCTGATGCTTTAGATAAAATAACCGCAACATTATCATCGGCCATAAATTCATTAATTGCATCCATTTGAGCTAGCATAACATCATCAGGAATAGGATTTTCTTCTGTACCATAGTTTTCTATATAAGTAATGGTACTAGGTGCCACTGAAAATGTTTGTAACGCTAGAATGTTTTTTGTAACAATCTGTTGGAACTGAGTTTCCACCAATCTGCATTTAGCGTCAAGATTTTCTAATGCATCTTCCTTAGCTTTTGAAGTAGAACTCTGATAACTAATGAGAATTGCAACAAGTAAAGGCACAGCAACAAGTAAAGCCATAATAAAGATTAACTTTGTCTTAATACTATCCCTAAAACTAATTGACGATTGTGATTTTCCTTTACTTTTATCCTTTGCCATATTTGCCTCCTAACGAAACAAGAAAAACATAACACTCTAACATTGTGTATTATAGGACAAAAATATGAAAAAAAAGTTAACTGCTCAGTCTCTCAAAAATTTTTTTTTACAAATTACAAACAACTGATTTGTCTATCTGTTCAAGGGCCTTATATATCTCATCTAAGTACTGCTTGCCCATTTTACTCATTACAGCATTTTTCTTTGTAATAAAGCCAATATCCATTATGCTGTTTGGATTTTCTTCATCACCACGGAAAGGAACAACTATATAGCCATCTCCGTTGTAATCTCCCCATACAATGCCAGAGCATAATGTGTATCCATTAAGAGCCTTTACCAAATTAAGCATTGTGGAACGATCAGTTACTCTAAGCATCTTAGGGTAGAAATTCTCACTAAGAATTTCTTCTGCCAGGAATTCAGCATTATCCCCCTGTTCAAAAAACATACATGGATAATCCTGTAAATCCTCGATTCCTATGGACTCCATCTGAGCTAGAGGATGCTCATGCCACAAATATACAAAGGCTCTACATTCAATCAAAGAATGAAATTCCAATGAATGCTCTGTAAATAAGCGATTTAGTCCTTTTCGATTAAGCTCGTTCAAATACAAAATACCTATTTCGCTTTTCAGACTGCTAACATCCTTGATAATGTCCATTGTAGTAGTCTCTCTTAGGGCAAAATCGAAATCATTCATATCATACTGCTTAGCCATATCTACAAAAGCACGAACTGCAAAGGTATAATGCTGTGTGGACACACCGAATTTTCTTTTGTAATTTCCCTCTCCGCTATACTTTTGCATAACGGTGTCGTATTGACGATAAAATCCCCTTATATCATCAAGAAACTCCTGTCCCTCAGGAGTCACGATTACACCCTTATTGGTACGCATGAAAATAGTAAGCCCTACTTCATTTTCAAGCTCCTGAATGGCACTGGTCAGAGTCGGCTGAACTATATACAGCTTCTCTGCTGCCTTGTTCATAGAACCACATTCCTGAATGGTAAGAGCATATAAAACCTGTTGAAGTGTCATGAAAATCCTCCCTATAAAACAAGCAGATGGAACCCATCTGCTTATTATTCCTACTACCTTACTAGGTAATATAATATTAACTTAAAAATTCTTTGTCAATATATCCTTCCAAAGAATTAACTAATCTAACCTTCTTTACCAACACAAATTATATGTGGAAAATCATAAAAACGTTTGACTTACCTAACTCTAGTATGATAAAGTCTAGCCCAGTTAGCGTTATCTAATCTTGCGCAATTAAGTAACGCACAATTCAGGAGGATTTTTTTACATGAAGAAAAAAGCTATATCATTATTACTTGCAATGTCTGTTATCAGCTCAACTTTTGTAGCCTGTGGAGGAACAAATTCCGCTGATAATGCCAAAACCAATAATACAACTACTGCATCTACAGATTCTGAGGATGCTTTTCCTATCACTATAGAGCATGCCTTTGGCGAAACACTAATCCAATCAAAGCCTGAGCGAATTGTTACTTTATCATGGGCAAATCAGGATCCTATTCTTGCACTTGGAGAAATTCCTGTTGGAGTATCCGCTGCCAACTATGGTTTAACTACAGATAACAATCTTCACCCATGGACTGATGATGCTTTTAAAGCACTTGAGGTAGATACACCTAATGTATTTAATGATGAAACTGGTTGGGATTACGAAGCCATTGCCGCTTGTGAGCCTGATATCATCATAGCTTCTTATTCAGGATTTACTGAAGAGGAATATAACCTTCTTTCAGAAATAGCTCCTGTTGTTCCATATATTGAAACTGCATGGAAAACAAACTGGAGAGACCAAACAATCGTTAATGGTACAGCCATTGGTAAACAGGCTGAGGCTGAGGAGCTTGTAGCACAAACTGATGAATTAATCCAAAATAGTCTTGCCCAGTACCCTGAGCTTGAAGGTAAAACTGCTGGATACTTTTGGATTAATCAAGAAGACATGAGCACCTTCTATGCTTACCTTCCTAACGACCCACGAGCTGCTTACCTTAATGATTTAGGCTTTGAAACACCTGAGAGCATTTTATCTCTTGCTGAAAGCAGCGAGGATTTCTCAGTAACTATCTCTAGGGAAAATGCAGACCTTTTAAATGATGTTGACATAATGATCGTATACGGAGATCAAGGATTACTTGAGGCTATGCAGGCTGACCCTCTTATGAGTCAGATTTCAGCAGTTAAAAATGGAGCTGTGGTACTTATCGACTCTACCTCTGCACTTGCTGCTGCAACTACACCTTCTATCCTTTCTATTCCATATGCGATTGATGACTATCTTGATGTATTAAGTGAGGCTGCTAAGAAAATTAATGAGTAATAAGAAGATTATTCTGTCATACGGACTTGGAATCATTATTTTAATATTAGCATTGTTTTTCTCAATAACCTACGGAGTAAAATCCGTAGGTTTCTCTGATGTAATTAATGCATTTACTGATTCTAATTCCACAGATTACAACGTAAATATTGTACAGGCTAGAATTCCTAGATCTATATTTGGACTCATGGCTGGGGCTGCCCTTAGTATCTCAGGGGTACTCATGCAATCGATTACAAGAAATCCTATTGCTGACCCAAGTATTTTAGGAGTAAATACCGGCGCTTCACTTTTTATAGTTATAGGAATCACCTTTTTTAATATCCAGTCAAAGCTTTCCTACATCGGACTGTCTTTTGCCGGAGCTGTTATCACTGCACTTTTCGTGTATAAACTGGCATCTGCAGGTTATGGCGGTCCTACGCCTATTAAGTTGGCCATAGCAGGTGCAGCCACCAGCACTGCCCTAGCTTCTTTTGTAAGCCTTATAGTTATGCCAAACTCAAGTGTTATGACTACATATCGATTTTGGCAAATAGGCAGCATTGGCGGCACTTCCTTTGATGATATAAAACTGATTCTACCTATTATCGTGATTGCGGTAATTGTCAGTCTAATGCTCTCTGACAATCTAAACACTCTTCTGCTATCTGAGGATACTGCAACCTCCCTTGGTCTTAATGTTAATCGTACCAAGGCAATTGCTGCCATCTGTGGTGTATTGCTTTGCGCTACCACAACTGCTCTTGCAGGACCTATCAGTTTTGTGGGGCTAATGGTTCCTCATATAGTAAGAATGATAATAGGAAATGACCACAAACACCTAATAAGCTGCAGTGGTCTATATGGAGCCTCTATACTTCTTATTTCAGACGTTTTAGGTCGTTTACTCGGACGTCCTGGCGAATTGGAAACAGGTATTATGACAGCCATAATAGGAGGTCCAATATTCATTATTATCATCAGAAAGGCCAAGGTACAAAGTCTATGATTAATAAAAGCCTATTTGATGGTGTAAAATCTCGCCGAAAAAAATACCTTTGTATGGTTATCATGCTTGCATGCATAGTTTGTGTATTAATGTGTCTAAATATGATGATTGGCGAGAAAAACTACACTCTTTATCAGGTTATCAATACCTTACTTGGAAATAGTAGCGAAGGCTCATTTTTAATAGCTAAATTGCGACTTCCTAGAACCTTTGCTGCTATTTTTTCAGGTATTGCATTTGGTGTAGCAGGACACATATTCCAGACTCTACTCAGGAATCCTTTAGCCAGTCCTGACATTATTGGGGTCTCATCCGGCTCGACTGCTGCAGCAGTTTATTGCATACTTTTTTTGAATATGAACCGCGGACTTGTTTCACTAATTGCTGTACTTGCAGGAATACTTACTTCAATACTTATATACAAGGTTGCTTACATTAATTCATTTTCTGCCAATCGTTTGATTCTTGTAGGTATTGACACACAGGCTGTATTCACTGCCCTAATCAGCTGGATGATTATGACAGCCTCAGAATATGATGTTCCAACAGCAATGCGATGGATGAACGGTAATCTTAATGGAATTGTAACTGATTCACTTCCACTGCTTATTGCTGTAGTTATCGTCTCACTTGCAATTATTATCTATTTAAGACACGCTATGGCTTCTCTTGCACTTGGCGATGCTTACGGAACAATACTGGGCATCAATGTAAATCTTGTCAGGACCCTGCTTATAGTTCTTTCAGTTGCACTAATTGCATTTGCCACAGCTATCACAGGTCCCATTTCCTCAATAGCATTTTTATCAGGTCCAATAGCAAAACGTATATGCGGACATAATCAGTCAAATATACTCTCCTCTGGTTTAGTTGGAGCTATTCTTGTATTGGCGGGAGACTTTGTAGGGCAAAACCTTCTATATACCAGATTTCCTGTAGGTGTCATCACTGGTCTATTGGGAGGTCCATATTTAATTTACGTTCTCATCAAGCAGAACAAAGGAGGACAACTATAGTGAGTTCTAACACATTAATAGCTAAAGATATTAAGGCTGGCTATGGAGATAAAAATATACTTGAATCTGTAAATATCCATATTCCAGAAAATAAAATAAGTGTAATCTTAGGGTCAAATGGTAGCGGCAAATCAACTATGCTAAAAACATTTTGCAGACTCATATGCCCTACCGCTGGAGTAATCACTTTAAATGACAAATCACTTTCCTGTATCAGGTCAAAGGATATTGCAAAAGCTATAGGACTACTTCCTCAAACTAGCATTGCTCCAGAGGGAATAAAGGTGGCTGAGCTGGTTTCACGCGGTCGCTATCCTCACAGAAAATTCATGGCACCTCTTACAAAAGAGGACTATATCGCCATCGAGCAGGCTATGGAGGCTATGAAAATAACAGAGCTTGCTGACGCTAGCATTGATGAGCTATCAGGCGGTCAAAGACAACGTGTTTTCATCGCTCTTGCCCTTGCGCAAGAAACCGACATTCTCTTTTTAGATGAGCCTACCACTTATCTTGATATTGCCTATCAGATAGAAATCCTTGATTTATTAAAGGAATTAAATAAAAAAAGAGGAACCACCATTGTGATGGTCCTCCATGATATTAATCTTTCAACAAAATATGCGGATTACCTATTTGCCATGAAAAATGGTCACCTTATAAAAGAAGGAACTCCAAATGAAATAATAACTGAGGAAAATATCAAAGAGATTTACGGAATTAACAGTGTGATTGTTTCTGATCCAATTTCAGGTGATCCACTAGTAGTTCCAATTAGCTTTCATGATATGTAAATTCTTTATTATCCCAGCGCCACATCAAGAGCCATCATTAAAGTAAAACCAACTGCAAACATTACTACTCCAACATTAGAATGTTCTCCTGCAGACATTTCTGGTATCAATTCCTCCACAACTACATATATCATGGCCCCAGCTGCAAAGCTGAGTAGATATGGCATTGCTGGGACAATAAATCCTGCTGCAACAATAGTAAGAAGTGCCCCTATTGGCTCCACTGCTCCCGATAGCACACCATATCCGAAGGCTTTCTTTTTAGTGTTTCCTTCGCTGCAAAGCGGCATTGAAATAATTGCTCCCTCTGGGAAATTCTGTATAGCTATACCTAGAGAAAGGGCCAATGCTCCACCGGCAGTAATTGTTGTGTTTTCTGCTAACAATCCTGCAAAAACAACACCTACTGCCATTCCCTCTGGTATATTGTGAAGAGTAACTGCCAAAACCATCATGGTTGTTCTTTTTAATTGTGATTTGATACCCTCTGCCTTATCTGTATTCATATGTAAATGTGGAATGATTGAATCCAGTAAAAGCAAAAACAGTATTCCAATCCAAAATCCAACTGCACTTGGTAAAAAGCTTAATTTGCCAAGTCCTTCTGACTGCTCCATAGCCGGTATAATTAAACTCCATATAGATGCTGCCACCATTACACCGCTGGCAAATCCAGTTAGAGACTTTTGAACCTTAGGTCCAAAATCCCTTTTCATAAAGAAGACGCAGCCTGCCCCTAAAGCAGTACCTAAAAATGGAATAAGAATTCCAAGTATTGTATTTAAATTCATATGTAAACCTCCTTTTGAACTAGAGTTAGATTAATCTAACCCGAATAGTATCACGATTTTTACACATAATCAACTTTTTTCCTACACTTTCCTCATGTTATAATATTTGTGGAACTGTGAATGTTTTTGGAGTACAACCATGAAACAAACAACATACCACTTTTTTAATCTTAATGAACTTCAACAAATAATTTCTAGCATAAAAGAGGATGAAACCTATCAAAGGGCCTCTGGTATACTAATGCAAATTTTTAATCCACGGCTAGATATTGATGAAAGCAAAATGATAAACGACATTAATTTTGCCTTTCCAAATGCCTGCATTTCCGGCGTAACTGCCGCCAATATTGCTGGGGATGAATTTGACATTAGCCACCACCCTGTTCAGCTTTCTGTAACCTGCTTCGAGCATACCACTTTAACCCAATATGATTTTAATATGGAAACCATAACATCATTCGTGGCCGGTCGTGTTATGAACGAAGCACTAGAATTGCTAATGAATACAAAGTGCTTACAAATATTTTATGCTTCAAACTGCAATTCAATCAATACTTTTATGAAAGAATTTAATCATCATAAACTGCCTACCTTTGGTATTAAAGCAGGGCGCAGCATTACAAGGAAAAACACTGCCCATGTATACGGTAAAAAGATATATACAAATGGTTTTGTAGTAATAGCTTTCTCTAGCGATTCTCTTCATCTATACATGGACAATAATCTAGGTTGGCAACCAATCGGTATTGAAATGGCCATTACAAAAACCTCCGGGGATATTATTATTTCTGAAATAGATAAAAAGCCTGCTGTAGATGTATATTCTAAATACCTAAGGGTTCATCCAAATAAATACTTTGTTGAAAACGTTTGTGAATTTCCATTAATTATAGAACGTAAAGGTTTAAATATAGCTAGAGTAGCCTCTGCTTATGGACAGGATGGCTCCATCTGCCTTACCTCAGATGTATTTACCGGTGACCACGTTAGACTATCCTACGCCACTAGTGAGCACCTTTTAGCGTTAACCGAACAGTCGGCTGCAGATTTGGCTAACTTTGCCCCAGATGCTGTGTTCATTTTTGAATGTGGAAACAGACTTCGTTTCCTAAAGGATGAATATTTATATGAAATTGATCAATATAAAAAAAATAACCCACAGCTTTCATCAACTACAGGGTACGCAGAGCTATTTATAACCGACGAAGGTGTTGGTGGCGATTTAAATAGTACATTAGTTGCCATCGGTCTAAAAGAAGACCCTAATGCTACAGATGTGTTTATCACCAATAGATTTCCAAAGAACACCGAACAATCTGTATGGGATGATAATCATGAGATTCCATTTGTAGAAAGGATTTTAGCCTTCCTTGAAAGCACCTCTCAAGAATTAGATGATTTAAACAAAGAACTAGGCAAAATAGCATATACAGATCAGCTTACCAAAATATACAATCGTTGGGAGCTAGGTAGAAAAATAGATGAATTCCTTGAATTAAACAGACAAGGCAAGCCATACGGGTTGCTGTTCTTTGATATCGACCATTTCAAGCATATTAACGATACCTATGGTCATGATGTTGGGGATGTAACCTTGCAGGGATTGGTTAATCTCATTCGTGAGAATGTAAAGGATGGTCATGCCTTTGGTAGATGGGGCGGCGAAGAATTTGTTTACCTGATTCCAGATGTGAACGAAATATCCTTGGTTGCCTTTGCTGAGCAAATACGCAAAACCGTAGATGAGATTTGCTTCATTCCTGTGCAGCATATTACCATTAGCATAGGTGCAACTATGGCTAGATATGACGACACTCTTGAGTCTTTTGTTAAACGAGCTGACGAAGCAGTTTATGAAGCAAAAGAAACAGGCCGCAACAAAGTCATTATTCATTGACCCTGCGCAAGCCTGTGTCTACTACTCCAATATTGAATTAACCAGTGTAAAGTAGGTATTTCCGCCCTTTGAATAGGTGGCGAAGGTACCTACTACTGTTATGCTATCACCGTCAGAAGGATAATCAGCATCTTCGTCTGCAAGAACGTATTCTATACCCTCTGTGCAGCAGCCAAGTGCATCATAAACTATGCAGGAATGACTACCTCCATGGGTCATATTGCTATCGCCCTTCATCCTTACCACCTGACCCCTGTAGCTTTCAGGATTTGCAAGCATATCTGCCACGTAAGAATAAACCATAGTGCCTGACATGGAAGTCAAATCAACATCCACATCACCCTCATATTTGGTCCCGCATCCTGCAAGCTGCAATAACATTACAATCACTAATATAAAACTAAAAAATCTCAATCTCTTCATATAATGATTATAACATAGGATTTGAAATTAGTGCATATGGCAGCTTTCAACTTCTGGATCTGGGAAATTCTTTGGATCATATTCAATACCATTTTTATCATAATAATCCTTTACTGCAGACTTAATAGCCTCCTCAGCAAGAACTGAACAGTGAAGTTTATGTGCTGGAAGTCCATCGAGAGCCTCTGTAACTGCCTGGTTTGTAAGAGAAAGCGCCTCGTCTAATGGCTTGCCCATAATAAGCTCTGTAGCCATTGAAGATGATGCAATTGCGCTACCGCATCCGAATGTCTCAAACTTTACATCCTCGATTACCTTATCCTCATTTATTTTCAGGTAGATTTTCATGATATCGCCACAGACTGGGTTGCCTACTTCTCCAACTCCATCTGCATCTTCTATAACTCCAACATTTCTAGGGTTTCTAAAATGGTCCATGACCTTTTCGCTATATAATGCCATTTTTATTTTCCTCCTTGATACAATTAAGCTACAGTATGCTCTGTAAATATATGTTGACGCTTGCCACTTACCAAATCTCCCCAGAATGGAGAAAAGCTTCTCAGGTACTCTATAACCTCAGCTACTGATTTAACAATATAGTCAACCTGCTCCTCTGTGGCATCCTCACCAAGAGAAATACGAAGTGAGCCGTGTGCTACCTCATGAGGGCGACCAATTGCAAGTAAGACGTGGCTTGGGTCTAATGAGCCTGATGTACAAGCCGAACCAGAAGATACTGCAACACCCTTATCATCCAAGAGAAGAAGTAATGATTCACCCTCTACTCCTTCGAAGCAGAAATTAACATTTGACTTAACTCGCTTATCTCTGTCACCATTTAATTCTGAATAAGGAATCTTAGAAAGCCCCTCAATTAGTTTGTCCTGAAGCTTCTCAAGTTTTGCATTGTTCTCATCAATATGTGATACGGCTTCCTCAAGAGCTACTGTCATACCAACTATTCCTGCCAGGTTTTCCGTTCCTGCACGCTTTCCTCTTTCCTGGGCGCCTCCCTCAATAATATTAGTAAGAATAATTCCACCTCTGGCGTAAAGTATACCTACTCCCTTTGGTCCATGGAATTTATGGGCTGAGATTGAGAGCATATCAATATTTTGTTCTTTAACATTGATATGAACATGGCTAATAGCTTGAACTGCATCAGTGTGGAAAATCACACCCTTCTCTTTGCAAATTGAACCGATTTCAGCTATTGGTTGGATAGTGCCTATTTCGTTATTTGCATACATTATAGTTACAAGGGCTGTGTCCTCACGAATTGCCTCTGCCACCTGAGACGCCTCAATCACACCATTCTCATGAACGTCTAAAAGTGTAATTTCAAAGCCTTCCTTCTCAAGCTTCTGAAGGGTATGTAGCACAGCATGGTGCTCAAACTTTGTTGAAATAATATGCTTCTTTCCCTTTTTCTCACCTAATCTAGCTGCTGAAATAATAGCCTGGTTATCTGCCTCGCTACCTCCAGACGTAAAATATATCTCTCTTGGAGAAGCACCAATAACCTTTGCTATTCTCTCTCTGGACTCTTCTAGAACCTCTTTTGCTTTCTGTCCTATCGAATAAAGGCTGGATGGATTTCCATACACCTCTGTAAAATATGGAAGCATTGCCTCAACTACCTTTGGAGATACCGCAGTAGTTGCAGCATTATCTGCATAAACAAACATATTCAATCTCCTTTTCACCTATCAATTTAGTATGTAATTCGTATACAAAAATAGCATCTATCGCCTATCTAGTCAATAGGTAAATAAGACCTTTTTGTTTATTGAAATATATTCTCAACAAGATTTAGTATTTTGATTTTCTAAATATAAAAAAGGCTCCATCCATAGGATGAAGCCTAAAATAACTAGTTATATAATTCTTTAAGTACCTGGTATACTCCCTTTTCCTTCCATGAAGGACAAATATGATTTGCATGACTTTTAACCACATCAGGTGCAGTCTCAACTGCATAGCTCTCTGCTGCTCTTTCAAGCATTCCAATATCATTATTATTATCACCAAATACCATAGTTTCTTCTTTTTTGATACCGAAGAACTCTTGGATAAATTGTAATGAACGTCCCTTGTCTACAGATTTGTCCATGAAGTCTACCCAATCCTCTCCAGCCATAGTTGCCTTGAGGCGCTCAGACCACTTTGGAATAAGTTCTTCCTCACCAATCTGTCTGATTGAAGGTCGTCTGAAAATAGATGCCTTGATAATATTATTTCCCTCAGCTAAAACGTCGTCTACGATTTTATAGTCACAACGATACTGTTCACCTATAAATGAAATAAAGTCCTCATTGTGAGATTCAATATATGTAAGGCCAGGTGCTTCGCATATAACCTCGCATCCTTCTTCCTTATATTTACGTAAATCTCCCATAAGCTCTGGCAAATATTCTTCGTTCATGTTAGCCACATGTAAATCTTTGCCACGGCATTTTATATGAGCTCCGTTGTCTGCAATAAAAATCAAATCATCCTTGATTTCACGGAACATTTTTTCCATGCTGGTATACTGTCTACCACTTGCTATACAAACAATTACATCCTGTTCGCGAAGTCGTTTGATAGTCTCAATCAATTCCGGATAAACTTCTGGAGCAGAGTCTCTAACTAATGTGCCGTCTACATCTGTTGCTATTAATTTAATCATATAGTACCTCCTATTGACTGGCCCATAACTACTGGAGTTTCCTCCCCATTATTTGAAGCTGCAATGAGTTTTTCATCAAGTCTAGCTACATTTTTAGGAATAAGAACTATAATTGTAGATCCGCCATACTCGAAATGTCCCTTTTCAGCACCTCTAACAACACTTGCCTCACCTGGCTGTTCATTTACTATTCTGCCTACTAGCATAGCACCAACTTCCATCTGAACACATTTGCCAAATCTCTCTGTTTCAATGACTGTATACTGACGGCTGTTTTGAACAAAAACTGGCCCTGCTTCAAGAGCGATAGGCCTAACTGTATGATACACGCCCGGAATTACCACATCCTGCTTTTTTACTCCTGTTTCAAAATATCCATATCTATGATAATGATTAACACACAAGCGATAAACTAAACAATAGCCACCTTCAAAGCTCTCAGCTAATTCATCATCCTGTAATAAATCCTTGATAGTAAAAATGCTTTGCTTTACAGGAAAAACTTTTCCTTCTTCGATAGGGATAACCTTTAACAAGCCATCACATGGTGTAACCAAGTGTGATTCCTCTGTATCTATAGGTCTAAGCTCTGGCTTTATTCGCCTACAAAAGAAATCGTTAAATGAGCCTATATCATCTAAAATATAGTCATTTAAATCAATATTATTATTCTTAGCAAAGGATTTAATAATAGACTTTGAAAATTTAGAGTCTAAAAGAAAACCTGAAAAATCAGAAACGGGTTTTGATATTAAGGGGCGAAGAAATATTCGCCCCATCTTTGTTTTATATAAAAAATTTAATGTACTCATTTAACCAAATAGAATCAAAAGAACGCCAACTAACTCACATACACCAATAACAATCATAGCTGCAAACTGTTTTTTGTTTGGCTTTGGAACCTTGAAATTTGCTACAAATAAAAGTCCCATAATAAATAACAACCAAAAATAAAAAATAGTAAGATCAACCTTGGCAATGAACCAGTGTAAAACTAATGTGAGAGGGAATACCAATGCTGCCGCTGTAACTGGCATACCAGTAAAGTATTCCTTTCCTTTTATTTTAGCCTCTTCTGCTCTCTCATCCTCAGTAGAATTAAAATATGCTAATCTAACTAATGCTGATAAAACATAAAATGCAGCAATAGAAATAAGCAAAAGCAATAAAGCAAAATTGTCTGGCTTGTCAGCTCCACGTCCAAGGTCAATAAGTCGACCACTGCATCTAAGCTGCGCCAAACCAATTGAAGCTGGAAGCACACCGAAACAAATCAAATCTGATAATGAATCAATCTGTACTCCAAAACGTTTTTCAAAATCTGAACGGTTGTGTTTTGTACGTGCGACCTTGCCATCAAAACCATCAAGTAAACCAGAAATCATAAGGAACAATGTACCACAATATGGATGTCCTATTCCTGTAGTTGCAATAATAATTCCAATAACTCCTGATATTGTTGATAAATATGTCAAAACGACCGTATAATCATAAACTCCTATCATATCTCTTCTTCCCTTTCATATAACCCACCAGTGTGATAAGTCCACTGAGAGTTACGCAAATATAAAAAGTAATACCGCGGCTAATCATATCTAACTCAAAGGCTGCACCCTTGGTCATGATACTAGAAAATCCATCAATCATAAGGTAATCCGCAATACCCATTGCCCCTGGTATTGGAACGAAATTGTAGCCAATTGTAATGAGACACTGCTTAAAGAACAATGTCATGAAATGACTACCATTTCCAGTCAATCCAATATAAACCAACGAAGGCACAATTAATTGACAAGAACGCTGAACAACATTCCAGAAAAAAGCCTTGAGCATAATTGATGATTTGCCAGCCATTAACTGCGAACAGTTATCATAATCATCTTGGATTTTGTTAAGCTTTTCTATTTTATGATCTAGCCTATGTACTAGCTTTTTCTTATGTAAATATCTAAGAAAGTTTCTTAGAACATCAAATACTTTGTCTCCGCTGCGAAGTACAATTAAAAAGAATATTATTAAAAGAGTCAATCCTATGAAGCCTGCGCCAATAAAGATTTTTGAAGTCAGCCTAAATTCAAAAAACATATGTGGCGAAACTATCACAGCTATCATGCCAAGGAAAATAATGGCAGCTGTGTACATCATTAAATTAAGAACCAGCGTAGCAGAAGCTACTCCCATAGGTATCCCATCTCTGAGCATAAAAAATGCACTGGCAGGTTGACCACCAGTAGCTGATGGAGTAATGGCAGAAAAATAAATATCTGACGTACTATACAAAAAACCTTTGGATAAACTGGTTTTAAAGGATATTTCTTTTAATATGGAACAGATAGCAACTGCTTCAAAAAAAACAAATAATACTGCGGAAATCATAGATGCGATTATCCATTTTTTGTCTGCCCCATCCACTATCTGAAGCAATTTTGCCAGAGACATATCCTCGCTCTGCTTTAAAACCGCCCAAATTGTGAGTCCAGCAAGAAACAAAGAAAATATCATCCAGAATACTTTCTTTTTTTGTGAACTGTTCATTAAAAATCTAATTCCTCTTGTTTACCTTTTTTAACACATAATTACCATAATTATATACAATCTCTAGTCGGGTAACAAGCCTGCTTTTATAATTCCTCCCCCAAGGACAACATCTCCGTCGTAAAATACAGCAGACTGCCCTGGAGTAATTGCTCTTTGAGGCTCGTCGAAGGTTATTTTTGCTTTTGTATCGCCAATTCTCTCCACTGTGCAAGGCTGCTCTGTCATCCTGTATCTGACCTTTGCTTTACACTGAAATTTATCAGCCTGAGCATCTGGATTTATCCAGTTAATATCCTCTACATAAACCTCTTTTGAAAACAGGTCTTCATTTTTACCTAAAACAACTCTATTGTTTTCCATATCAAGCTTAGTGACATATAAAGGATATGCGGCCGAAATTCCAAGTCCCTTTCGCTGTCCAATTGTATAGCTTATGACGCCCTTATGCTGGCCTAAAACATTACCTTGTGCATCAACAAAATCTCCAGGAGCGTATTCCTTTCCAGTAAAGCGTTTTATGGCAGAAACATAATCCCCATCAGGGACAAAGCAGATATCCTGACTATCAGGCTTGTTAGCATTAATAAAATCATTGCTCTCTGCGATTTTTCTAACTTCATCCTTGCTAAGCTCTCCCAGTGGGAAATCTGTATGAGCAAGCTCTTCCTGTGTCATTGCATAAAGCACATAAGACTGATCCTTATTATCATCAAGTCCCTTTAAAAGCTGGTATCCATTATCGCATTTACGAATTCTTGCATAATGGCCTGTAACAACCTTATCGCATCCAAGCTCCAAAGCCCTTCTATACAATTCGCTAAACTTCATATGCTTGTTGCACTGAATACATGGATTTGGAGTCATACCATTTTCATAGCAATCAATAAAATTTCCTATTACAGTTTCTCTAAATTTATCCTGAAAATTAAATGTATAGTGTGGCATGCCAAGTCTTCTAGCAACCGACTTTGCATCCTCCACATCATCTAAGGAACAACATGTATTTGAGGCATCACAGGCAATGTCCTCATTTGCATAAAGCTTCATTGTACAGCCTATGCAATCGTATCCCTTTTCCTTCATTAATAGAGCCGAAACACTACTGTCCACGCCTCCACTCATAGCTATAAGAGCCTTCATATATAAACCTCTTTCTCTACTCTGGCTTGATATTGCCGTTTTCTATGTTTTCTTTGATTATTTTGTCTGTTACCTCAGCAAAAAGCTTCTCTGAGCCGAGTTTTGTTTTGCGTTGGCGTCCGTAAACCATGGATGAGCTCACCTGATGTTGTCTCCAGTCTTCACCGCCATTACTATTATTAAGCATAAGTGGCTGAAGATTATCCATTGCGTGGGCAAATTTTGATTCAGCTGTCTCATAGGCTTCGAATTCATCAAAAAGTGCAATCAACTCTTCTTTTTGATCCTCAGGCAAAATTGAAAAGATTCGCTCCTTAGCTGCATCCTCTCTTGCCTTTTGAGTTTTTAGATTCTCAGCATCATATGCATAGGTATCCCCAGCGTCAATTTCAACTATATCATGAATTAAACACATAAGCATTACCCTTGCTATATCTATTTCTTCATTTGAATACTCTCTGAGTAAATAAGCCATAATACTCATATGCCAAGCATGCTCAGCGTCATTTTCATTCCTACCATGGCCTGATAAATGTGTTTGTCGGAAAATATTTTTTTCTTTATCTATTTCAAGGGCAAAATCCATTTGCTTCTTTAGTCTGTCATCCATCACTTTTCTCCTCATTCATAATAATACCAATGGCTCAATTATTGCACATAATTTGCCATATAGCAAAGCTTGATTATTTAAATGAATTGTATATAATTAATTGTGTACAATTTGTTATCAAGGAGGTTCATTATGCAAGAAGTTTGTGAGTTTCTTAAGAAATGTGGTACTTATTATTTAGCAACAGTTGATGGAGATCAGCCAAGAGTTCGTCCTTTCGGTACAGCTAACATCTTTGATGGAAAGCTCTATATTCAGACTGGTAAGACAAAAGAGGTTTCAAAGCAGATTCAGAAGAATCCTAAGGTTGAAATCTGTGGTATGGCTGATGGAAAGTGGATTAGAGTTGCCGGTGAGCTTGTTCGCGATGACCGCATTGAGGCTAAGCAGAGCATGCTTGATGCTCATCCTTCACTTAAAAACATGTATTCAGCAGAGGATGATAACACTGAGGTTCTTTACTTCAAGAATGCTACAGCAACTATTTCATCATTTACCGAAGCACCTCGTACAATTACATTCTAATGAACTTTTGAGGATGGTATATTTGCCATCCTCTTCTTTTATCACTATAATTACTGTCAAAAGATTTTTACTGGAAAGGATATCGACAACATATGAAGCACTCAAACAGTATAAAAGGAATAATATTCATTTTACTTGCAGCCTTTGGCTTTTCTCTAATGACATTTTTTGTTCGTATCTCTGGAGATTTGCCAACCATGCAAAAAGCCTTCTTTCGAAATGCAATTGCACTTGTTGTAGCTTTCGCTATTCTTTTACGTTCACATGAAAAATTCGTCATAGGAAAAGGAAACAGACTTGATATGTTCTGCAGATGTTTCGCTGGAACCCTTGGCCTTCTTGCTAATTTCTATGCCATTGACCATTTGGGAATAGCTGATGCAAATATGTTGAACAAGCTCTCTCCTTTTTTCGCGATTCTCTTGTCTATTATCATATTGAAAGAAATACCAAATAAATTTGACATATTTACAACAATAATTGCCTTTATCGGAGCGCTGTTTATCATACGTCCATCAGGTAATTTTTCTGCAGTATTACCAGCATTACTAGGACTCTTCGGTGGACTTGGCGCAGGAACAGCCTATGTATTTGTTAGAAAAATGGGCAAAAATGGAGTTAAAGCACCTGTTATAGTAATGTGCTTTTCACTGTTCTCATGCCTACTAACATTACCTTATCTAATAACAAATTATGTTCCTATGACAGCTTATCAATGGGGCTGCCTATTAATGGCTGGTGTCGCTGCATCATTAGGACAATTTTCAATAACCAATGCCTACAAATATGCGCCTGCAAAGGATATATCAGTGTTTGACTACACTCAGGTAATCTTCGCTGCTCTCCTTGGCATTTTCTTCCTAGGAGAGGTTCCAGTGCCACTTAGTATAGTTGGATACGCCATAATCATTTGTGTAGCCATAGTAAGATGGAATAGAAATAGAAAGGTGGACTTCTAGTCCACCTTTTATTTACTCTCTATTCTCTTCATCCTGTCATCTAATTCATGATAAACAGGAGTTAATGGCCATGGCATCAGCTTTATGTATTCACTGTCATTTATATCTAGGCTTTCTAGCCAGCTTGTAAACTCATCAGTGTTTTTATACAGTTTAACGCCATAGTCACATTTAACGTATTTGCGTTTTGAGTTATCTATTTTTTCAGCTACTCTTCTAAAGCTAATTCGTCCAAACTCATCCTGTTCTTTTACAAAAGATACTTTTTCATGAACTGGTTTTGGCTCCTCAAGGGAAATCTTTCCTATATTTAAAAAATGTTCCCACATGACCTCAGCTATTTTTTTCTTAGAGATAGGATAATTCAGCTCAGCTTCTATTTGGCTAATGGAATATCCCAAATCAGCCAAATGCCTAATGGCACCGCCAGCTGCTGCATCATTTATAAAATTACCTAAGGCTTTATTAAACTCTTTCAATGTGCTTTCCTATTTACATTCCTTAACAATAATAGTCATCATATATCTTGAGTTATCTGGAATTGCCATGGCACTGTTAAATATTTTCTCTGTCTCCATGCCACAGTCTATTACCGCATATACGTTAATTTTTCCTTCAGCCTCCAGCTCAACCAGCTTTTCTTTTATCTGAGCAATATTCCTACCGCTCTTCATTATTATTTTGGTGCCAGAAAGCTTCAGGTCATCATCAAGATTTTTCTGACCTGAAATGATATGAATATCATCGTCACCTTCTGACAAAACCATCCCCAATGAAGCAGCTGACCCACAGAAGGAAGTAATACCATTTATAATCTCAACTTCTATTCCGTCCTTTTTTGCCTGCTTCATTATGTACCCAAATGTTGAATAGACAGTTGGATCTCCGATGGTCAAAAAGCATAAATCGAATCCATCAAATAGTAGTTTTCGATACTTCTGATAAAAATCACTATGAAGTCTCTCAAGCTCTGCCTCATCCTTTGTCATTTCAAAGTCCAAGCTAATTATCTTTTTGTATTTCAATTCTGGTACTGCTGGCAAAGCGATTTGGTATGCTCTACATTGTTCCTTATCAGCTCTAGGAAGGCAAATAATATCTGCCTCCTTAATGGTCCTAACAGCTTTCAATGTCAATAATTCTGAATCTCCTGGACCAACGCCTACTCCGTATAATATTCCTGCCATAACTTATCCTCTGTCTATTCTGTCATTAATTTAGTCTTAAATGAACTTTACTGCAGTTCCATAAGCCAAAATCTCTGCTGCACCCTGCATAACAGATGATGATGAATATCTAATTCCTATAATGGCATCCGCCCCAAGCTGCTCAGCCTCATCAACCATTCTCTTTGTGGCAATCTGTCTAGCCTCTATAAGCATATCTGTATAACCCTTTATCTCTCCACCTACAAGAGTCTTCATGCCTGCCATAAAGTCTTTACCAAAGTTCTTTGACTGCACAATAGTACCCTTAACTAATCCTACTACCTCGTAGTTCTGTCCTGGAATTGTTTCAATGTTTAATAATTTCATAATGTTACCTCCCATTGTCTAATTATGTTAGTTACTAATACTTGTCTGGTTATAACCATTCTTATGTATTTCTTGATTTGTACCCCACAAGATTACTTTTATATATTATTGCCTACATAATGCAGTTTCGCAATAGCTACTATTAAAAAAAGGATACAGCCAAAAGCTGTATCCTATGTATTAATCATCCGCTTATCATTTCATAATGTTACTATTCGCCTGAATCCCTGTGGATTATTACACAGACATTGTGCTAATATTAGAATAGTTTGATGCATATTGATGAAATCAAATATTTTTAAGGGAGGTTTTTATGGAGTCACTTACAACACGAAAGCAGCTTAATAATGGTACATCCATTCCAATGCTTGGCTATGGCACTTATAAAATCAAGGACCCGGCCGAGGCATATAATTCAGTTAAGCTAGCCCTAGATAATGGCTATCGACACATTGATACTGCTGCATTTTATGAGAATGAGAAGGATGTTTCTACTGCTATCACAGATTTTATTAATGCTGGCCATGCAAAACGAGACGAGATATTTGTCACTAGTAAGGTGTGGAAAACAGAACTAGGTTACGATAAGACTCTTGTAGCCTTTGAACGAACCATGAAAGAAATGACACTAGATTATCTTGATTTATATTTAGTTCACTGGCCATCATCCTCTGCTTTTGACGATGATTGGGTAAACACCAACAGACAAACTTGGAAAGCAATGATGGAAATCTATAAATCTGGTCGTGTAAAGGCAATCGGTGTTTCGAACTTCCTGACACATCATTTGGATACAATAATAGATATGGAAATTATGCCTGCCGTTAACCAAATTGAGATTAATCCGGGATTTTTACAGAAAGACACAGTAGACTACTGCCAAGACAAAGGAATAATTGTAGAAGCATGGTCACCACTTGGTCGTGGCAAATCACTCTCTCACCCAGTGCTTCAGGAGCTTGCTGCTAAATATGGAAAGTCCGTAGCTCAGATTATCCTTAGATGGGAAATCCAGCATGATGTTATCCCTCTTCCAAAATCAGTTACTCCAGAGCGTATTGTAGAAAACTCTCAGGTATTTGATTTCGAGTTAGATGAGGATGATATGCAGTCTATAGATGACATTCCACCATACGGAAACAGCGGACATAGTCCAGACGCACCATAATAGAAAAAAAGCGATTTGTTGATAATAACAAATCGCTTTTTTCATTTACTAATATTAAATTAGCATTCCTTAAATTGTCTTTCTGGTAATGCCTTTGATTGATATTGCATATCACTTACTTTGTATACTGTAATGAATGCCTGTGGGTCAACTTTGTCAATAAATGCCATCAGTTTCTGATACTCATTTTTATCAACTATAGTGATGATTTCATCGTGTTCTTCCATTCTGTATGCGCCGATTACCTTGTAAATACTAGCGCCACTGTGAAGCTCGTTTAATATGAAATCTCTAATCTGAGTCTCAAATGGAGAAACAATACATACTCTTCTTTTGAGCTTTTGATCGAAAATGAAGTGATCTAATACCATTCCATTTAAGTAGGTACCTAAAACACTTAAAATTACAGTCTTTGAATCGTAGGCTAATGCTGATGAAAGGGCGATACACATTCCCGCTACTGACATTGCCTTTCCTAAATCAAGACGTAAATACTTATTAAGAATTTTTGCAACAATGTCCAACCCACCTGAAGATGCATTTCTATTGAATAAAATGGCGCTTCCAATGCTGACTAAGAAAATGTAACACACAACATCAAGAGCTGCATCCCCTGTCAATGAAGTGTAATTTGGAAATAGCTTTTCAAATAAACCAATTGTAACTGGAAGCAAAATCGATGTATAAACTGTTTTGTATCCAAACTCTGTTCCAATGGTTATAAACCCAATTATAAGAAGTACCACATTCAAAACCATGGTAATGGTTGATACTGAAAATGGCATAAAATTGGTTAGCACAATTGCAAAACCTGAAATACTGCTTACTGACGCATGGCTCGGCATAAGGAAAAAGAATACAGCCGCGCCGATGATAACAGTTGCTATAGTAAGAATCAAAAGTTCTCTAATAATAGATTTAGAATTCATTTCTATACCTGTCCTATTTAAATTAATTCTACATTAAACAATGCGCAGAATTTATTCTAACAGAGTCCCTGCTAAAAGCAAGTAACATTTTCAAGAGTCTTTACAAATAGTTCAAGGCCATTTCTATCTTCAGCTGTAAATCGCTCTAGCTTTGGGCTATCTATATCAAGTACACCAATTACTTTTCCATCCTTGTGAATTGGTACGACTATCTCAGAATTAGATGCGCAGTCGCAAGCAATATGCCCTGGGAACTCATGAACATTTGGCACAACAAGTGTCTCATCATTTTCTGCTGCAGTGCCACATACACCTTTGCCAAGTGCAATTCTTATGCATGCAACTTTTCCTTGGAAAGGGCCAAGTAACAATGAGCCATTATTCATTAAATAGAACCCTGCCCAGTTTAATTCTGGCATAGCATCATATATTAGTGCAGAAGCATTGGAAAGAACTGGAATATAATTAGGTTCATCCTCTGCCAATGATTTAATCTGTTCTGCAAGTAAATTATAATCTGTCATTTCTACCTCCTACATAACGCAGCTTCTTCCGTCTCTGCCTTCCATATTGTCGTCTTTAACATATCTGGCATTGAACTCCATGTTTATCTCGCGAAGCTCCTTCTTGCCCTCAATATAATCATCATACATTTCAGCAAGTCCTGCCATGCAACCATCGCAATTTGCCTCAATGTTTCCTAATGATTCCTTTACAATCTGTTCTCTCTCTTCTTTTGTAGTATCTTTAATTAAATATGACATAGCTTTTCTCCATTATTTATTAAATATCGTTTTGAATGATTCAGTCAGTCTCTGATGTGAAATGTTTGCCGCATCAAAATGAACTGAATTAAAAGCAAGCTGCATAATAGGCCCCGTGCAAAATGCGCATATTAATGTGCCTATTCCAACTGGACCGCCAAGAATCCATCCCACAAATGTGGCTGTACTAAGAAGAAAGATGCTTACTACTCCTAGCGGGATTTTCTTAATTCTTTTTACCAAAGCCACTAAAAGTGTATCTCTTGGTCCACATCCTAATGCTGCCGCCATATAAGTATACTGCGTATAGGCAATAATAACTAGTCCAATCAACATAACTATTATGCCTGTCACAAGGGACTGACATGGCTTTACTAAATCTAATTTATTGAACAAATCCACAGATTTACCTACCACAAAAGCATCTATAAACATGGCAATACCTATAGGCTCTTTCATCAAAATATCTATACCAAGAATACTATAGGAAATAATAATAGATGCAGTACCATAAAGAATGCCAAGACTTTTTGATAATCCTAAATTAAGCACATCCCATGGACTGGCCCCAATATTTGCCTGAATAGTGAGATAAACACCAAAACCATTAATAAAAAGGCTCACTGCTGCCAGTAAAACATTTGAAAGAATAGTCTTTGTATTGTTGTTGCTTCTATTCTCTTCTCTAATAAATCTATACACTGAATATTTCCTCGTTATATCTAATTTTAATTTTGCTCAATTATTCCGCGCACAATTATACAACAGATATAGCAGAAGAGCCAGAAGTTTTACCTTCTGGCTCAAAATTTCTAATGGAGTCAAATTAATTGATCCGCTAAACATCTATTATATCTTTGCTACATCCACAAGTGTGTATTCTGTAGTTGCAGATTCAAGTGATGTGGCAAGTGCAACTGCAGTATCCATCGCTGTGATACAGTTGATACCTGTCTCGATGGCATTTCTTCTAATAAGGAATCCATCTCTTGTCTTATCTCCATGTCCCTGTGTAGGTGTATCGATTACAAGGTCAATTTTATGTCCTAGGATAAGGTCCATTACGTTTGGAGATTCCTGTGTAATCTTATTAACCTGACGGCACTCTACTCCACCATTTTGCAAATATTTCGCTGTAGAACGTGTAGCGAAAATTGTGTAGCCAAGCTTTTCAAATCTCTTTGCCACCTCAAGAGCTTCTGGCTTGTCAGCATCCTTTACAGTGATAATCATCTGCTTATGCTTTGGAAGTACTACGCCAGCACCAAGGAATGCTTTGTATAATGCTTCCTCAAATGTCTTTGCGATACCAAGACACTCACCAGTAGATTTCATTTCTGGTCCAAGAGAAATCTCTGCACCGCGAAGCTTCTCGAAGGAGAACACTGGCATCTTAATTGCGATATAGTCAGCTTCAGGCTGTAAACCTGGCTTGTAGCCCATATCTGTAATCTTGTGACCAAGAATCGCCTTTGCTGCAAGGTCTACGATTGGAATACCTGTTACCTTACTGATGTATGGAACTGTACGTGAGCTTCGTGGGTTAACCTCGATTACATACACCTCTCCATCCATAGCGATAAACTGGATGTTAATCATACCAAGTACATGAAGGGCTTTTGCAAGACGCTCTGTATAATCTACAATCTTGTCCTTGATGTCCTGAGTGATTGTGTGGGCAGGATATACCGAAATACTATCACCTGAGTGAATACCAGTACGCTCAATATGCTCCATGATACCAGGGATGAGAATGTTCTCTCCATCGCAGATGGCATCAACCTCAATTTCCTTACCCTGTAAATACTTATC
>JAEEGH010003185.1_pt1 | contig 43606 bp, 70 predicted proteins | sample 9134181 | NCBI WGS metagenome assembly JAEEGH01 (sample SAMN16246544, study PRJNA631951) | gut metagenome | biome: gut microbiome; feature: rumen; material: DP-attached | host: Bos | place: Iran: Karaj | collected 2018-10 | reverse complement strand
TTACTCTAGAATAAATACATAAGGGGAAATAATATATGGATCAAATAACCATTGATAATTGCTTTAAAGAAGAAATCCATATTGATAAACCTATAAGACTTATAGAATTGTTTGCAGGAATTGGTTCACAAGCAATGGCCCTAAGAAATTTAGGTGCTAATTTTGAACATTATAGGGTAGTTGAATTTGATAAGTTTGCAATAGCAAGCTATAACGCAATTCATGGAACAGACTTTAAACCTATGGATATAACCAAAATTAAAGGGGTTGACTTAGGTATAGAAGATGTAGAACAATTTACTTACTTACTTACTTACTCATTCCCTTGTCAGGATTTGTCAAATAGTGGCTTAAAAAAAGGAATGACAAAAGGTAGTGGTACACGAAGCGGTCTATTATGGGAAGTAGAACGACTACTTAATGAAACAACAAACCTACCACAAGTTTTACTAATGGAAAATGTTACACAAGTACATGGTAAAAACAATATGAAAGATTTTAATATGTGGATAGACTTTCTAAAAAGTAAAGGATATTCAAATTATTATCAAGACTTAAACGCAAAAGATTTTAATGTTGCACAAAGTAGAGATAGGTGTTTTATGGTATCTATTTTAGGAGATTATAGTTTTAAATTTCCTAGTGGAATACCATTAAAAAAGATAATGGCTGATTATTTAGAAAAATCAGTAGATGAAAAATATTATATAAAAACCCCAAAAGCCTATGAATTAATAGAAGAGTTAGTATCTTCTGGAAAGTTGGATAATTATTGAAAGATATAGTTATTTTAGGCAGCTTAAATAAATCTAGGCAAAGAAGATGTGTATTTGATATATACAAACTTTGTCCTACTCTTACCGCAGGTATGGGTATGGGTGGTGGGATGATGCCATATATTATAGAAGCTAGTAAATATGAGCCTATTGGTTCACTAGCTATTCATAATAGTAAAAGGTTTAACCCAGGTTATATGCAAGGCATCTTTAAATGTTTAAAAGCTAATAAATATGATATAGGGGTTTTATATGAACGAAAATAAACTGATTATATTAGGCAATATTTTACCTATGTGCAGCAACAAGATACATTAAAGAAACTTTGTTTATTCATTACATGGTATTGCTCCCACCTTAACAGCAACCATGTATAAAGATCCTCCTAGAGTTTTAGAATTTAGGGGGGGGGGTACAAACAAATAATTAATTTAGGCAATTTTTACGGACATGGTGCAAGTTTTGCAGGCAATCTTTATTACAATATAGGGATTGCACCTACAATAACAGCTTGCATAAGTCATGGTGGAATGGGTTTAATTGTGTTAAAGGAAAGATAATAATGAATATTAAATACTTAGTAGTTGCATTAAGAGGTAGAGCATATAGAGGACAAAAAGCAAGGCTTGGACCTATTTTTAATAATATATGCAATACACTTACTACAGTGCAGAAAGATAATTACATATTGGAGATCACATAAATGGATAAATTTTTTAAAATCAAAGTGGCTAATAAATTAGGCTACAACCTTGTAAAACAAGGGGGAGTGGCAGATTTCCTTTATCCATCAAGTAAAACTAGAAGAGGGAGGGTTATTGAAATGGGAGAAATAAGTCCAACTTTAACAGCGGAAGAACGTGGAGTATGCAAAGTAGAAGATAGATATAGAATTAGAAAATTAACACCTATCGAATGTTGGCGACTTATGGGTTTTTCAGATGAAGATTTTCATAAGGCAGAACAAGTAAACAGTGCGACACAACTTTATAAAGAAGCTGGAAACTCTATCGTTCAAGTGGTTTTAATGGCTATATTTAGTCAAATGAACATACAAAACATTACACCCTGGAATGAATTAACGCTTGAAGATAAATATAAGTTTATCGAGCAGAAAAGATAACTTGTTTGTATAAAATTTTATATAAACACTTATACAAAAACTTATATAAAGGGGGATAGAAAATGAACTCAAATAAAATCAAAGCAGATGGTAACAAGTTTGCAGAATGGCTAGATACTAGACTAATCAGAAGCCAGACAAAGGAAAAGGATTTCGCAGAAACTATAGGAATAGACAAAAGGGCTATTTGGGAAATGATTTCAAGACGGACATTACCTAGTGAAGAAATTTTTCAAAAAATTTGTAATGGCTTTGGAATTTCAAGAACAAAGGCTTTAAAAGAGATTGCAGCCACAAAATGTAGAAAGTATGTTTAGGCTTATCGTACTTGCTACTGGTTCAAAAGGTAATGGTTACATCTTAACTAATGGAAAAGATACTTTGCTAATTGAGGCAGGAGCAAGATATAAGGAAATGTTGGCAGGTTTAGATTATAAAATCGAAACTGTAAACGGAATGATTGTTAGCCACGAACACAAAGATCATTCAAAGTACATAGAACAATACCTTAATAAAGGCTTATTGGTGCATATGCCACGTTCTATGAAAAATAATTTAGATTTATCTCATGTATACAATGCAATTTCAGTAGATATTGGTGTAACATATGAATTAGGAAACTTTACAATTAAAGCGTTTGATTTAGTACACAGTGTTGATTGCTTTGGATATTATATTTATCACAAAGATTTAGGCAAAATGCTATTTATAACCGATACAGAGTATGTTAAGTACCGATTTAACAAGTTAGGAATTAATCATATTGTTGTTGAGGCAAACTATAGCAAGGAATTACTTAATCGTGGCAAAGTCAATTCTAACCATGTATTACAAGGACACATGGAGATAAACACTACTACTAACTTTTTGAAAGAAAACGACACAAGTAGTCTTAAAAATGTCGTTTTAATTCACTTATCTGATAGCAATTCAGATGAAAAGCTGTTTAGCAAGTTGACTACTAAAGTAGTACACGAAGGCGTGAGAGTAACAATAGCAAGCGCAGGTCTTAATGTACCTTTAGATTAGTTATAGTCGCGTAAAGAAGATATATCACACAGAAACTTCTTTGGCATGGGGCTACTGATTTTGTAGCCCTTTAAAAACTAAATATGGAGGCAATTCTTATGATTATTTACGAGGATGAAGGCCAAAAACAAGGCCAACATGAAATTAAAAATAATTATTGGAAGGCTAAAGGCGTAGAGGTTAAAAGAGTACCATTGCCAGTAGGCGACTACATTATAGCAAACACTTTAACAGAGGATGTTATAAGTAGAAAAGCCCATAGAAATGTAGACTTGAAAAAAATGGACTTCTTAGGAACTTATCGAGTTTGTGTTGATACTAAAAGAGATATTACAGAAATTGAGGGTAATATTTGCGGTAAGGCACATGAACGATTTAGAGACGAGTGCATTTTAGCTAAAAACAATGGCATTACACTTTATGTCTTAGTTGAAAATAATAACGGAATTGCTGACATACAAGACTTATTTAAGTTCACTTCAAAGCGTAGGCAAGACTGGTTTAGAATCAAAGCTGCGCACGATAAAGGTAAGATGTTGGGTATAAAGATTGCAAATCAACCACCCGTTAGCGGTGAGGTATTAGCAAAGGCAATGTTGACTATGCAAGCTAAATACGGGGTAACTTTCCTTTTTTGCACACCACAAGAGGCAGGAAGAAAAGTTATCGAGTTGTTAAGGGGGTGATTATATGCGATTAACAGAGAAAGAAATAGAAATATGCAATCAGTTTAGAGCAAGAGATATTAACGGAATGGCTCATTGTAAAGAATGTCCGTTAAATATTTCAGAACTGGTTAATAGACCTGGCACTTGCTACAGAAACATTGATACTAAAAAAGCCATCTGTAAGACGTTAAAGCGCTATGAATAAGGGATATTTTGACTTTGAGTGCGCCAGATGTGAGAAAGTACTAAAGTGTAGCGGTAAATCTAGCGAAAATTCTAGTTGTATATACTTTGTCGAAAGAGAAGGGATTGCAAAACTAGAAGAATATAGGCAAAGGGTTTACCAGAATAAAAAGCCAAAATAAAAGGAGATTTAAAATGTTAGATAATGATTTCGTTCGTGATTTTGTAATTAGCGGTGAAATAAGTAAAGATTCAATGATTGTTTACCTGGAATTACTAAGCCTATGTGATGAAGATAATTTTTGTACCGAAAATGTCTATTTTCTACAAAGCAGAAGAATAATAGAAGGGGTATCGGAATGTTTGTTTGAACTTGAAAAAAATGGACTAATTGTGAAAATTGATACCCCTGATATTCAAGGTTATTACGTTGTGACTAGCAGAAAATATTATGATCTACTAGTTACTGTAAGGGGCTTAGAAGTTGTAAAGTTTGATGATAACAGAGTAGAGAAGGTTAATGTAAAAGAGGCAGAGTGCGAAAGTGTCTTAGTAGCTTATAACACAATATGTAAGAGTTTACATAGGGCCTATAAAATCACACCTAAAAAAAGAGATATGATTGAAAAAGTGCTTCATACATATACTGTTGAAGATTTGAAGTTATGCTTTATAAAAACAGAAGAATCTGACTTTTTATGTGGCAGAACAAACAACGGTTACAAGCGTAAAAATGGGGATTTATGGAGGCCTGGGCTAGAATGGATATTATATCATGTAGAGGAGATTTTAGACGGGAAATATGATAATAGACAAGATAGCACAGAAGATGCCTTAAACGACTGGGGAGGAGGCAACTAATTTGGAAAAGACACAATTTAAACAAATTGTCGCAGGTTTACGCAGTGCGTATCAAAAACCTGACTTTTTATCGACAAGTCAAGACTTAGATATGTGGTATGCAGATTTAAAAGATTTAGACTATAAACTACTATCATTAGTAGTACAAAAATGGATATTAACAGAGAAATGGCCGCCTAGAATATCAGACTTAAGAAATGGTGTTGCAGAGATAATTAGACTAGAAATGCCAGACTGGGCGGAAGCATGGGAGCAAACCCTAAAGGCAATGGGAAAGTATGGAAGATTGCAACCTAAAGAGGCTTATAAGGAATTAGGCGACTTTACCGCAGCTGTTATAAGAGGCATAGGCGGCTGGCAGATGTTATGCTTATCAGAGTGTTTAATAACTGAAAGAGCAAACTTTAGAGAAGTTTATAATTTGAGACAAGAACGACTAGTTAAGCAAATTGCATTACCTGATAGCTTGCGTTTTGCAATTTCAGAATATGTAAATAAAAATATCGGAGGAAAGAATTTTGCAGCTTATCTTAATTAGCAGTTTGTGTAGTTGTGCTTTAGGTTTTGGTATAGGTAGTTACATAACAAGACTTTCAGATGAAAAAGAAATGGTTAAATTGAAAGATACAAACGACAACTTAAAAACACAGATCAATTACATTAAAAAAAGAGGGAGAAATTATGACTATTAATGAAGAGGATGTAAGGCTTGCTAAACTATGGGTAGATACAATGCTAATTAAACAGCCTTGTAAAGAGTTGGAAACACTTAAAGACTTATGCGAACGCAACATTTCAAAACCAGCTGTTCTTTATACTTGTAATGATGGAGTTGATTATACACACTTTAAATCAGAAAAGGATTGTCCTAGATGCGGACATACTATAAAGACCTGGAGACCTTATTGTGAAAATTGCGGCCAAAGACTTTTGATGAAGGACTAACTGTTAAGCAGCTAAAACCATAGAAATATGTAGTCAAACATACTCAAAAGTGGACACATTAGCCTTTTGAGATATGGGCTTAACAGTAGGTTTCTAGCCTGAGTGAGTGCTGACAGTGAAAACTACTTTGGAAATATTCAAAAATTTATTGGCTCGATAATGTGGTCTAAATACATTTGAGTATATTTAGACACAATAGACTATATTTTTATAAGGAGAATAATAATAATGGCAAAAATGAATAAAGAACTAATGGCAAGATTAGAGGGTATGCAGTATGCCTATGATTTTGCTAAAAAGAATGGCTTAGATGCACTAGAAGAAGAGATTAAATTTAGATGCAATACAAAACTACCTTATACAACTAATAGACAGCAAGTTATTGAGTTTCAGGAAATGATTAAGCAGCGAATATTATCTAGTGTGGCACTTATGGCAGTACTTGTTTTAGACGAAAAGTTTAAATTTACACCAGAAAAATTAAACGAATTTTCAGATTATTTCAAAGAGAATACAGAACAGCTAATGTCAGGGGATTTAACCTGGAGAGACACTTATGAGGCTATGGTTAATGAAGTTGGTTTTTCGCTTGGCTTAGATGATGAAATTTTAAATATGGAGGTCGAGCAGTGAAAGAGATAAACGATATATTATCTGACAGTATAGATATTTTAAATATAGCTGTAGAAAGTCAAATTAATTATATTAAGAAGCTTAATAACTTATATAGAACTACAGCTATATTGTTTATAGCATTTACCTTTGTTTTAGGTTGTATGTTTTTGCCATTACTAAATGGAAGTGAATCTAAGATAAAAGTTATATGCGGATATACAATTATTGTTTCTACTGAAATATATATATTAACATCAATAAATTTTTTAAGGATTGAGGCAAGATGTTATGCTTTGAAATTAATAAAAGCATTGGAAAATAAGGAAATATTAAGCGAATAAATATAGGGGGGATAGAACTATGAAAAAGAAAATTTTAGGTTTAGGTTTGGGTGTAGCAATGATGTTAGGCAGCTTAACGGGTTGTTCCTGGGAAGATGAAGCAGACGTAGCAAGCTATAATATCTCGAAAGAAGCAGATAACTTCAACATTTACAGAAAAATAACAGTGATAAACAATCAATCTGACGTAGTAATGCTAGAGTTTGAAGGTTGGTGTTCAATCACGAAAGATAATGACGATAACCAGCTTGAAATTACATACAGAGTTGGAAAAGATGAATACTATAAGGATTTTGTCGGCTTAAACGATAGAACAACTTATCTGGTTACACAACTAGATGGCGCAAACGTGGATAAATACCACTATGAATGGTTATATCATTCAGAAGGCGACTTAATACCGATTGAATTAAAGGATGCAGATAAATAGGGGGGATTGAATATGACTAGAGAACAATTAAAGGAACATTGCGAAAGACAAATTAGAGAGTGTGAAAGATATGCGCAAGCTAAAGGCGAGAAACCTAGTGGGAAAGTCTATGAAGAGCATATGCTAATATTAGAATTGTTAAAGCCAGTACCTTGCGAATATTGTGTAGCCAGAAAAGAGTTTGTTGAAGATGTATTAGACACCTTAAGAAATATGGAAGATGCATTTGATGTACTAGATAAATTGGATGCTGAGGCTGTTTTAGATAGAATGGAGTTTGAAGAGTGAACGCAAGACAGAAAGCAAAGAGACTCAAGAAAGAGTTAGATTTTATAAAAAATATGCCTTTAAAAACAGTTGAGATAATACAGCCAACAAAGACATATAGGGTAAAACAAACAGTAAGTACAGATGATTTAAATAGCATGTCAACAGAGGCAGAAGATATTTACACATATATTTATAAATCATTAAAAAATGAACTAGCAGAAAAGATAGCTAGTGAAATATATTTTAAAATAGAACCAAGTTTTATACCATATCACACAGACATTATAGGAGAAATTACAATTGTTGAAAGGAAAAGATAAAACATGACAATAGCAAAGCTAAACAGGATTTTAAGAGAAAATAACATACCAGAAGACGCTACACTTATGAGCGATACCGGCTGGGAATGCAGTGAAACAGATACGGACGGAGTATATTATAGTTCCGAAGATAATACAGTTGTATTAACGCAAGATTATGATAATAGCTATTATAACAGTCATTATGACTGGGTTAAGCTAGAATTAAAAGAGATAGAAAGCGAGGGATAAATGAAGGGAAAACCAACTTATATGAGTGTTCCAACATTTCGTAATTATGAAGATTATTGTGATGCGGTAGAGTATACACGAGGTTGGAATGATGCTATGCATTTCATTTTTGATAGTGATGAAGAAAAACGTAAAAAGATTAAGGAGGTTAAACATGATTGATACAGATGAAGTATTATTATTGATTGCGCAATACATAGAAAAGCATCCACTAGCTAAGGAATGTGGTGGTGATTATATTTATCAGTCAGATGAAGCACAAGAAGATGCAGTCGAATTGGTTGCAAATATTTTTGAAAATTGTTTTTAATAGGGGTTAATAAGAAGATTATGACTAGAGAAGCATTTGAAAAAGCTAAGGATATAGTAGTTGATATTCAATCATTAAAAAACATCAAAAGTGAATATAAAGATAATCATTGGATTTCATTTTACGGAGCAGTAGTAAAGGAACAGCCAATTACAAATGGGATTCTCAGAGAAGACTTCGAAAAATTCGTAGATGATGAAATTATTAAATTAGAAAAAGAATTAGAAAAATTATAAAGCAGCAAGTGAGGGATTTTAAATGACTAAGGAAGAACGAGAAAAAGCAATAGCACATGGCAAAGAACAATTAGAAGTGTTTGGCGGTGAACACGCAGAATTTATCAAATTAGCAATCGAAGCACTGAAACAAGCACCTTGTGAAGATGAAGATATGGGAGAACGCTAGAGAGGGCTTTGGATAATGACAAATAACTATCTTACAGCAGCTTATGAAACTATAGATTATGTTAAGTGTTCTTGCTGCGGTGAATAAAGTCTTGAAGAAGGCAAATATTGCCCTAACTGTGGAGCAGAAATGGAGGGAATGGAGTTTGACTAGAGAAGAATTAATTGATTATTTATACCCTATAAATACAGTATATTTTGGTAGAACCCCTCCCGATCATGAACTATGGATTGAAATAGATAAATTTACATGGAGGAGAATGAAATAAAGGAGATAAATTAATATGGAACAAATTGAGATTTTAAAACAATGGCTTTTATCAGAAAATATTCATTTTGAATATAATTATAAGCCGCTACCTTCTGATATTTTAGAAGAAATGGAAGAATACGGATTAATTGAAAATGAAGAAATGAAACTAATGTTTAATCAAATAGTTATATGGTTTGAAAATGGTTATAAATTTTCAATCATATGCCAACAAGGAAGTATGGGAGTAAGACAAGGCTTGCTAGAATATTGGATAATGGGAAAAGATGAAGAACCAGTAGGCTATTGCACAGCAGAAGAAATAATAGAAGTAATTAAGGAATGTGTTAAAAAATGGAAAATAAAGAGATTGTATTAAAATTTGATAGTTTAGAAATTATTGGTGATATATCGGTAGGAGATATAGTTGCTATGTTTGCAGCTGGGTTACAACAAGTTTGCGATATACTTGAAAAAGATTTAGGCAATAATAACGAAGATTTTAATTATGCTTTAGGTATGCTTATTCATTCGATTATCGCAGGAAAAACAGACAAAGAAATAGCAAAAATATTAACACAAACAGAATTGATAAGACGAGACTATAAAAAATTTATGGAGAATAATAAGGAGAATTAAGTAACATGATAAACAAGTTTATTAGAGGGCAATTATGGATGATTAAAACCTATATTAATAAAGATGATAGGGTATTCAGTGGGGAGCATATAGCATTGATTTTAGGAGTGAATAAAGAAAATACACTAACTATTATTCCAAGTACATCTAAACTAAATCCTGAAAACAAGATATTAACTACAGTTGAATTGGAATTAACGAATTATGACGGTGTAACAACAATAGGACATTTTATTCCGAATATGATCCAGACTATTGATACCAAGAAGGCCTTAAGATATATTGGAATGTTAGACAAGAGGTCAGTAGAAGAAGTCCAAAGAGCAGTTGGGGAATATTTAGGTTTTAAATTTGAACAAAGTTTTAATAACAATAATAAAAGTGAAAATAAGCAGCCAATAGTTAAAGAAGAAAAACAGAAGCCAGTAGCTAAAAAAGAAGAGCAGAAACCTATTAAAGTAACAAGTAACAGTAATAGGGGGAAAACAATACAAGCACTATATAAAGTAGGAGATATTAAGTGTTTTAAAGGAAAAGAGTATATAAAAAAAGTGGATGGTAAAGAAAAATATAACAATATTATTGCTAAGTGGCCTAAAGAAGTTTTAGATGCTATCGTTGAAGAATACAAAAACGGTAGTCCTAAAATGGCAATAGCTTTTGAGTATGGAATATCTGACACAAAAGTAGGACAATATTTGCGTACTAGAGGATTTTAATTAAAGGGGGGTATAGAAATGATTATTAGATGTAAAAACTGTGGAAGTGACGAATTTTATCTTAAAAAAGATGGTATTCATACTGGTTTGTATTGCAAGAACTGTAATTCATGGATTAAATGGGCGAATAAAGACGAATTAAGAGAACTATCTGAAAATACTACTATTGGTACAAATTGGATAGTTACATTCCAAACAAGCAATTTAACGCCTATAGAAACTAGGATTTTTAGTTTTGAACATGAAGAACCAACAAAAGAAGAGATTGAAAGTATTATCGGTAAAACTGGAATTATTCATTTTATGCAGAAATTATATAAAAATTCTTATGAATGGTAAGGGGGTATTCATGGATCATAGATTAGTTGATATTGCAGATGTATATGATTGTTTATATGGGTTGCTTTACGAAACAGCTTTTAATAATATAAACTTAAAAGTTAATGCAGATGAAATATACACCGATATTGCAGAAAACAGATTAGAAACATGGCTTAATTTAGTAAACAACCCTGGAGAGGATAAAAGAACATGATTTTATTGTACAGACATTATGAAGTTAATCGAATTGATTATACTATGGGAATTAAAGATTTAGAGTATGTGGCGACTACAAACGATATGGAAAAAGAAATAAATTGTATAAGCTGCGAAAAAAAATTAAATATGGTGATTGCTACACATCACGCAGATACTATAGTTCTTCAGGCACATGGGGGCTATGGGTATGCCCTGAATGTTATAAGCAAGAATGGGAAGAGCAGCGCATATATGATAAAAAAATGAAAGAAGAGGAAGAAAAGGAAAATGATTAGATCAGATTTAAAAAACGGTGTAGGTATGATTGCTGGTGATACTGAAATTATTATTAGAGAATTAATGGGTATTATTGATACTTTAAATAAAAATGGCACTATAAATGATTATGAAAGAATTGCCCTTATGGTTATGTTATTGCCAGACGACACAAAAAGAGCAAACAACCTATTAGCAACAGTAGATCGTATAAATAACGAAAGTAATATAAAAAAATATTCCGCTGTTAAAATAGATCAATCGTTTGATTTATCGGATTTAGATGAAAAAGAAGCAGAAGAAATTATCGAACGATTAGTAAAAGAGAATGAAAAGAGGTTTAAATAAAGTATGAGAATTATTGTAGATAATATTGTAGATATACCCTATGAAAATTTTATTTTTCGTTCATTAGTTAGAAATACTGAAACGGGCATACATACTTATTTCGTTGCTGTAAATACAACAAATCCTCATTTAGTAATTGAATTAAAAGAAATTTATAGCGAAGATGAATTGAAAGATTTAATTACAACAATTAGTGCAGCGTATTGTAATGGGGCTAAGAGAGTAAATATATGATAATGAAACATTGGAGAAAAGTCGCAGGAATCGGCTTAATAAACTATTTCTTATCCGTTGTCTTTTTCATTTTTAATTATGTGATTGCAGGTTATATATGTTTAAGCGTATATGTCTTAGCAAACATAGTTGTAATCGTGTATTTTAAGCGTTTGATGGATAAAGAATTAAAGTAGTTTTTTGTATAAAAATTTGTATAAAAAGTTATATAATATTTTATATAAAAGGGGGATAGAGAATGGCGACACAATTTATCTGGCGCAAATCCATAGTTGATAATGATTTTAAGTGTACTCAATGCGGCCATTTGTTAGTTGGTTATGATGGGATGCCAATAGGAGCTTCAATTAATGATATTGATAATCCCACAAAACTTTATTGCGGAAGATGTAACTATCAAGTAGGCAAGATTAAACATATTAGTGATAAAGTCATGGAATATATGGGTGTGCGCCCAAACATAAAAGGGAATAATCTAGGCAATCTTGATGATTTTTGTGATGAAATGGAAAAGAAACTTGATAAACTTAAAACTAAAGAGATTAGTTTAGATAAGAAACTTGAAGAGTGCAGACAAATTACAAAAGAAAATGAAGAACTTAAGCAGAAAGTTAAGGCCTTACAGGAAAGAAACAAGGTCTTAGAGGATAGAATCACAAAAGAAAATGACAAGCATTATAAAGAACTAAGGAAACAAGATGCAGAAATTAATAGGCTTTATAAGATTATTGAAAATATTAATAAGGGGGTATAGATATGGAGAAACCTAGAGTAACGCTTAAGGAGATTTATCCTTTTATCATCACAAAGAATGTTAGGGTAATTTACTATTCTAATAACAGACTTGTCTATAAAGGCAGAGATAATGCTAAGTTTAAAAAGTATAAGGACTACTTAGTAGAAGGTGTATGGTCTGAAATATCAGTAGATAAGACAAAACTTATCAGGCAAACTTATACGCAAGCAGAAAGTTGTTTATATATAGGCATTATTGATCCAAATACAAAATATTAGTTGATATAGGCAGCTATAGAAGGTATAATATATTTATATTTTTGGTATCATTTATTCCTATGCAGGCCTCTTTAATTAGAGGCCCTTTTTTATTGCCTTTTTGTAGATAAAATTGTAGTAAAAGTACTTGCCTTTTATTATTTAATATGCTATCATTAATATACAAAATGTTATATAACTTCTTATATAAATTTTTATATAACTTTTTGTATTAAATTTTGTATAAAGGAATGGTATCAAATATGGCGTATAAGTATGCAGAAAGCAGAAAAGCAGCGGTTAGACGTTACTTAGCTGACAAAAAGAGTTTTAATGTGTACTTTCAAGAAGATGTTTACAACGATTTAAAAGAACATGGGATTGATACACAGACTATTCGAGAACTTGCATTAGCAGAACTCGAAAAGAGAAAAACAGGCAAGGGAGCAACCGTTAAAATTGAAAAAGTCATATATCAGAAAAATGACATAATGGATGCAATTAACAAGTTAAATGGCTTATGTATGAGTATTGCAGATAAGGTAGGGGTAGAAACTACTAGTGAACCCGAAAAGGCTGTTATAGAAGAAAATACAGAGCCTATAGAAGAGGTTATAGAAGAACCTGAAATTATGGCAGAACCTATAATCGAAGAACAAAAAGAAGAGCCAAAAGAAGAAAAAATTCCATCATGGCTTGATAACATCTAAAATAATATGATATAATCTGGGTGAACGTAAAATACACTTTTTTCGTTTTTTGTTTTTGGTAAAAGGCTAGTGATATTCACTAGCCAAAAGGAAATTATTATCTAACATAAAGAAAGCATCCAGGTTAGTTACTGGGTGCTTTTTTCATTTTAGGAGGAAAATATATGAAAATTTATGCTGTTGTTAATCAAAAAGGTGGTGTAGCAAAGACTACCACAACTTACAATCTAGCCTATGTAAAGGCAAGTTTAGGATTTAGAGTGCTAATGATAGACCTTGATCCGCAGGGCGACTTAACATTTATTAGTCATATGCGTTTCGAGTATAACGGAAATGATGTAGCTGGTGCTTTAGAAGGCCTTGCACCTGATAAGTGCATCTATAAACTAGATCATATGGCAGACGACTTACAATTATTCTTAATGCCTAGTGATATTACACTTGCAGATACAGAACTTAAATTAATTATGAAGTCCGCAAGAGAACGCAAGCTAAAGAAAGTCTTAAAAAAGCTAGATGGTATGTTTGACTATGTTTTTATTGATTGTCCGCCTAGTCTTTCAATTCTGACTATGAACGCGCTTATTGCAGCAGATTCAGTTATTATACCTTGTCAGACAGAAGGACTAAGCTATAAGGGATATAGAGGCCTTATAAGTACAATTAAGACTATCCAGGATGATGAAGATTTAAATCCTAACTTAAAGGTTGAAGGTATTATAGCAACTAAATTTAGAATGTTAAGTAACGAACATAAAGAAGTTAGAAATTATCTTATCAATTCAGACTATCCTTTTTTAGGCACTGTTAAAGAGGCTACAATTACCGCAAAGGGTATTGAAGAGGGTGTTCCAGTTACTTATTGCAATCCTAAGTCGGAAGTTGCACAAAGCTACTTTGACATTGCTAAACTTATATAACTTTTTGTATAAGAATTTGTATAACTTTTTGTATAAAGGAATGGTGATAGTATGGCAAAGAATGTGAGTAAATATCTACCTTTAAAGATAGTTGATAATTTTTCATTGGCTTTTAATTGGGAACAGCTTAAGGAACTATATAAAAAGGAGATTAAATCCCTTAATAAATGGGATGATAGCATCTTAGATGATTTTCCAGAAGATAAAGAAGAGTTTTTGCAAGAGTTTTTAAAAGTTGATTATAGATTAAAGTACATAACTGATTTATCTAATATTACAGATTTAATTGGATGCAAGAGATCAATAATTACATTTGTATCAAAACTGAAAAGAGACTACGAAAAACTTAAGAATAGTAATAGAGACAAATTAACAGAGGGAATCAATTATCAGATAGCAACAACGTTGCCTATAGTTCTTGAAACTTGGTCTGAAAATAAGCAGGTATATAAGCCAGATGTAGATTTTCTTAAAGATTTAGCTAAAACAACAAACTTTAAATTGCATAGATCAGATATAGAGCATCTGCCTGATAGAACATTCTATATAGATTGTGAAGGGTATGAAGATAACTTCTGGGGTGCATTTGTTAGCGTTTGCAAAGGATTTGACGGTTCGTTTTTTGTGAGTATATTCGGTGTATCAAAGAATGGTGAGTTAAGGAACAGTAACATATTTATTGATTTTGACGAAAATGGTGTTTCTGATATTGATAAGCAATTTAATAATGATATTCTAGAGGATATAGCTAAAATACATGAAGTTTTATTCAATAGGCCTATTAACTTACCAAAACAGAGTGAAGATGATTTGCAATGGAATACTAATATAAGATTAGTTCTACAACTAATGCTTTATTTAACCTCAAAAGAACCTGATATTCAGGAATCAGAAGTTACTAAGCGTACTTACAGAAAACCTACTGGCAAGCCTCAAAATACGTTTAGAGAAGTCCAAATTAAGGATGTAGGTATTCGCTACGGAAAGACAATTAGAGCCTTTAAGAAAGAGCAAAAGAAACAGCAGCATCATAAAGAACATAACGCTAATGATGTAGAGGTTACAATCATTGAAGGCAAGAAACGTAAAAGCCCTAGACTTCATTATCGTAGCGCACATTGGCAGCGCTACAGAGTAGGCCCAGGTAGAAAGAAAGTTATTAATAAGTGGATTGAACCTGTATTTGTAGGAGCTGGCAAGCGAACAAACACAGACGTAGTTATTCATAAAGTAAAATAAAAGAAAGAGGTTTTTTAAAATGTTAAAAGATATGTTAGACAATGAAACACAGCAGCTACCTAAGACAGTAGCGGGCAGTTTCAAGTCTCCAAAACGTAAAAAACGTATGAAATTTATATCGGCTTATGTCAATATAGAGGACTACGAAAAGTTTAAGCAGATCAATTATGAATTAGGCGAAAGTAATAACTCGGTTTTAAATAGCTTGATAAAAGCTTATATTAATAAAAATAAAAACTTGTTATAAATTGAAACTGGGTTTATACTAAAGTTGTCTAATCTTAACGAATAAGTTAAGCTACAAATTAGGGGCGTAGAGATACGCCTCTTTTTTCTTGCAAAATAATTTATTCTTGTGATATAATCATCTTAAGGTATAATTAATTTATCAAATGTTTTTAAGTTGTGAGTGTAACAACAGTATATCTTCCTCGGGCAGTCATTTTATGGCTGCCTTTTTCATTATATTTCTATTGTGTATTTTGTCGTTTTATAGTAATATAATTGTAAATTTGTTATTCTTTTTTTCATAATTCCTAACAAGGGGCAGGCTTTAGGGCTTGCCTTTTTAATTTTCAAAAAATTTTGGTACGGATTTTTAACCCCCCCCTATCTATAGGGTGGTAGAATCTGAAATTTTGGGATTTACTAGATTTAAGCATATTTTCTGACTATTCTAGGATATGCTTTTTAATTGTCTGACTTTTCCACATTGAATTGTTGATAATGTGTATAAAATATATTCTATTAGAAATAAGCACACTTTTTCCTATGAACTTCTTATCCATTTTTACAGAAAATGCAGCTTATTTTTTATGAAAAATTTTTCCATAAAAACTTTGGTACGGATTTTGATACCCCCCTCCCTTTTGGCAGGGTAAAAATCCAGAATTTTCGTTTTCGCAGTTTTGCACTCAAAATTTATACTTCTGGGGGTACAATCTTAGTGCAGCGAAACTTCATTCCACTTCTTTAACTATTTCTTAATTTTAATTAAATTTTTTACAGAGTTTCCCTAACGAATACTAAATAATTTTAACTATTGTTTTTCTGGTGATTTTTTATAAATTTAAAACACTTTTAAAATATTTATAGCCTTTAAAATCGTTTTTTATAGGGTTTTATTTTGTTTTGGATAATTAATACTAATAAATACAAAAACCCCTTAAAATGGCTATAAAGTGCCTTAAATGGGTTTTAGGCTTTTTGGGGCTGTTTTTCTCTTTTGATCTGGCAGCCTTAACCACTTTAAAAGCCTTTTAAACGTAGTTAATAGCCTTATAGGGCTTTTATTCCCTATAAAGCTAATTATAACTAATATTTTTCAATTTGCCAACGTTGGCCGCTGCTGCGGTTTAATTCTCTTTTTAATTGATCTATTGTGTTTATGTTCTGATGGCTTAACGGTATCAAGTCGCCGCTTTTATAATCTTTTAAAAATACAGAAAGTTGTATATTTACGTTTGGCCTTAGTGATCTAGTTAAAATATAAACTAGTCCTTTTTGGGTGTCTTTATTGGGCTTTTGTTCGTGCCAGGCGGCCACGTTAGGCGCGCTATAAATTGAATTATAAAGGGTTTTAAACGCGTTTAATTGTTGCGCTTCTTGATACTCTTGTTTTTTCTCGATTTCTGGCTTATTACTAAAAATATCTATCAATTTAATGCTTACGCCTGGTATATTAATAAGGTTTTGCATACTAAAATAAAACGCCTTTGGGGGCGTTTATCCTCCTTTTTTTCGGTTTTTGAATTGGTAAAAAAGGCCCCGTTTAGGTTCTGGGGCCTTAAAAATTAAATTAATCATTTTCTATAATTTCAAAATTTACGTTGTTTTCTTTTAAAATATTATAATAATCTTGTTCGGTTAAGTCGTCAAATTTAAAATTTATATTTTTAGACTTCAAAAAATCGTTTATATTGTCAATATATAGATCTCTTTCTTTTTCTTCTTCTGGTGTCATTTCTAAAATATTAGAGATAATATCAATCGGATCAGAGTTGTAATAGTAACAAGTATCTAGTGCACTAGGAAGGCCCGCGCAATAATCGGAAAATAGTTTTTGTATTGAATGAGTACCGCGTCTAAATCTATAATCATTATTTAAATATTCACCTTCAAAAATGTTATAAATACCCTTTGCAATTTCTGGGAAAATTTCAAGGCCTGCGCCCTTTTTTAAGTCCTCTAAATTTGCAAAATAAAACTCTTTTAAAGTATATCCACTAAAATCGGAATAATCTATAATATACTTTCTTATGTTTTCTATTGCCTTTTTACTGTTTGATCTAATCATAAAATACACCTTAACCGCTGCGGCGGTTCCTTTCGTTTTTGATATATAAATTATAACACAATAAAATATAAAAAGCAAGTATAAATTTAAAAAAAGCCCTGATTTTACAGGGCTTTAAAAGAATTTTTTAAATTTTAAAAATCATAATAATATGATTGTCTTTCAATTAAACTTGTGGCCTTTTTCATTGCCGCGGCTGCGGTTTCATCTTCTGGTGATAGTCCTAGTTCATTATATACGGTTTCTATTGTTGTTTGTGGATCGAATAAAATAATATATTCGTGGTTGTTTAATTCTTCATAAATAGCGGACTCCATGAGATCAATATCATTTTTTAAAATCTCGCTAATATCTAGGCTTTTAAAAAGTTCGTTAAAATCGTTTCTTTTCTCTTTTAATAAAAATGTTCCTGGGTAGATGCTAACTAGATCACTTTCTTTACAATTTAGCTTATTTAAACCGTCATTGAATTGTTCTTGATTATAAGCGTAAAAAATGTATTTACTAGAAAAGTCATTATATAATTCTTGTTTTTCTTTTCTAAGTTTCCAGTAGTCCGCCGCGCGTGCGCTTATTTCTTCGGTTTCATCTTCGATCTGGTTTAATTCGTCTAAATCAAAGTAAACTAAAATATGATCGTTTAGGCTATAAATTTCTTCGAGATGATCCTCCAAAACCATTGTTAATTGATTGTTTAAAGTATAATCATTATAGCTTTTAACATTTCCATATACGTCAAGTGTGTAATAATCATCAGTTAAAGAAAAATCGCCAAAATAGGCAGCGCGGGCGGCGTCCGCTGGGTTGTCAAAATAAAGGTTCATTAATTCGTCAAAATCATCATAATATTGTTCATAGTCAACTAGATCAAGTTCATTATAAATATATAACTTGCTTTCTAGGTCTAAACCTGGTAACTGTTCTTTAATTGCGTTTTCTTTTAAAGTGATAAAATTCATAAAATACACCTTTTTAACCTTTCAATATTTATATAGTTGTTTTTGGTAATTAAATAATAACAATATATATTATTATCTTATATATATTATATATCATTATATATAAATTATCAAGCATTATTTATAAATAAATCGTTATAATTAAGATATATTTTTTATATAAAATTTTGTATAAGATTTTGTATAAATTTTTATATATAATATTGTATAAATTATTATATAAATAGTTGTAAATAATAATATGATAATTAAATAATAATAAATAGATCAGATTGTAATTGTTAAATAATTTTAACTGAAAGAAAAGAGAAAAGAAAAAAGAAAAACAAGAAAAGAAAAGAAGCAAAAGAAAAGAATAAAAAGAAATAAAGAAAAGAGATAAAGAAAGAATATATATATAATACGCGTGGGCGTGCGTGGAAGTTTCCCAGATGATCCAACCTAAAAACAATAAATTTATTTTAATACTTGACAAACTAAAGAAAATGTTTTAAATTTTGATTAGTTAATACAGAACGGATCAAGAAGCCAGTAAAAAGGGGGTGCGGTTAAATGGATATTATAAACTATTCAAACTATGATAGTATTGACTTATCGACTATATCCAACAATGGGATAACTATAACACTTAAAGAAATTGAAGAAGTTATTCTAGAGACCGCCCAGGATTTTTACATTGACGATTTGAGAAAGTGCCCAACTACGACTTTTAAAGGCGTTTTAAGAGTAACGGGGCAGCGCCTATTTAGACATTCAAAAATTTTAATTAATTTTAGACCAGAAAATGACGATGGTTCTATAAATTTATTAAACAGTAGACTAAATTTTAATATTAATATATTAAACAATCAATGTTATTATATTTATAATTATATATGTGAAAAATATAATAAAATAAAATCACTAGAGGGTTTTATATTATTATATAGCATAGATGATGAAGGGTTAAATATATTAAATAGTAACCCTGTTTTCTTGAATTTATGTGAAAAACTCCAGACCACAAGAAACAATAGTTTGAAAGACAAACTAATCGATTCTAAAAACGTTGTGGGTACTCTGGCAGTGTTCAATGATGAAAATAACAGAACTATTAGCGGGGATAATAGGCGGCCAGATAATACCGCTTTACTTGATGCCATTAATCAAAATAAAATTGAAATATCAAGCAATATATAAATTGCTATAATTAATATAACCTAAACCACAAGATATTGATTTTGACATTAGATCAATACCCCAGGTTATAAAGCTAAAACCCTAGAAAGTCAGTATTTATGCGGCTTGCAGCGATTTTTATATATAATATATAACTTCGTAAAACTCGACTTTAACGAAATTAGACTATTAAATACTAGATTGTTACAAGGTTTTATATATTAATTACCGATTGACAATATAAATAAATCCCCTTAACCAACTATTTACTATCTGGCATGGATAATTAAAGGGGTATAGGGGTTTATTAAAGAATTTGAAATATAGGCGGGGTTACTCCCCCACACAACCCCAAACACAAAAGGGGATAAAGCGAAAGGGAATTGAGACATGGATATAGACGACTTTAGACTTAAGCACATGATACGAGCATTTGCTGATTGTGCAGTTGAGACAAGTTCGAAGGCAATGCAAGATATGATAAATCATATAGCCATTGAGAAGAAAGAGAATGGCGGAACTGATTATTGTGATATATGGCTTGCAGAGGCCATATGTAACTTGATGAAGCATACAGTGAATCACGTTTTAACTTCTGAAAATTTCAGGGCTATAGGCAATATACCCAATATACCCAAAGAACAAGTGCAGCTGGCAAGCGGGATTTTAGAGATAGCTGCTGACGAATTTTCGGAAGAGTATCTAGGGTTTGTGAAACGAAAGAACCTAAAGACCGCAGCAGAACATATCAAGGCCTTAAAGGCAGTGGAGATTTATCTGACGAAAGAGGCCTATTCAGAGTTTTGCGAAAAGATATACAACAAGTTGAGGGAGAAAGAAGATGAATGAGTATGATATGGCTTTTAAAGAGGTTTTAAAGACAATGTCTAGGAATTCTGTTAAAAATCAAACAGAGTTTGTTATACATTTGCTAAAACATTTTGTCGTTAGTGAAGAGGTAAAAGAAATTGGGATAGCACTTAGCGTTGAAATGTTAATTAAAAGCACAAAGCAGATTGTTGAGGACATAGGAGCTACGGAAGCAGAAAAAGAACCCATTTTCTACATGGTGTACAAGTATTTGGCTTTAGAATCCGTAGACAGTCTGGGGAATGGGATTTTGGAACTGTATGAACAAAACAAGGCTGCAAGCATAGATGAAATATGCAAAGGTATTGAGGCCTTGTCAAGTAAATTGCAAAGTGAAGAATACCTAGACAACAAGATTTCAAAGTTCATAGACGAGGTAAAAGTTGATTAAAGATAGCAAGTTAGGAGCAGAGTTTGGGTTATGGCGTTTTAACCAAAACCTAATCACGATACATGGCATGACTTTAGACATGGGCGCATCAGGAATGAGCTTAAGTGCAATAATCGGTGATACAAGCATAGTCATGGAGCAAACGATAAGGGAATTAAGGCAAGAGAAAGGCTTTTCTAAGGATTTCTTAGAGGGTGCAGAACAGACAGTAGAGTTTTACAAGCAGTTTTTACTAGATAGGCTAGGCATCCTGGAAAACATAAAAAGCACAACGGAGTTAGACAGCAAGTTAGAAAGTTACAAGATAGCGATACTTAAAAACTTTGAACTTCTGTTAGCTAGTAATTACGAAAATCCATCAGAAATTGATTTCGGAGTTTAGCAACGATTTAAATACCCCTACAAGGTGTCTAATTTGCCCGTAGAGGACTTTTTAATCAAAAGACGATAAATTGTTAGCTAAAAAATAAAAACGTCTGTATGAGGCGATTAAGGGGGTTAAAATGGCATATGGGAATTTACAAGATAATCACAGCAACTTATGATGACGAAACAGAAGAAGAGAAAGAAATTGAACCAACAGCCTTTATTAACCTGGGTGGCGAATATTACGCCGCAGAAATTTTAAACGTTGAAAGTCAGATGATTGTGTTTAACGACACGTCATATTGTCAAGTTATATTAGCGAATGGGGATGTAGTACTTATCCCTGAAAAAAACGTTTACAAGCAATTTTTAGTTTAAAATCTCCTAAAGAAAAACTGAAATGTAGTCTATGGGCCATGCGGTCATAAGTAGTTCATCACTACCATAGGCTATCCTTCCAATCAATCAGAGGGAAAAACGGTTCATAGTGTTTATCTGGCTAGACGGTAGCTTAATCAGGTTCGATTCCTGACAGATAAATTGACGTGTAAACGTCAAAAGTCCTAACCCAGAGGGACATTTTAAATTACAACAGTTGTATAGGCATAGTTAGTTGGTGTACTGCGCAAATAAATCATGGGCTATGTCTATACTAAGGCAATGTAGATTAATAGTAAATCTAGCGACTTTTGAGCAGCTACTTTAGCCGCTAATGTGGGTGCAAGTCCTACCGTTGCCATTGTGGTTGTAGCCACAGCGTATACTTTATATTCATGTTTTATTAATTCTCAATTTGTTGGTCGCTGCGAATGGTTCAAGCGTAATAAGGGGCGCTTTAGTGGTTCGATTCCGCTACGCAGCATTTAGTTAGTATACCTACAACCTATAGCGGCCCTTTGGCATTTGAGGGCCGCGCCTTCTCACAATTATTCAAAGGGGGGATAGCTTGAAAGAAGGCGTAAATATTAGAGCATTGCGGGATTTGTATATTGACTACGACAAGGAATTATGCAGCTTGCCAGGAATGATTTTTGACGAAAAGCGTACAAGATCATACGCAACAGGCATGGTTCTAAGAAAAGATATGGACTGGAATTTGATAGTTCAAGAGGGAGAAGCTATCGGGTTCTTAATCATAAAAGCTAATGAGAATGGCTATGATTATTATGTAGTTGACACATATATAAAGCCAGAATACCGCAATCAAGGGATAATGACATCTCATGTACTTAAAACATTTGAAGGTTTCAGAGGTAAAACAATAGGCTTAACAATTATTCAAAACAATTATCTAGGAATGAAGTTTTGGCGAAGTATTTTTAAAAAACTTGGCTATATTCCAGAAATTAGTTTTGGTGGAGGCTTTATTGAGTTGAAGTTTCAAATGGAGTAGAGAGTATGGGATTAAACGCAGAAGAAGAGCAGCTTAACGACTATTTCAATAGTCACAATTTGTTAGATATTGAAACAAACAAGCAATACTTAACATACGCTTATAACACACTTGAAAGAGATTATGAAAACCGCAATTTCATTTTCGACAAGTCACAAAAGATAAAACGTGATGTTGACTTTATGCTCAACAAACGTATAGACAAATTGTCAAATCTTGAAATCAATAACCTGGCATTTATGTATTGGCAGGCAATGTTACTAGAGGCTAGGAACAGGCAATTAGACAGCTATTTGCTTTACCTAGAGAAAAACAGATTGCCTAAAGATAAGTTCTATGTGCCTAGATCAAATTGTTTCAACCGAATCGGATTAATTCAAGCCCTACAAGATATGCTAGATGATAAACTAGACCTTTTAACTATTTCGTTGCCACCAGGAACGGGAAAAGCACAACCACTTTACAGCAATGTATTAACACCAAAGGGTTATGTGAAAATGGGCGACTTAAAAGTTGGCGACAAGGTAATAGCTGCGGATGGCACTAGTGCAAAAGTACTAGGAGTATTCCCACAAGGCGTTAAAGACGTTTATGAGATATGCTTAGTTGACGGTTCAAAATGTCAGGCAAGTGGCAGCCACCTTTTTAAAGTTTATAACAAGAAAAGGGGATATGCCATTAAAACGCTCAATTTTCTTCTTAGAGGCGATTTTCGTAAATACTATATTCCAGTATACCTAAAGGGTAAAAAACCGATTTACAAGCAAATTAAGACTATCACAAGGGTATCTGACTTTGAATGTCAATGTATCTACATAGACAACCCACAACATTTATACATAACGGATGATGGAATAATAACCCACAATACAACTCTAGAAAAGTTCTTCTTGTCTGGGGTTATCGGCTGGTGGCCTGATTGTAGCAATCTGTTTTATAGCCATTCAGGAGACATTACTCGAATGTTTTATGATGGCGAATTAGACATTTGCACCAATGCAGCAGAATACACATGGAGTGAAATATTTAGACAGCAAGTTTCAAGCACCAACGCAAAGATGGAACAGTTTAACGTTGGCAAGTATAAGCCTTTTCAATCTGTGCAGTGTACGTCTGTAGGCTCTAACAATGCAGGTAAAGTAAGAGTTAGTAACAAGGGCTACTTGCTAGTTGATGATTTAATCGGCTCTATCGAGCAGGCCTTAAACATTAACATCCTGGATAAACTGTGGAATAGCTATAGCGTAGATGCCAGACAGCGTATGCTTGATGGCGCAAAGGAAATTATTATTGCTACGCGTTGGTCTGTACATGATCCAATCGGCAGATTGCAAAGACTTTATGAAAACAATAATACTGGTAAGAGGGTTAGATTTATCGCAGTACCAGACATTGATCCCGTTACTGACGAATCAAATTTTAATTTCAGCGTGAATGGTTTGTCTAAAGAGTTTTTTGAAAGTCAGGCCTTAGTCATGGATGAAATTAGTTATAAGTGCCTATACAAGCAAAAACCAGTTGAAAGAGAAGGTTTGCTCTATCGTGAGGATGAACTTAGGTATTATACAGACTTGCCACAACATGAACCAGATGCAGTTATCGGCATTTGCGATACAAAGAATACAGGTAGTGACTACATGGTATTACCAGTCTTTTACAAGTATGGTGAGGACTATTATCTTGTGGATTGTGTCTGCGATAATTCAACAGACTTTAACGTGCTATATGCAAGAATGGTTGATTTAATCATGGAGCATAATGTTCAGGCTATAGAGTTTGAATCAAATCAAGGTGGTAGGGCAATTACAACAACTATCCGTAATATGCTTGCAGAAAGAAACTTTGTTTGCAACATTACAGAAAAACCAACAGAAACAAACAAAGAGGCAAGAATCATAGCTAACAGCTACCACGTTAAGCAAAAGATTTTGTTCAAAGAGAAGGGGCTTATCGCACCTAAGAGTGATTATGCAATCTTAATGGATCAGTTAAAGTCATATACGCAGCTAGGCAAAAACAAGCATGATGATGTACCAGATTGTTTAGCCAATTTTATTTTATATACAAATCGCAAAGTAAACAGGCGACAAAGCCATATATCGAAACACATTTTGTAGATGGGAGGCAAGTTTTATGACGGTTCAACAGTATCTTAAAAAGATTTCTTTTTACGACAGAGTTATAGCGAATAAGACGTATGACTATAATCGACTTAGTGAACTAACAAAGGGCTTATCAGGGCCAGCTAGTGACAAAGAGAAAATCACAAGTTCTCCTAGTGGTGATAGGCTATGCAATGGAGTAGTTGAGTTAATAGAGATTGAAGATGAAATACGCAATTTAATCAATGCCAGGAAGTTTATAATATCTCAAATCGAGACATTATCTCTTAGCAGCTATGAGGTTTTATATCACAAGTATGTTAAAGGTGAAACTGGTAAAGAGATTATGGTTGCACTTAATTACAGTTCACGCAGCACATACAATCTCAAATTGCAAAAAGCCTTAGATGAATTTGATAAATTATATAATCACATTTACAAAGACAAGAAATGGTAGTACAATATATTTAACTTTCAAAAATCCCCAATCAGCAGACCTAGAGGTTAATTCCTTTAGGTCTTTTTTTATTTTGTAAATGTGGGCATTTTTTACTGTAAAATATTTAACTAATTATGATTGTGGATAAGTATGTGGATAACTTGTGGATAACTTGTTTTTGTGATGGTTGCCTATATATAAATAAATATATATTTAATACTTATATATTTAAGGACAACCCTCTAAGCCTATTAAACACTAGGTTTTTCAATTTTAAATGTGGGCAAATTTTGGTGTAAATGTGGGCAAATTTTGGTGTAAATGTGGGCAAAATTTACTGATGTATATTTAATAAAAATTTTTTTTGAAAAAATATTCGTGTAAAAAGTAGCAAATTAAAATTAAATGTGGGCAAAATTTGGTGTTATTCTGACATGATACGTTTAAATGTGACAGAGAAAAGCCCTAAAAAGTCAACCATTGACATATTTAGAAAAAATAAATATTATAATAGCAGAGGAAGAGGGTAAAAAATTTTAAAAATGGGGGCGCAATGAAATTAAACAGTTATGAGAGGTTAAAAGCATTGAAAGATTATAAAGTAGTTAAAAGCAATGATATTATTCAAAAAGCAAAATATGAATTAAACAAAAATGAGCAAAAGATATTTTGTTATGCAGTATCTAAAATTAAACCAGATGATCCAGCCAACAAAGAGTATACGATAGACGTTAAAGAATTTTGTGAAATACTAGGTTTAGATTATTACAATGGTGGTTCAGGCTATTATTTCAAGAAATTGCTAAAAGGGTTAAGAGATAAGTCTTTCTACATAGAAAACAATAATTCATCACTCTTAGTCGGCTGGTTATCAGAAGTTGAGATAGTAGAAAATACATCTAAAGTTAAATTGACTTTTGGTGTAAAAATGCAGGAATATCTTATAAATCTTAAGAAAAACTATACTCAATATGATTTATTATGTATTTTGCCTATGAACTCTGGTTATTCGATAAGAATGTTTGAATTGTTAAGATCAATTAATGGTGTTAAAGGGCCTATATTTGATATGTCTTTAAAGGAAATACAAGATAAAGTTAAAGTATCTTACAAAAAATATGCAGATTTTAGGCGTAGAGTTATTGAACAATCTGTTAAAGAAATCAATCAATTTACAGACTTAAAAGTACAGTGGAAACCAATTAAAGAGGGAAAGAAAATTGTAGCTATAAGATTTTTAGTCGAACATTTATCAGAAAAAGAATTAAGAACCAACACTTTCAATGCACTAAAACAACTAAATCTAAATGCTTTAGGGAATGTAATGACAAGTTTTTAGGACAAATTAGGACAAAATCGTACATTATCATACAAAATCGTACATAATCGTATATTGTAGAACATAATTTGACATTTTATACTCAAAGAGTAAAAGTGACTTAAGTAAAACTTGTATTCAGCAAGAAGCGGCAACCGATAGCCTACGGTTGTCGCTTTTTTAATGCAAAAAAAGAGGTAAAATTATGGATTTATACGGTCGTCAGGTAGTGTACACAACTGAAAATGAAATAAATGAGAGCAACATTATAGATGTTGTCAGACAGGGAGCGTTAGATTATCTGGCAACAGTAGGTCAATGTAACTTTTTGCTTAACTATGAGGCAGGAGTGCAGCCTTTACAAAGGGAAAAGGTTGTTCGTGCAGACATAGACATTAACGATATAGATAATGTGGCAAATGAGATAACAGACTTCAAGAAGGGCTTTATCTGGGGTTTCCCTATTACTCTTGCACAAAGAGGTATTAAGGACTCTGGCAGTGAGGCAGAGAGTGAAGCAGTTACAATGCTAAATGAGGCATATTCCTATACAGGCATAAATGCGAAAAGACAGCAGCTTGCAAGATTTGTTGAAATTACAGGCATTGGTTATACATTTGTTGATATAGATACTAGCAACGATAGTGATAAGTACTTCAGCGTAGATGTACTTGATCCTAGATGTGCTTTTGTTATTAGGTCTAAAAGAACAGTTGATAAGAGGGTTGTTGTTGGAGTTAGCTTTTTTGCAGACAGCAACGGAACAACTTATTACACAGCTTTTACACCAGATAGACGTTATGAAATTGTAAATTGGAAAGTCGTAAACGGAAAAGAAGTAGAAGATAAGTGGGGCTTTAATTCTCGTTCAGGAGAAATAAATCCTTTAGGTGCAGTACCTATTGTGGAATGGGTTAGAGATTATGACAGAATGGGTTGCTTTGAAAGACAGATTAATGAAATGGACACCCTAAACATTATGGAGTCTGATTTTGCTAATGACGTAGATCAGAACACACAGGTTATATGGCACGCTAACGATTGCGATATTCCGCAGGATGAAAACGGAAATGATGTAAAGCCAGTAAGTAATGACTGGGTATTTACATACACAGCAGAAGGCGGCAAGTCGCCTTTCATAAGTCCACTTGTTGTTAATTACGATTATGCAGGCATCTTACAGAACATTTTATCGAAAAGAGCATTGATTTTACAAAAATGTAATGTTCCACAGAGAAATGATAACTCAGGCGGTTCAACAGGAATTGCTATGTCAGATGCTACAGGATGGAGTGCTGCGGATAATGCAGCAAATATACAAGCAGCTATAATGCAGGTTTGCAAGATGGAAGAGGTAGAGTTAGTCCTAAGAGCAATTAGGAGAAACCCTAAAGTACCACAAGATAGCCCATTACTTACATTGCGTAGCGTAGATATTGAGGCAAACATTAAACGTCAGAGAAATTACGAACTGACTGTTAAGAGCAATGCACTTGCAACACTTTTAAGTCATGGAGTTAATGGCTTACACGCATTTAAGACAGTCAATATGTTTGATGATAATAACCAGGTTTGGGAAGATTCAAAGGATTACATCATAGCTTACCAGGAGAAACTGATTAAGGGCAATAGCAACATTGAAAGTACAGTTGTTGAGAAAGTAGCAGCTGATAATTCAGACCAGATAGACAATAGTCCAGTACTTGATAAGGGGTGATTAAATGGCGTTAGATTTTGACGAGATTAATTCTTTAAACCCTAAACAATCAGCAGCAAGGTCACTACCATTTGAACAGTACTTCGGTGAAATGGAGTTGACAGAGGAAGAGAAAAGAGAACGAATTGAAATGGCTTATCAATTCAACGATTTGTTTATTATCGTCTTAGCACTTATGGCAGCCCAGGTACAATTTAATGCTATTGATTATGGCTATGTTAGACAACGACTTGAAATAGGCTACCTAGAAATTGTTAGAGGTAGAGGCATTGTAGAAGATGCTTATATACAACAATATGCTGCGGATTTTGTAGACGACTTTATAAATACAACGGTTGATAATCAAGAAGATTTGTATTATCTATCGCAAGACAGAGCGCAGTTCATAGCAGAAAATGAAAGTCAGACTATGAACGAATATAAAGAGTATGTGGAGGCTATTAAAAAGGGCTACAAGTACAAAACGTGGGTTACTCTAAATGATCCACGAGTTAGAAAGACACACAAAAAGCTAGAAGGCAAGACAATAGGAATTAAGAGCCTATTTAACGTAGGTTCGGTACAAATGAGATTCCCTAAAGATTATTCTAAGGCAGGTACAAGTAATAGCGCCAAAAGGGAATTAATTAATTGTCGTTGTCATGCTAAATATTCAAAATAATTAAAGGTTATGTATTTTTTAATACATGGCCTTTTTTTATATAAATTTTTATACAAAGAGTTATACAAGATTTTATACAAGGTCTTATATAAGTTTTTGTACAAGTCAGAGAAAGACTTAAACGAGCAGAAGTCAGAGAAAGACTATAACGAGCAGAATTTATCCGCTAGGGAAAGCGGGGTATAAATGTCGCAGAAAGTAGAGGTTAAATTATGAACGAATTACTCAAGTACAATTTGCAGTTCTTTGCAGAAGAAGGAGCAGAACATCAGGAAAACGAACCTGAAAAGAAGGAACCTACTAAGGTTGAACAGCAAGAAAAGAAAGAGCCTGAAACTACAGATATGCAGGAGCTACTTAATCGAATTGCAACACTAGAACGCAAGGCAGATAAGGCCAGTGCGGAGGCTGCGGACTACAAGAAGAAGTGGAAAGAGAGTTTATCTAGTCAGGAACAGGCAAGTATTGAAAAGGCAGAGAAAGAGGCAGAGCGTGAAGAGAAATTCAATCAGTTATTGCGTGAGAACAGCATTAACAAACTTGAAAAAACTTATCTTGGCTTAGGCTACTTAGCAGAAGAGGCAGAGAAAATGGCTGCCGCAGAGTTTGACGGAGATTTAGAGACAAAAACAAAGATTATGCGTGAAGTTGATGCAAGAAAGAAGAAAGAGTTTGAGGCAGAGTTTTTAAAGTCAAGACCTGAAATTAATGCTGGCGCTGGTGGAGAAAGCCCTAATGTCTCAAAGGAAGCCTTTGAGAAGATGGGTTATTTAGAACGTGTTGAGTTTAAAAATAAATACCCAGAAACATATAAGAAATTCACAAATAAGTAAAGGAGAGATTAATTATGGCACTATCACAGAACGCTACATTGTTAGCAAATTTAGTTGATCCAGAGGTTATCGCAGACCTTATGGATACAAAGTTAATTGATGCAATTAAGTTCGCACCATTAGCAGTTGTAGACACAACATTACAGGGTAGACCTGGGTCTACAATTTTAATACCTGCATATTCGTATATCGGGAAAGCAAGTGTTACGGCCGAAGGTCAAGACATTACTATTAATCAGCTTACACAGACTACATCAGAAGTAAAGATTCATAAGGTTGCAAACGGTGTGCAGATTACAGATGAAGCTGTTTTATCTGGCTATGGTGATCCTATTGATGAAGCTGCAACACAGTTAGCTTTATCTATTGCAGATAAGATTGATGAAGAATTATTAACTTCACTTGGAACAGCAACACTTACACACGTTGCAAGTGGTTCAGTAGTAGATGCAGAAGATATTGCAGATGCACTTGTTAAGTTCGGTGAGGATATTGACGGTGAAAAGGTAGTATTAGTTGATAAGTACACATATGCAGGTCTTAGAAAGTCTACAACATGGATGCCAGCTTCTGACATTGCAGCAGAGATTCTTTTAAGAGGTGTTGTTGGTCAGGTTCAGGGCTGCCAGGTTGTAGTAACAAACAGAATTACAGACGGTTCTGTTTATATTGTTAAGCCTGGTGCATTAGCACTTTACCTTAAGAGAGACACAATGATTGAGAGCGACAGAGACATTATTAACAAGTCTACTGTATTAACAGCAGATAAGCATGAGGTAACAGCACTTAGAGACGCTTCTAAGGTTATTAAGGTTAATGTTGCAGGAACAACAATGTCAATCTCACCATCTACACTTACTATTGCAAAGGGCAGCACAGGCACAATTACTGTTAGTGATCCAGAGGACACAATCACAGTAACATCTAGTGCAGAAGATGTAACAGTAACAACATCTAATAACACAATTACAGTAGCAGTTTCAGCAGAAGCAACTTCTGAATCAGCAACAATTACTGTAACAGATGGCACAACAACAAAGACTTGTGCAGTAACAGTAACAGCAGAGTAATTAGAGGTGCAGTATGGGAATGTTGTTAAGACTTCATAAATTAAACAATAAGGGGGTTAAGCCTGAAAAGGCTGCCCCTATTAATAAAACGCCTGAAAAGGTTAAGGACACTGTAGTTGATACAACAACTACTAGTCCAGAAGTTGAGCCAGAGGTTGAGGAAAAACCAACATATTCTAGAAGTCAGATTCAATTAATGCCAGTAGCAGGTCTTAAGGAAGTTGCTAAGGCTTATGGAGTTGACGACTACGAAAACAAGTCAGGCGCAAAGCTAAAGAAAGAATTATTAGAAATTATGGGGTTATAGCTTATGACTAGAGAAGAGTTAATTTCAGCAGTTACAACGGATTTAACAACAGAACTAACCAATACACCTAATTTTGATGAAGATGTGCTAAGTCTTAAGGTTAGTATGGCAGTTACGGAAGTAGAAGAAATCAGAAACTATCCTGATTATTACACAGAAACAATGATTGCTACGGATTTAACTCGCTTTAGGACTACAATCTATAAACTAGCCTTATATGATTATGCGCGAATCGGTGCGTATGGAGAAAGTTCTCATAATGAAAATGGTACGAGTAGAGGATATGTTGATAGAGACAAACTACTTAGCCAGGTATTGCCATTAAGCAGGGTTCGTTGAGCATAAAAGAAGATTGAGCGTGATGAACAATCGCAGGGATAAACGCTAACGTAGGTGGTGGGTTGTTAGCAGAAAATAAGGTAATTAGCATGGAGATTATAGTAACAATCGTTAGTCTATTTATTAGCTTTGTGTCGGTATCTTTTGCGATTTATGTGGGAACTAGAAATCTTAAGCGTAGCAATACAGAAGATATTGAAACTAGGGCTGTTAATCAAGCTAGAGTAGAAGCAAAGATAGATTCTGTAAATAAGATGGTTACAGATATTCGATATGATGTATCTAGTTTACATAATGAATTTCAAAAGAACAATGAGCGACTAATTTTAGTCGAGAATAAGGCCAACAGGGCGCATGAAAGAATAGACGAACTAAAAGAAAGCAGGTAATTATGAATTTAGCAGTAGAGAGTGTAGTTTCAATAATTGTAATTACATATTTATTGGGCTTAGGAGTTAAAGCAATCAAGCCTATTGATAATAAATTTATTCCCGTTATTGTTGGAGTAGCAGGCGGTTTACTTGGCATTGTTGGATTATACATAATTCCTGACTATCCAGCTAATAACATTTTAGATGCAATAGCAGTAGGAATTTCTAGCGGTCTTGCATCTACAGGAGTTAATCAGATTTATAAACAGCTTAAAACAAAGGAGTAGTTGCTATGTTAATGCTTAAAGCTAATAAACAACAAATTAAATACGCTGTTTTTACAGGTTCACAAGAAATAGAATCAAGCGGAGAACCTGGCACATGGACTAACCCAGTAACAGGACAAGTATATACACTTGATAATACAACGGGTGATAGCAAGCCGACTTATGGCGAAGTAACAACAGATTTTGTGAATATTAGTTTAGGCAACAATAGGGATGATTTTGAACCTTTTGGTTTTTCATCTGGCGACTATAACGGAACTATATCTGCCATTAAGGGTGAGTTTGAGTTTAATATAGGAACTTTGGTTTGGTATGAATCAGAAGTTGAATATATAGAGGGCGAAGTCAATCCTAAGAGTGCAGATTATACAATCATAGGTATAATACCAACACTTAATGAAATTAAGTATCTTTTAAAGGGCGTGATTTAGTGGCTAATAGACGATTTGAGACTGATTTATCCGTTAAGGGTATAAATAATCTAATTAAACAATTAAACGCCTATAAGAAGGAATTAGAGGGCAAAAACGAACTATTCGTTGAAAGACTTGCAGAGATAGGTATTCCAGTAATTAATCAGCATATAGCCGCAAGTGTGGGTGATAGTGATACATCACATGAAACTTATATCACAGTAAGAAATTATGGTTCTATATCAAGGGCCACGTTATATGTTGAAGGTAAAGACTTATTATTCATTGAGTTTGGTGCAGGTGTTCATTTTAATAGTGCAGCTGGTTCAAGTCCACATCCTAAAGGTCAGGAGTTTGGCTATACCATAGGTTCTTATGGCAAAGGTCAAGGCGCGAATGAGTATTGGGTTTATTATAATTCAGATGGAGAGAAACAGTTTTCACAAGGCACTATGGCAACAATGCCAGTGTATTCAGCATATGTTGAGATAAGACGACAAATCTTAACTATTGCTAAAGAAGTATTTGGAGGGTAAATAAATGGCAGATAATACATGGGTATTTGATTTACCCGACAAGATATACAAAATTCTAAAAGCGGTGACATATGAAGATATTTCGGCACTATTTGAAAATCCAAAGTACATAACGATTGATGAAACAGTGGACTATACAGCCTTCCCTACAATTCGTATAGGTTCACTGGCACCCATTGAAATCGGTAGTACATTGGATGGAATTAACATAAATGGAATAACAATAACAGAACAAATTGAAGTCTATGTAAACACAAGCACTACAGATGCTAGGAAACTAGCAAGCATTATGCAATCCGCAATAAAACTCTTAGGCTTTAATGTTATTGCATTTCCAGAAGTTACAACCTCAAATGGTGTATACACTTCGGTTGCAAGATACCGTAGAGATTATGGCGCAGATGATACTATTTAAAAGATTAAGGAGGAAACAAGATGGCAGCATCAGGACTATCAACTATTGGCGTTTTGTTCGGCTATGCAGCAGAAACAACAGCAGGAACAAAACCCGCATCATTTACTAAACTGACAAGAATTAACTCAATCGGTGAGATTAATCTTGACGTTGAACAGATTGATTCATCAGCTTTAGAGGATGCAATCACAAAGTATATTTCAGGTAGAGCAGACACAGGCGGTACACTTGATGTTACAGTTAATTTAACATCAGAGACAAAGACAGAGTGGGAAACACTTATTACAGCTTATGCAGCTTTAACAGATGGTAAGAAAATGTGGTTTAATACATACCACAAGGATTTAGGCTCTTTCTTTGTAGTTGCGCAGCCACCTTCAAAGATTCCACAGCCAGCGTTCGACCAGAACGGACTATTGACAGTGACATTATCATTGACAATCGAATCTTATGAGGGCTTAGATACAGGCATTGAACCAGCATAAAATTGAATAGTAACAAAGTGTTGAGGGCCTTTTGATAGGCCCTCTTATTTTAAAGATTAAAGCGTGAGGTAGAGATATGGTATTAGAAGTTTCAGGAAATAAATATAACTTAAAGTTTGGATATAAAGCGGTTGCACAGGATTGTGTTCTAAAGAAAGTATCAAAATTACAGAATATCATTCAGGGTATGGATTCAGATAATACATACGATTCAGTATCAGAGATTTTAGAGTTACTAGCAGAGGTTATAGCTACAGGTTTAAAGGACTATGACAAGTCTTTAGATGATACATATGTACTACTAGAAGAGTACTTTAATGAAAACAAAGATAATAATGATGTTTCTGTAATTTCACTTTATGGGGAAGTACTACAGGAATTATTAAATAATGGTTTTTTACTCAAAATGTTCCCACAGGAGATAAACGAGATCATGCAGAAGGAAGTAGAGAACCAGAAGGCAACAAAGAAGGCAGTGAAAAAGCCAAAGAACTAAATTTAGAAAATTATGAGAATGAAATAAAACCATTTTGGCTAGTAGTTACTTTTGGTTATGGAATTAAGGCAACGGACATTGACGTTATGACACCTAAAGAACTTGATCCATATTATAAAGCATATATGCTTAAGCATAAAGCAGATGATAGAAACCGTTGGGAACAGGGCTTATACAATCATGTTGCAGTTGCAGTAGCAATAGACAAGACTTTTAACGGAAAGAAGGCTACAACTAACTACATAGAAAAGCCATTTCATCAGATGGAAGATAATAGTAGTAGTCAAGACGAAGCACTTAAAAAAGCTAAACTATTGTTTGCAAACTTAGAAGTTATGCAAAGTAACTTTAACTTAGCTAAAAAGAAAAAGGCAGAAACTAAAGAATAGTTTTTTGCCTTTATTTTATTGTAAAGGAGTGTGTAAAGATGGCAGACGAGATAGAAAAGTTAAATCTTGCGATAACATCAGACGTAGATAGTGCAAACAAATCTATAGATGCAGTTATATCAAATTTGAAAAAATTATCTAACGCACTCGCAACATATTCAAGCAATAAAGTTAAGGTTGACAAGGATAACCTTGCTAAAACTTTTAGCGATATTTCAACATCTTTAAAGTATTTAGATACAAAGTCGTTAAAATCAGCAGGGGATTCAGTTGGCAAACTTGCAAGAAGTTTAACTAATCTTGATAAAGCAGCTAAATCAACTAGCTTTAGCAAGTTAAATGAAGAAATGACTAAGTTTAATTCTAGGACTAAAACAGGTCTACAGGGTATTCTTAGTGATTTTAACATTGAAGATAAAAAGGGTATAGAAGAAGTAGAAAAAGCCTATTATAAGTTGGCAAATACACTTAAGAATTATGATTTTAGTATACCTAAAGAAGAAAATATTTTAGCACCAGGTTTAAAGCATGATTTTGAAAATTTTAGTAAGGTTTTACTTAATAATACTAATTACATAGATAGATTTAATACTTCATATTCAAACTTATTATCATACATTAGGGCTACAAAGTCTAAGATTTATATACCAGAGGCAAGTTCAGTAGTTGACTATGGTAAAAAGAGAAATACACTAGGCCCTATGTTTACTTCAAATGAGAAGTACAAGAATAATACAGATATAGTCAACTATGTACGAGAAATGCAAAGTCAAGGCTTAGTACCTGGAATAGACGTTACTAAGAGCGCAGCAGATGTTTTTGAAGCCCTTGTTGTAGAGGTGCAAAGAGCTAGAAATGAAGTTGACGAATTAAATAAGGAATACAGAGAAACAGCGTCAATTCAAAAAGAAGTACGCAGTTATGCAGCACAGCAAATGAATAATGTTTCTTTTGCAGCGCAAGATTATCAAGCTAATTTAAAGAACAATGAGCAATCTCAAAGATTACTTGAAAGTATGAAGGGATTGTCACAATTAACTGATATTAAAGTTGATACATCTAACATTAAAGGCTTAAATGAATTAATTTCAAGTTTTAATAAGTTGGGCGGCAAGACAGCAACAACAGCAGTTAAGAACATACCACAGTTAGCTATTGCACTTAGAAAGTTAGTAGCAGAAGTAAACAAGTTACCAGCGGTTGATAAAAATATAATTTATTTAACTAATAGTTTGGCAAATCTTTCAGCACAAGGCGGCAAAGTGGCAACTATTACAAAAAACCTTAAGAACGTTGGTTCATCAGCACCATATGTAGGTAAAACAGGCAAACAGTTTAAAGGCCTTGCTAGTTACATTGGTAAGTTCTATGCTACATATTTCCTTGTAATTAGAGGTATAAATAAATTATGGGGTTCTATTAAATCCGCTATGGATTATGTAGAAGTTTATAATTACTTTGATTCAGCTTTCGGACAGGTTGCAGAAAGAGCAGTCGCTAACTGGCAAGAGGCTGGGTACGATAGCGCACAATCATATTATGATAGTTTCAGTAAAAGGGCTAGTGAATTAACAGCTCAAATGACAGGCTATACAGTAGGTTCAGATGGAACATTAACAGCTACAGGAACAGAAAGTCTAGGGCTTAATGTTACTCAATTAATGAATTATCAATCTGTATTCGCTCAAATGAGTAGTTCAATGGGGGCAACTTCTGAAAATGCGTTACGATTATCACGACTAATGACAGAATTAGGCGCAGATTTAGCCTCTGTTAAGAACATGGAATTTGAAGAGGTTTGGGGCAACATGGCTTCTGGCATTGTTGGTATGTCTAGAGCAGTTGATAAATACGGAATTAATATTCGTAATGCAGCTTTACAAGAGAAACTAGCTAATCTAGGAATTGATGCAAATATAACTAAGTTAAGTCAGGATGAAAAAGCATTATTAAGAATGATTGTAATGCTTGAAAGTACACAATATGCTTGGGGCGATTTAGCTACTACAGTTACACAACCAGCTAACCAACTTAGATTATTGCAGGCCTCTTTTGCTAATTTGACTAGAACAATAGGTAACTTATTCTTGCCTATTATAGCTAAAGTATTGCCTTATCTTAATGCTTTAACTATTGCAGTAACCAGAGTTGTTCAATCAATCGTAAATTTACTTGGATTTAGTGGTTTTGATTGGGGAAGTGGTGGAAGTAGTTTAGTAGATGTTTCGGACTATATGGATGATATTTACGATACTACAGAAGCTGCGACAGATGCAGCGCAAAAATATCAAAATACTGTAATGGGTTTTGATGAAATTAATAAGTTATCATCAGCAGATAGTGGTGCTACAGGTAGTGCAGGTGGCTTAAGTCCTGATAGTTTAGCAAAATTACAACAAGCCTTTAATGATATTGCAGATCAATACCAGGCTAGGTGGGATGAAGCTTTTGCAGGAATGGAAAATCGCGCTCAAAAGATGGCAGATAAATTAGAAGTGATTTTTCAGCCAGTTAAGGACTTAGCAACACACTTATATGAAGGTGATTATTACGCAGCAGGACAAGATGTAAACCACATAGTTACTGGTATTTTTGATACATTTAGTGATGCAATAGAACGAGTTGACTGGCGACAATTAGGTAAAAATATAGGCGACTTCTTAAGGGGCTTAGACTGGTTAGACATTCTTAAGTCAGCTTTAAGATTTAGGCTTGATATTTGGGCTGCTATTATTGATACTTGGGAGGCATCTTTTGAAGCAGCACCACTTGAAACAAGTTTATTATCTTTATTTGCTTTACTTAATTTAACGCCTATCGGTACTCTTATTGGAAATAAAATATTATCAAGCATCTTTACAACAGGAACATCAACAGCGGCCACAGTAGCAGGTGCAGGTTTAGGAACAAAGATAGCAGTAGCAATAGCAACAGCCATTGCAAGTTATTGGGCTGGAAATAAAATATATGAATATGTAACGGGAGAAGATGCAGGCTCTTTTGTATCTCAAATTAAAGGACTGTTTTCAATTACACCAGAAGAGCTTAAAGAGAATATTGGGCCAGCAATTCTAGATTCAGTTGGAATTATAGGAAAATTTTTCGTTAAGTCATGGAATGACGTAATGGATAATAATAAAAAGAGCATGACTGAAGGATTAGAAGCTCTCTTTAATAGTGGTGATATAGAAAGATATAAAAATAGCACTATTATGAAATACTTTGATAGAGTCAAGGAACAGGCAAATAATCTAGGAGTATCTTTAACCGAACTTAAGGCAAAAATAAATGATGTTGATTTTACTGATATAGGCAGTATTAAAGAGGCAGAACATGACTTAGCCGCAGCAATTCATAGTAATCAAGAATTGCAAAGATCGTATGAAAGTATTGAGAAAACCTATGGAACAGCAAAACAGACTATTGATAAATATAGATTATCTGTTTTAGGTTTAACAAAGGAACAGTACGAACAGAAATACGGAACTACAACACTTGCAGAAGATTACAATATACTTTTAGATGCGTTAGATGGAAATAAAGAAAAGCAGGCAGAATTAAGAAAAGCTATGGGTATGACAACAACAGAGGCAAAATACCTAGAAGATGCTCATAAGAATTATCAAGATGCTGTAGTTAATTCTAATGCAAGTGTAGACGAACAAGTTAGAAAATTCCATGATTTAGTAGCTATGTATGAATCTACAGGACAAGGGGCTTATGAATATAGCGAACAATCAGTTATTGCAACTAACAATGTTAAGAGTGCGTTTATGATGGCTTTTGAAAGCATGAAAACAACAACAAGCACAGGTTCAACAAGAATAAAAGAATTGTTTAGCAATATGCTTGAACATTTAAAGACAGATTCAAGTAGCGGCTTTAAAGGAATTTACAACATTATTACAAGCATTTCAAACAGAATAGGTAGTGATGGTGGTAATTTATTAAAGAATACATTTAACAATGCGTTGGGCGGATTGCCAGGTGCTGTTAAGAGTATATTTAATGGCGTTAAAAATGCTATAGATACACATGGAATAGGCTACGAAAAGGGTACAAGTTTAATTGATGGTTTAAAGAATGGATTTAACTCTTCTAAATCATCATTTAGTAATTCTGTAAAGAGTATGCTAGGAGATGCCTTATCAGGTACATTATCAATTAGCAATTCAGTACAGGGTATTCTTAGCAGATTAAACTTCACGTTTAGAGCAGAGGGTGGTTATCCTAGTGTAGGTGAATTATTCGTTGCGCGTGAGGCTGGCCCAGAAATGGTAGGTACAATCGGTGGAAGAACAGCGGTTGCTAATAACGACCAGATTACAAGCGCTATTGCAAGTGCAGTAGCACCAGCGGTATATAATGCAGTAGTTCAAGCTATGAGTAATAGCAGCTCTAATGTAGTAGTTAATTTAGTTGGTGATGCAGAAGGCCTATTCAATGCAGTAGTAGAACAAGATAATAATTATCAAAGACGAACAGGAAGTTCGGCTTTTGCTTAAAGACATAGGGTTACTCAAATTGGGTAGCCCTTTTTTATATGCAAAGGGGGTGCAGAAATGGGAAGTTTGCTTATTAGCATTAATGGTGTAACTAATTTAAAACCACCTTCTACGTTTGAGTGGGGTTTGCAAGATGTTTCTGACAGTGATGCAGGAAGAGATCAAGCAGGATTGATGTATAAAAATAGAATTACAAACAAAAGAAAATTAACTCTAGGATGGGCGGCAACAACACCAGAAGAAACAGCAGCAATCTTGCAAGCAGTTCAAGATGAATATTTTAGTGTTTCTTACATGGATGCTTTAACAAATAGTGTGCAAACAAGAACATTCTATTGCGGTGATTTAAAAGCCCCAGTTCATCATTGGTTTGATAGTAGCAATAATAAATATTACACAAATATATCGTTTAATTTAATTGAGAGGTAGCTTATATGATAAACGCAAGTACAGAGTTGAAAAACAAAATATTCACTAGCACTACATTACTTGCAAATGTAACTATCACTCTTACTGATAATACAGTAATAACGCTAGACAATTCAGGCATTATGAGTGGTGGCTTAACTATTAAGCAATCACAAAGTAGCAATTCTAGGTTTGAGGTAGGAACAGTCAATGCAAGTAGCTTAACATTGCAGTTAGTTAATTTTGATAATAGATATGAAAATACAGATTTTACAGATGCACAAATTGTAGTACGAATTGGAGCAGAACTTTCAGAGACTACAGAGTACGTCAATAAAGGTGTCTATTTTGTCGATAAACAGACTTTTAGCGGTGGAGTGGTAACTTTGGTTGCCTATGATAAAATAGCCGATTTTGACAGTGATTATAGCGGTAATTTGACGGGTGCAGCTTATCAACTTTTATATGATATAGCAACTAAATACACAATCACTATTAATTATAGCAAAATGAATAACCCTAACACTGTAATTACAATACCTTCTAGTGATGAAACTACATATACAGATAGAGAAATTGTTAGTTATATATGCCAGATAACAGGCAATAATGCCTTTATGAATAACGTAGGACAGCTAGTAATTAAGTGGTATGACATGGATAAGATTGATAATTTCAGTTTTATAGCAGCACACCAAGAAGATGAAGATAAGATTCTAGCAGGCGTTTTTGAAGATATGGAAGATGTAGTTGTTTGTATAGAGGCAGGAGATTTCGAGGACATAGGAAGCGGTGTTGCAAGTAACCCTCTAATCGTAACAACTATTTTCGGTATTCCAACAATAGGCAGAGAAGATGTAGTTATAACTGGTGCTAAGTTTTCAACTATGGATGGTACAGAGGTTTTATCAGGAACAGATGATTATTGCATTGAGGTTAAAGACAATCCACTAGCTACAGGCAATGAGAGTACATATGCTGCCTTGCTTGCAGGGGTAGTCGTTGGAAATACATTTAGAACAGTTACCTTAAAAACAGTTAAAAACCCACTAATTGAGAGTGGGGATGTAGCAATTATTCAGTACAAGAATAGGCTATATGCCACAATCTTTACAAACGTAGAGTTTAAAATCGGTTCAAATTTAAGCCTAGTATGTGGAGCAGAAACACCAGGATATAACACAGCGGTTAAAAGTACAGAGGCAGCAAAGGCTTATAGAAAATCTGTAGAAAAAACAGAAAGTCTTATATCGACTTATGATGCTACAATGCAGGCTTTAACTAACCTTATGGCTATGAGTTTCGGTGTATATAAGATTGAAGAAACTTTATCAGATGGTTCTAAAATCTTTTATATGGCTAGTAAACCAACATTAGCAGAAAGTTACGGTAGTTCGGTTTGGAAAATGACAGCTAATACCTTTACAGTTACAGACGACTATCAAGGCCCTAACACACAATGGCGGGCTGGTGTAGATTCACAAGGAAATTTCGTAGTAAATATTCTTTCAGCTATTGGAATTAATTTTGACTGGGCTAGAGGTGGTTCACTTAGTTTAGGTGGATATAACAACACTAATGGCGTTTTAAACGTATATGATGAAAATAACACACAGATAGGCTATTGGAATAATACTGGTTTACATCTTAATAAGGGTTCTTTATCAATAGGCAATAACTTTGAAGTTAATACTAGTGGTAATTTAACTGCCAGTAATGCAGATATAAACGGAACAATAGAGGCAGAAAGTGGAAATATAGGCTTATGGACTATAGGACAGGATTCGGATTTAGTAGGTGGTCTTGTTTATGATTCAACAAGTTCAGCGGTAACAAATGGAAAATATTTATATATTAAATGTAGAGAATCATCTCAATCAGGCGCACCTTATCAGATTATAAGTTTACATCCAACACAAGGTTTATATACAGCACAAACTAATTATATGAGTGGTTCGCTTGTTTGCGAAGCAATAGTACAAAGTACACAAGTAGCATTAAAAGATAGACAGTCAGGCGAAAATATTTATATGCACGTTTTAGGTGGTGGCCCTATGGTTCAATCGTATGTGCCAGGAGTAGGCACAAAGGCGTTATTGTGGCAACAAGATTCTACTTTAGATGTTGGTAGAGGTTTAACAACTTACGTTGATGGTGTTCGTGTAGTATGTCAGTCAAGTCAACCAGCGGCTGTTAGTGGCAAAACTATTGTGTGGATTCAGACATAAGGGGGTAGCGTATGGATATAACATTCGGACAAACTGGCACTAGGCCTTATGGTGTTTTAAGTGTGAATGAAACAAGTGTTGATACAGCTAATAACACAAGTACAGTTAGCGTAGTTTTGACTTTGAAAAGACCTTATCCGATTTATTCGACTATGACTAGAACAAGTACAGCTACTGTAAATGGCACGACTTTTACTTATACGGGTACGAATGGTGGTTCAGGCGACTTAGTGATGATTAATGATAGCCTTGTAGTACCTCATAATTCAGATGGTACAAAGACAATTAATTGTTCGGCAACTATCGACTTGCAGATTACATGGTCTGGGGAATGGATAGGTTCAATTAGTGGTTCAGGCGACTTAACACTAACGCCTATAACCCCACAACCTACTTATGCAACAGTAAAGGTTTCACAAAATGGTGGTGGTTTTAGGGATTGCCCCGTATGGGTTTCAGTTAATGGGGGTAGTTTTAACCAGGTACAAGCAGGACATATACACGTTTTATAGTTGTATAAAATTTTGTATAAAAGTTTATATAAATAGTTGTACAAAAAGTTGTATAAAAAAGACATTTTAAACACAATAAGGGGGGTTGGTAAAATGTTACTTTATGACGACAAAGGGAACGTTGCTCTTGATACAGAAGAGTTTATGAGAAACATTAAGAACATACAGTCAAATGAATTGCGTTTTGGTGATTATTTAAAGGCTTATCAAGTGGAATTTGAGTTAGAGGAAGAAATAAAAGCAAATTTAGAGAAGGGGGTTAAACAACAATGACTACAGAAAACAAACGAATGTCACAATTAATTGGTAGCTATGCAGACTTAGATTTAAGTCAGCTGCTCAATGGAGAAATTGCTTTACCAACAGATCATAACCCAGTATATAAAGATGCAGACGGAAATGTTAAAGAGTTGCTTTCAGGAGAGAGTGCAGGCTATTTAGAAGATTTAATCGAACAGATGAATGAAGGACTTGCAGAAATCCAACAAATTATTATTGAAAGAATTGGGATTAATGATGAAGAAGTTAGCCTCTTAGAAACATTTTCAAGTTCAAAAATCACAGATTTATTGGCAGATAAGCAAGATACTTTAACAGCTGGAACTAATGTACAGATAAGTTCAGGAAACGTCATAAGTGCTACTGATACAACTTATACAGCAGGAACAAACGTACAAATTAGCGCAACTAATGAAATTAGTGCTACTGACACAACTTATAGTGCAGGTACAAATATTTCTATTAGTGCTACTAATGAGATTAATTGTAATGTTTTGGATGATACAGCAGCAAGTTCAAATACAACTTATTCAAGTACTAAAATTCAACAAGTAATTGCAGACGTTGGCGGTGTTGCAATAGATGATACAACAGCTAGTACAACTACAGTTTATTCTAGTTCAAAAACTGAAAGTTTGATAAACACAAGTTTGTCGCAGTTAAAAGAATTACTATATCCAGTCGGTTGTATAGTGCAAACAACAGCATAT